>MDSW01091932.1_pt1 | contig 15647 bp, 14 predicted proteins | sample 811171 | NCBI WGS metagenome assembly MDSW01 (sample SAMN05326641, study PRJNA326480) | marine metagenome | isolation source: seawater | place: Atlantic Ocean: North West | collected 2012
CTAGACGACCTCGCCGCCGCGGACGCGATCGAGCCGGGGAGCAAGGAGATCGAGAAGTTGAGGCAGCGCGCGCTGCGCGCGGTGAACGACGCGGACCGGGGGAAGATGAGGCGGATGACGATCGCGGAGGTGGAGGACGACGACGACGACGCCGACGACGAGGAGACGACGACGACGAAGCGATCGTCATCCGCCGCCGACGCGGGCGGCGACGACGCGTCGTTCATTCCCAGCGAGACGTTCGCGGGCGCGAAGCCCGGGTACTACTTCCGCGACGACGCGCGAGGCGCGGGGTACTACCGCGACGAAAACGGAAACAGAGCCGAAACCGAACCCAAAACAACAACCAAAACCAAAACCAAAACCAAAACCAAAGCCGCCTCCGCGGAGAAGCCGACGACGAACGCGTTCTCGTTCGACAAGAAGAAGAAGACACCGACGCCCGCGACGACGGCGACGACGCCCGCGGAGGCGGCGAAAGCGCGCGGGAACGAGCACTTCAAGAGGAAGGAGTTCGCGCGCGCGAAGGCGGCGTACGACGAGGCGATCGCGTCGGACCCCGGCATGGCGACCGCGTTTTGTAACCGCGCCGGCGCGAGGCACCACCTGCGCGATTACCAGGGCGCGGAGGAGGACGCGACGAGAGCGATCGAGATCGAGACGGCGTACAGCAAGGCGTATCACCGCCGCGCCGCCGCGAGGAGGGCGCTCGGGAAGAACGCGGACGCGCTGAGCGATTACGACAGCGCGATTGAAACCGCGAGCGCCGGCGGCGGCGGGTCGAACGTCGCGGATTTGAAAGAAGAGAAGGCGTCGCTCATCGACGACATGAAGTTCGAGAAACTGAAGCCCGCGCGTCAGGGCCCGATGGTTTTCGAGGAGATCGAGGACGAGGCCCCGGAGCCGGTCGTCGAGGAGGAGGACCTCGCGCCGCCGCCGCCCGAGCCGTGGCCGACGTCGACTCTGACGGACGACGACGACGACGCCGCCGCCGCCGCGGAGACGACCGCGTCGTCAGAGACCGAAACCGGCCGTCGAAGGCTCGCGATCGAGGAAGACGACTCCAGCGACGACGAGGACGACGCGCCGTCCGCGTCCGCGGCGCCCGCGGCGCCGCCGAAGACCCCGGACTCGAGCTCGCGGCGGAAGATCCCAATCGTGGAGGACGAGGACGACGACGACGACGACGAAGCGACGACGACGACGACGACGACGGAGACGCGGGGGAAGAACGGCGACGGCGACGGCGACGGCGCGGACGCGGACGCGGCGGCGAAGATGAAGCGCACCGCGGACGACGCGTTCAAACGCGGGGACATGCGCGCGGCGTGCGACTTATACACCGCCTGCCTCGCGTCCGCGTCGGCGTCCTCTTCGTCCGGCGGCTCCAGCGTCGCCGCCGTCAAGGTGGCCGCGCTCGCGAACCGCGCGGCGGCGAGGTTAAAGCTGGAAGACTACGCCGGCGCGGAGAAAGACGCGAGCGACGTGCTCGAGATGGACGGCGCGCACGTCAAGGCGCACCACCGCCGCGCGGCGGCGCGGGTCAAGCTCGGTCGAGTCCACGACGCGTTAGTCGACTACGCGGTCGTTCGAAAAGCGTTCCCGAGGCATAAAGGGGTCCTGGCGGAGATCGAGGAAGCGGAGGCGCTGGCGGCGGCCGCGCCGGCGCCGACGCCGACGCCGAAGCCGAAGCCGAAGCCGGCGGCGGCCGCGGAGCCCCCGTCCGCCTCCGCCGCGGAGATCGCGGAGCTGAAACAGAAGGGCAACGCCGCGTTCGTGCGCGGGTCGCACCGCGAAGCGATCGAGCATTACGCCGCCGCCGTCCACCTCGCGACGAGAGCGAACGACGACAAGACCGCCGCGATCCTCCTCGCGAACCGTGCGGCGTCGCGCCTCAAGCTCGGCGAGTACGCCGCCGCGCGCGAGGACGCGTCCGAGGCGATCGCGCGCGATCCGAAGTACGTCAAGGCGTACCACCGACGCGCGGCGGCGAGGAGCGGCTTGAAGGATTTCGAAAACGCGTTGGAAGATTACGAGGTCGTCGTCAGGGCGAACCCGGGGAGCGAGACGCTGAGAAACGAGGTCAACGCGTGCATGCAGCGCGCCGCGGAGGCGATGCTCGGCGGGATGGACCTGGGGTCGCTGAGCGGGGGAGGCGGCGACAGAGCGGCGTCGAGCGCGAGCGCGAAGAAGGCGGTGGTCGTCGAGGCGGACAGCGACGACAGGCGCGTTCTATACACTGGTCCCCATACGACCCCGTCGGCGTGGTGAACGCCGATCCTTAAGGACTTTTTTGGCGGCGTCTCTCCGCCCAGGGTCCCTCGCTTTCAATCCCCGTCCTCGACGCCTTTCAACTCCAACCGACGCCTTTCAACTCCACCCCGACGACGACAGCGACGACGACGAGGATCCCCCGCCGCTCGCGGCTGAGGCGCCGACGCCGACGCCGGTGGAGACGACGGATCCGGATCCGCCGTCCGCGAGCGGACGCACGCGCATCGCGATCGTCGAAGAAGACTCCTCGGACGACGACGACGACGAGACGACGACGACGACGACGGAGGAAGCGTCGAAGACGACCACCGCGGACCCCGCCGTCGCCGCGGAGGCGAGCAAAGACCGAGGCAACGCGCTGTTTAAATCCGGCGACTTCAAAGCCGCGGAGGCGGCGTACACGGAAGCGATCGCGGCGGTCCCCGCGAGCGCGGCGTACCTCGCGAACCGCGCCGCCGCGCGCCTCAAACTCGGCGACCACGTCGGCGCGGAGCTCGACGCCTCGAGCGCGATTTCCATCGACCCGGCGCACGCCAAGGCGCGGCATCGACGCGCGATCGCGCTCGTCGCGCTCGGACGTCACCGCGACGCGTGCGAGGAGTACGCGCACGTCGTGAAGGCGTTCCCGGGGCACAAGGGCGTAGAGGCGGAGGCTGCCGCGGCGAGAGCGAGCGCGGACGTGGAGGAGATGACGGAGAAGGCGGCGGCGATGAAGTCGCTCGCGGAGGAGAGCGCGTCGAAATTCGCCGCGGCGACGGCGACGGCGGCGGCGGCGGCGGAGACGACGACGAAGGAGACGAAGAGAGAGAAGAACGCGGAGGAGGCTACCGAGTCGCCGAAGCCGAAGCCGAAGGCGTCGTCTCCGAAGACGAAGACTCCGGTCACGAAGGACGACATCGACGCGAAAGCCGCGGCGGCGGCGGCGCTGCTTCGAGAGAAAAAATCCACGCGACGCGGCTCCGGAGGCGCCGCGCCCGCGAAGACCGCGACCGAGTTCGAGCGCGGCTGCCGGACGTTGCGAGGCAAACCGGAGGCGCTCAGCGCGTTCATCTCCGCGCTGTCCGTCGCGGACGTCAAGCGCGTCGTGAAAGAGAGCGTCTCTAACGTCATGCTCGGCGCCTTCGCGGAGGCGGCGGACAAAGTCTGGATACCGGCGGGCGACGTCGAGAAGTTTAGCGAGTACGCCGCCGCGGTGGCGGCGTTGCCTCGGTTCGCGTTCAACGCGCTGCTGATGTCCACGGCGGACAAGGCGGCGATGACCAGGGCGTTCGACGCCGCGGGCGCGGACGAGCGGACCGCGGAGACGCGGAAGCTGTGGAAGTGTTAGAGGTATCGAAAGTATGGTATCTACACAGTACCTTCAACCGACCAGACTGAACGCCGCCCACCCAGCTCGCGTCCACCCGTTTCCGTCCCCCCCGTTCGTTCGTTCGTTCGTTCGCCGTTCGCTCGTCTCGCCACCGTCGCTCGTTCGCACGCCGCCGCCGCCGCCGCCGCCGCCGCCGTCGCGTCCTCTCCTCCTCTGTGCTCTCAACCCGCCTCCCCTGGCCCGCCGCCGCCGCCTCCGCCTCTCGCGCGCCATCCATCATATCTCTCACCCGGGTCTCTCCGCCGCAAGTCTCTCTCACCCGAGCATGAACACGACGAACCGCATCGCGTACTCCGCGAACGTCACGGGCAGCAACAGAATGTTCAGCGGGAACGGCAGCGAGTACCCGGACCAAAACTGCGACCAAAACCCGACGAACGCGAGCGCGAAGACGCACGCGTTGAACACCCGCCCCTTCTCGTCGATCGCCGTCGGGTTCAGATACCCCCGCCTCGTGGCGTACGTCAGCGACCCTCTCGCGAACATCTGCGCGCCTCTCGTCGCGCTGTGGAACGCGCTTATGGACATCTGAAGGAACCACGCGATGACGAAGCCGCACAGCTGGCAGCCGTACCGGAGCCCGCACGGGACCCACTTCTTGTACTCCGACGGCGTGAGCTCCAGGAGCGCCGGCTCCGCGTGCGTTTGCACCGCGTTGTGCGCCATCTCGCCCACAGTGGAGCCGATCGTGACGCACGCGGCGAAGCGCACGCGCAGCGTCGCGACGACGGCCATCAGCCCGCCGTTGATGGCGACGAGCGCGTCGGTCACGAGGTCCGGGTCCACGGCTTTCGCGACGACGGCGGCTTTTCGAACCGCGAGCGCCCTCGCGTCGATCTGCTTCACGTCCGCGACGCCGTCGCCGTCCGCGTCGACTTCGTCGTCCTTCTTCGACGCCGCCATCGCGACGTCGTAGGAGTGCTTCAGCTTCTTCAGCGCGATCTTCGTGTCGTCGAAGCCGATGAGACGGTACGCCTCCACGGCCGCGCAGAGCGTGAAGAAGTTCCCTCCGAAAAATACGAGGACGAAGCCGCACATCGCGGGGAGGAACTCCTCCGGGTGGTACGGCTTCAGGATCGTCGCGAGGTGGTTGAAGTACGCGACGAGCGCGATGACGTACGGCTCGATCGTCGCGATCGTCTGCGAGAGGAGCGCGAACAGCGGCGTCGTCTTTTCGAGCATCGGACGCATCAACGTCGCGAAGCGCGTCGCGGAGATCGCCGCGGCGCCGCCGACGGGCGCCGCGGATTTCTTGCCCGCGGTGTCCGGGGTCGAGCCCGCGGCGGCGGTGGAGACGGGGATCGCCATCGCGGTGTTCGACGGACGGCGAGCGCGCGGCGCGTCGTCCGAGTTATGCGAGGAAGACGCGCCTCCTCGGATCTCACGAAGGGCCGCAGGGATCGTAAAAATATCTCGCGTGCTGATGCTGTGATGTCCGTTTCAACGCGCGCTGCGAGAGCGACCACATCTTAACATCGCTCCGCGCGCCGCGCTCGAGGACCCCGCGCCGCGCCGTCGCGATGCCGCCTCGGAAGCCGCCCTCCGCGCGCGCCGCCGCCGCCGCCGCGAGGCCGAAGTCGCAGTACAAGCAGATCGACAAGCGCAAGTACGACAGGCGCGCGCTCGACCTCGCGGACGACGCGGAGCGGACTCGCGGACGCGTGCACGCGTCGGACGCCGCGCGCGTGTGGCACGACGTCCACGACGGCGGTCGCGTCACGGACATCGAATACGCGACGCTCGCGAGGATCGCGATGGACGGGATGTACAAGATGACGAGGGGCGTGACGACGTTCTTCCGCGACAAGGTGAGCGCGCATCGGCGATGGAGAACGCTGCGGCGGACGGTCGAGTTCGTCGCGCTCGCGAAGGCGGGCGCGAGGCGCCATCGTCGAAACGAAGACGAAGACGAATTCGAAAACGAACGCGAACGCGAACGCGGGGGCTGGGAGCCGACGTCGACGCCGGCTCGCGCCGCGCGCGCGGCGTGGCAGCGGATCCTCCCCGCGCTCCTCGCGCTCCTCGCGACGCGCGCGATCGTGACGGCGACGGCGGCGACGGGGTCGCCGCCGCGCGCCGTCGCGGGCGCCGCCGCCGCCGCCGCCGCCGCCGCCGTCCTCGTCCCCGCGTTGATCGCGACGTGGGTGCGTTCTATATCACACTGGTCCCCATACGACCGCGTCGGCGTGGTGAACGCGATCGATTCCTTAAGGACTTTATCTCCCGGCGCATCTCTCCGCCCAGGGTCCCTCGCTCACAATCCCGGCGCACCTCGACGCCTTTCAACTCCGCTTCTGACGCCTTTGAACTCCTCCCCGACGACGCTTTCTTCGTACGGACCCTCGACCCTCAGGCGCTGGAGTTCATCAGGCTGTCGCCGTGGAGTCCGGTGAGGTTGCCGCCGGGGAGCCTCGCGGCGCGCGTCTGCGACGTCGTCCTCGTCGCGGACGAGCGGGAGCGCGTCCACGGTCTCGCGCGGTGGACGCTCGCGGCGTGGCTCGCGTGCGTCGCGTTTCCCGCGGATTGCGCCGTCGCCGCGGTGGCGATTTCTGGATCCATGAAATGCCTGTTCGGCGGAGACGAGGGAGGCGCGTCCAGGAATCGGAGACTCGCCGTCGCGTGCGTCGCGTTCGCCATCACGTGGGCGCTGCACGGCGCCGTTTTCGTCGGGATGCCGCGATCGCCGCCTATTCCGCCGCAGCCGTTGCCGCCGGCGCCGCCGCCGGCGTCGTTCGCGGACGCCGTCGCCACGAGCGCGTGCATGCTCGTCGCCGCGTCCGTGGGCGCGGCGGCCTCGATGACGTCGGGAACGACCGGGGTGGGGGGAGTCGCGCGAAACGCCGGGCTGGTGATCGAAACGCCGGGCGCGTGGGCGTTAGCGGCGGTGTCCGGAGTCGTCGCGGCGGCGGCGGCGGCGGGCGCGGACGAGGCGGCGGCGACGGTGCGAAATTCTAGATCCATGCGTAGCGTGGTTCGCGACGCCGCGAGCCGCGACGCGGTCGCTCCGTTAGTCATCGCGGGAGTGGCGTACGTCTCCAGGGGGGTCGTGCTCGGGTGGGCGTGACGAAGGACGGAGGGGGGCGAGGAGGTCAGACTATGACGCGGCGACGGGCGAAGAAGCGGCGACGATCGAAGAGAACGTCGCGAGCGGGCCGCTCGCTGTGAGTTGAACACGACTGGACGACGAGACCGCCGCGAGTCTAGCTATAAGAACATACACACTACGTGTACTACGAGTACACGAACACGTACGCGTCCACTCAGCTCGGCGGGTTAGTTAGGTCAACTTCTTGAACAACAGAAACCGCCGGTCCAAGTAGAACCACGGATCCTCCGAGTGAAACGCGTACCCGGCGCGTTCGTACAGCTTCTTCGCGCTCGGGTTGTCCACGTTGACGTGCAGCCATAACTCATCGTACCCCCACATCTTCGCCACTCGCTCGCTCTTCTCGATGATCGCGCTCGCGACGCCCTGCCTCCGCGCCTCCGGCGCGACCGCGACGTTCGCGAGGTAGGCGCGGTAGGGACGCGACGTCGGGAACGGCGGCGGGAACGGCGCGTCCGGAACGCACGCCTGCAGTGTCGCCGACGCGACGATCTCCCTCCCGCAAAACTCGCCCTCGCCCGCCGACGGCGGCCTCTCGCTCTCGTCGTCCGCACGCCCCCCGCCCCCTAAACCCCCTTCCTCCATCACGAGGCCGGTCGCGACCCCCCCCGGGACGACCGCGTCGACGACGATCTGCATCCACTGCCGCGCGTGTCGCCGCCGGCGATACTCCGCATCCGGCGCCCGGCGCGCGTCCTCCATCGCCGACGCCGTCTCGTCCGCGATGCGCGATCGCATCTCCGTGAGCTGCTCGGTCGTCAGCGCGTCCACGCTCGTGCGCGTGCGCTGCAGCGCCTGAATCTCTCGCGCGGTCGCGCGCGCGCGCGCGCGGCCGAACTCCGCGCGCGTCGCGTTCGCCGCGCGGCGTTTCTCGCGCTGGCACTTGACGACGACGCCGTTCAGGTCTTTGATCATCGCTCGCTCGTAGGACGCTTCCAGGAGGTCGCCGATCGCGAGAAGCGCGGCGCCAGCCTCGGTGGGGAGCGGGATCGCGATCTCTTTGAACACCGCGGCGCACAGCGTCGCGATGCGCGGGACCTCGTCCTCGTCCCTGAGGATTCGCACGCGCACGTCCGAGATGTAGGAGGACGACGGCGACGGCGCGACGACGGCGTCGCCGGCGGATCTCTCGGAAGACGACGACGACGACGACGACGACGACGACGACGACGTCTCCGCCGCGCCGTCGACGGACGACGACGCGCGGAGGCGGCGGACGGGAGGCGCCGACGGCGCCATCACGCGCGTCGTCGCGCGCGCGCGGCCGCGCGCGATCGACGCGCTCGGCGTCGGCGACGGCGCGGCGAGCGGCATGGCGCGCGTCGATGTACTGCGCGACGACGCACCGCAGCCGCAGCGCGCGTCGGCACGACAGCTGGCACTCGTGGACACGACCGTGACGTCGCCCGGCCGCGCGCACATCGCATCGCCCACGCGCGCTTCCTCGTCGTCGTCGTCGTCGCGCGCGTTCGGGGTTCCTTCCAGACCCCCACCGCGATGGCCGCCGCGATGGCCGCCGCGTCGTCGTCGTCGTCGCTCGCGGCGTCGCGCGTCGTCGCCCTCGCGTCGACGTCGTCGTCGTCGCCTCGATCGTTCCTCGCGCCTCGCGCCTCCGTCGTCGACGCGTCGGGTCTCCGTCGTCGTCGTCGCGTCGCGGAACGCCGTCGCGCCGCGCCGCGTCCTCTCCATCGCGACGCGGTCGCCGCGTCGTCGTCGATCCGGACGTCGCCGCCGCCGTTCCCGCGCGCCGTCGCGCGTCGCGGCGGCGACGACCGCGTCGTCCGCGTCCGCGCGTCGTCGTCGTCGTCCCCCGGAGACGACGACGACGGTTCGAGCGCGTCGTCGGATGAGAAGACGCCGCCGTCGCGCCCCGCGGGCGCGGAGGTCGACCTCGGCGCGGTCTTCTCGCGGTTCAAGACGGTCGCGACGCCGTTCTGGGTGGACGATACGTCGTCGAAGAACGCGCGATGGCTGCTGGCGGGAGTCGTCGCGCTCACGCTCGGCACCACCGCCATCTCCGTCGGATTCAACTTTCTGGGACGCGACTTTTACAACTCAATCGCGGAGAAGAAACCGGACGATTTCGATCGCCTCCTCAAGACCTACATCGCCGCCATCGCGGGCGCGATCCCCGTGTTCGTGCTCAGGGACTACTACCAAGAGGTGCTCGTGCTGAAGTGGCGCGGGTGGATGACGGAGCGGTACGTGGAAAAGTACCTGGACAAACGAAACTTTTATCACATCCAAACCGGAAGCGTCATCGACAACCCGGACCAACGCATCGTGGACGACATCGCGTCGTTCACGTCGACGTCGTTGGGTCTGACGTTCACGCTCCTGAACGCCGGGATCGACCTCGTGAGTTTCAGCGGCATCTTATTCGGGATATACAAACCCCTCGTCGCGGTCCTGTTCGTGTACGCCGCGGGCGGCACCGTCGTCAGCGCGAAACTCGGGAAGCCGCTCGTGGGTCTCAACTTTACGCAAGAAGCGCGAGAGGCGGACTTCCGGTACGGCCTCGTGCGCGTCCGCGAGAACGCGGAGAGCATCGCGTTCTACGCCGGCGAGGCCGCGGAGCGAAGCGCGCTCGTCGGACGCCTGAGACGCACGCTGGATAACTTCGGCGACCTGCTCGTGGCGACGCGAAACGTCGACTTTTTCACGTCGTGCTACCGGTTCCTCATCCAGGTGCGTTCTCTACAAAAGCTTTTCACCCATACAGTAGCTCGGTTTCAACACTTGATTGCGTCCCCTTTCAACTGACCGATGAACTATTTTTGTATGGAATCGCCCTCAGTTCCTCCCCGCCGCGGTGGTCGCGCCGCTGTTCTTCAAGGGCGAGATCGAGTTCGGGGTCATCAACCAGAGCAGCAGCGCGTTCTCGCACATCCTAGGCGACGTCTCGCTGGTCGTGTATCAGATCGAGCGGCTCGCGTCGTTCAGCGCGGTGACGGATCGCCTGGGACAGATGACGGAGGTGCTCGACATCGGCGCCGCGGAGATGGTCTCCGCGCCGGGGGAGATTGGCAAGCGACGCATCACGCGCACGCCAGTAGTGGTGACGCCGCCAAGCTTGGGAGCGTTCGCGATGGGCGGCGCCGCGAGCGCCGCGGGCGTCGCCGCGACCGCGCTCGGCGCGGGACCGGGCGCGAGAGGAGGAGGAGGAGGCGGAGGAGGCGGCGGAGGAGGGCTCGACGGCGACAGCGGCGCGAGGTTGAAGCTCAACGCGTTGACGGTGCGCGCGCCCGGGCGCGCGGGCGCGGAGCGTCCGCCGCTCGTGGAGGGTCTCGACTACGAGCTCCCGAAGAGAGGGTCCGTGCTCGTGATGGGCCCGTCCGGCGCGGGGAAGACGTCGTTGCTGCGAGCGGTCGCCGGGTTGTGGGAGCAAGGCGACGGCGAGGTGATGTGGCGGAAACCGGAGACGACGACCCGGAAACAGGATCGGGAGCGCCTGGATCCAGAAAAGGCCACCACGTCCACCGCGGCGTCCATCGCGGAAAACAACGGGATGTACTTCGTCCCCCAGCGCCCGTACTTGGTCCTCGGCACGCTGCGACAGCAGCTGCTGTATCCGACGTGGGTGCAGACGACGCCCGCGCCCGGCGTCGGCGCCTCCAAGGTGGGCAGATTTCCGTTCGAAGAGAAGGCGTTGGAGATCGCCGGCGCGGACGACGCGGCGACGACTATCGCGTGCGGGATCGAGGGGTGCCCGCCGGAGCCGAGCGACGACGAGCTCCGCGCCGCGCTCGATAGGGTGAACCTGGGGTATTTGCTCACTCGCGGCGCGAACAACAACGGCGCGGGCGCGGGCGACGACGTCGGCGAAAACGTCGGCCTGGACGCCACCGGGGACTGGGCGTCGATCTTATCCCTCGGCGAGCAGCAGCGCCTCGCGTTCGCGCGGCTGCTGTTGACGGCCCCGCCCGTCGCGTTGCTCGACGAGGCCACGAGCGCGTTGGACGGGGATAACGAGGCGAAGATGTACCGCTTGCTGAGAGAGCTTCCGGACACAGCGTACGTCAGCGTGGGGCACAGGGCGTCGTTGTTGGGGTTCCACGACGAGGTTCTGAGGTTGGGAGGGGACGCGTCGTGGAGCGTGAGCGCCACGGACGCGGCGAAAGCGAGGGAAGCGTTAGCGGGCGAGCTCGAGGAGGTTTAGGGTCGAGGGGAGAAGACGTGAGGCGTACGCGCCGCGACAGATAGATGATTCAATTTTTTCATCTCATCGTCGTCCGCTCCGTCGCGCTTCAGCTCGGAGTCGTTCAAACTCCTCCGCGGTGATCGGATCGTCCACGCCGCCGTCGAACATCCCTCCTCCTCTCCCCCCGTTGAAGAACTCCCCGAACGGGTTCCCGCCGCGCTGCCGCGGCGGCGGCGGCGGCGGCTGGTCGTATTCGTATTCGTAGTACTCGTATTCGTCCCCGGGATACGGATACGGCGGCGGCGGCGGCGGCGCGCGTTCGCGTTCCCGGTACCGCCCCGACCGCGCCTCCTCTCGCGTCTGCTGCATCGGCGGCGGCGGCGGCGGCGGCGGCGGCGTCCCCCACCCCCTTCCTCGCCCGTCGTCGTAGAAGTCCTCGTCCAGCCAGTCGTTGACGCGTCGCGTCGCGCCCGCGAGCGGGCGGAACAGCCAGCCGTCGAACGTCTGATCCCTCCCGTACCGCTCCGTCCCCCCCCGCGGCGCGAGGGACCCCGATGGTCCTCCTCCGCCGCCGTCGCCGTTGAATCGCCGCGAGACGTTCTTCGTGAACTCCTGGTCCGCGCGTCTGGACATATCGCGGTACCGCGCGAGCGACGCGCGGCGCTGCTCCGGCGTCACCGCGCGTCGACGCGACGCCTTCGCCGCCGCAATGCGCGCGCGCGCTTCGTTCTCCACCGCGGCCATCCGATCCCACTCGTTCCACCGCGACTTCTTCTCCTCGCGTCTGCGGTCGTACGCGTCGCGCCACTGCGCTTCCTCGCGAGCCGCGCGCGCCTCCTCCTCGGCGCGCCACGCCTCTTCCCGGCGCCGATAATCGTCGTCTTCGTCGCGTCGGGAGAAGAACGCCGAGTCTCTCGTCGTCGCGCCGCGCTCGCGGCCGTTCGCGGGGGGGTATCGCCCGCCGCCGCCGGCGCGGCATCGCGTCGTCGACGCCGCGCGGTTCGCGCGCGCGTTGGGCCGCGCCGGCGGCGCGACCGGCGCGACGAGTCTCGACGCGAGGCGCTGCATCGTCGCGCCGCGCGGAGCGCCAGTAAGTGCCCTCGACCGGCGGTGGCGGGGGTTTCCGGCAGAGGCTCTCAGCTCGAACTGGAAATCGCTGCACTGCGAGTCGCAAAACAAATTCGCGAGAGCGCGCGAGGCACCGCCCCGCTTCCCTCGTCCTCAGTCTCGCGCGCACCGCCGCAGACGCGCGTAAACCACCCACGGCCACCATGGGTGACATCCCCCCGTGCCCGACGATCTACGTCAACAACCTGAACGAGAAGATCAAGAAAGAGGGTGCGCGCGGACCGCCGTCGATCGAACCCTAAATTCGATCGACCGATCCGTCGAGACGACGAAGCGCGAGCGATCCGATCCGTCCGTCGTCGTCGTTCCGATTCGATCGCGGCCGCGTCCTCCCTCCGCCCGATCTGACGCCCCCCCCACCCCATCGTCGTCGTCCTCGTCGTCGTCGCAGAGCTCAAGAAGTCCCTCCACGCGGTCTTCTCGCAGTTCGGAAAGATCATCGACGTCGTCGCGGTCAAGACGTACAAGCTGCGCGGCCAAGCCTGGGTCGTGTTCCAAGACGTCGCGAGCGCGACCGCGGCGATGCGCGCCGTACAGGGCTTCCCCTTCTTCGACAAGCCGATGAAGCTCGCGTACGCCAAGGCGAAGAGCGACGCGACCGCGAAGCTGGACGGGACGTACGACCCGTCCGCGCGCGACCCGGAGGCGCGCGCGAAGCGGAAGGCGGCGAGTCAGGCGGAGGAGAAGGCGTCGCAGGCGGCGAAGGCGGAGGCGGAGGCGAGAGGGGGCGGATCGGCGCCGATTCGAACGGATCCGTCCGCGCCGCCGAACGAGATCCTGTTCGTGCAGGGGTTACCGGGTGCGTGTTTTCGATTTCGTCTGTCCGTCGCGACGCTTCTCTGTTCGATCTCTTCCGCGCGTCGCCGCGAGGTCCGCGGCTGGCTCGAGCGACCCTCTCTTCGCCCCCGTCCGGTGATCGACCTACGACAACACCGATAAAACTGTCGGATCGAACGGTGACGAAAACACGCCGTTAGGACTGAGGATGGAAGGAACCCCGGAGGGGGATCCTCGGCGCTCGAACGCGGCGACCGACCGGACCGTCGCTTTTCTACCGTCGTCATCACTTTCGCTGACCACGCGCTCACCACTCACGCTCGCCAACCACCGCAGAGGCGACGACGGCGGCGATGTTGTCCATGCTGTTCCAACAGTTCCCCGGATTCAAGGAAGTGCGCATGGTGGAGGCGAAGCCCGGGATCGCGTTCGTGGAGTTCACCGCGGAGACGCAAGCTTCCGTGGCGTTACAAGGGTTACAAGGGTTCAAGATCAACCCCACGCACAGCATGACGCTGTCGTACGCGAAGAAGTAAAGCGAGACGAGATCGAACCGCGCGCGAGTGCCTATATACTAGCACGTTTAGGAGCCTTCCACGCTCGCGAGTCGTTCGTTTTCATCCGAGATCTTTCCTTATTACTTCCTCACGCAAAGGACGCGCGCGCTGCTGTTCCCGCGCACGCCTCGTCACTCACTTCAAGTGCTTGTCGAAGAACGCGATCACTCTATTCCACGCGAGCTTCACCTGCGCGTCGTTCCGCGGAGGAAACCCTTGCGTCTTTTCGCGGCTCTCCCAGTCGTCGTACGGCGCCGGCAGATCGTTCATGAACGCGTGACCGACGCCCTCGTACTCGATGACCTCGAAGTCTTCGTTCCCCGCCTTGGCCAAGTTCTCTCGCAGTCGCGTCGCCGCGGCCGGGTCGGAGAACCCGGCGAGGTTATCCAGCGCGCCGAAGTGCGCCTGGATCGGTTTCGTGATGGTCTCCGTCTGAGGGTCGTTCCATACGAGCGAACGTCGGGGTGGAGTTGAAAGGCGTCAGGTGGAGTTGAAAGGCGTCGAGGGCGGGTATTGAAAGCGAGGGGTGAGCGGAGAGAGACGAAGGCGAAAGTCCTTAAGGATCGGCGTTCACCACGCGAACGCGGTCGTATGGGAACCAGTGTTAAATGAACGCGCCTGACAGATCCCCGCGTCGGGCGTCCCGTAAAACGGCGCCGCGGCGGCGACGTCGTCGGCGTGCTGCGCGGCGATCAGCGTCAGCGCGCCGCCCATGCAGAACCCGATCGCGCCCACCTTGGGCGAGCCGGTCGTCTTCAGCCACGTCGCCGCGGCCGCGATCTCGTCCTTCGCTCTCGGCCAGTCCAGGTTGGTCATGAGGTGGTGCGCCTACGAGCGAGTGTCGGGGTGGAGTTCATAGGCGTCAGGGGTGGAGTTGAAAGGCGCCGAGGTCGGGGATTCAAAACGAGGGGTAGGCGAAGAGATGCGCCGGGAAAAGTCCTTAAGGAACGACGTTCACCACGCGAACGCGGTCGTATGGGAACCAGTGTGAGATAGAACGCGCCTCCTCGACGTTCACGCCGAGCTTTCCTCGGTACAGGTCCGGGACGAGGCATCGGTACCCGCCGCGCTTCGAGAGGTGCTGCGCTTGGAGCTTGATATTCTCGGTGACGCCCCACCACTCTTGGAGGACGACGACGCCCGGCGCGTTCGCGTCGCCGCAGACGTACCCGGTGATTGGCGCGTCGGCCGGGCCGAAGGACACGGACTCCATGATGCTTTTTTCGCTCTCGTCGTCGTTGTTAGCTTCTGGAGGTGATGGAAGTAGACGATCGATCCTCCTCGAGCGTCGCGCCGGAACCTTTTCGGCGACGGCGCGGGTCGCGGACGCGCGACGCGGGCGGAGCCGCGGGCGCGGGAGAGAAAGCTGCGGAAGAGGCGAGGCGCGCGCGATCGCGCGACGCTCGCGAGCGTGGAAGTGACGACGCGTCGCGCCGGTCGACGAATTCTTTCGTCACGAGTTCCGAGGAATATGTGAGATAAATCCACGCCACGTCAGCGTTCACTCCTCGCCCGCGCGCGACGCACGCCGCCGCGTCGAACCCGGGAGCGTTCGCGATCGCGCGCGCGCTCGTTGACCTTCGCGCGAGTTACTGTAGACACCCCGCCCGCGAGAGCATCCTTCGCACGTCGCGCGGAACGACTCGAAGAAACAAACGACGGAAACCATGGCGGCATCGAACGCCGAATCTGATAACGCGCCGGTAACGACCTCCGCGCCGCCTCCGCCTCCTCGCGTGCAAGCCCCCGCGAGGAAGCCGCCGCCGTCGACGGGGCCCTCCGCGTCCTTAAAGAACGAAGGCAAAGGCAAAGGCATCGCGGGGAAGATCTTCGGCTTCGTCCTCGGGACGTCGTCCACGACCGTCAGGCTAGACATGCAACGCCCAGCGTTCACGCGCGACCGCGCGCGACAGACCAATCACAACGGATGGGGCGACGGCCCCGCGGACGTCCGCGGCGAGAAGTCGGACGGACCCGTGCGTCACAACTTCAACGTCGAGCAGACGCGACTCAAGGTGACGCAGAAGTGGGAGGCGGGCGCGTTCACGCGCCTCGGCGACGGCGGCGCGAAGAAATCGCGCGTCGACCTGGGCGTCGGCCTCGACGTGAGCCTCATGGAAGCCGAGGCGCGTTCTATACCTGATGACACTGGTCCCCATACGACCCCGTCCGCGTGGTGGACGCCGATCCTTAAGGACTTTCTCTCCCGGCGCGCGTTTCTCTCCGCCCATCACCCCTCGCTTTCAATCCCGACACGCCTCGACGCCTTTCAACTCCGCTTCTGACGCCTTTCAA
>MDSW01141972.1_pt1 | contig 15646 bp, 15 predicted proteins | sample 811171 | NCBI WGS metagenome assembly MDSW01 (sample SAMN05326641, study PRJNA326480) | marine metagenome | isolation source: seawater | place: Atlantic Ocean: North West | collected 2012
GGTTCCGATATCGAAGCCTTCTGCAACCAGATGGCTCCATTCAACAAGCTTGAGGACAATGAACAGAGAACCAAGCATGAGCGTTGCAATCAGATAGTTTCGAACTGCTGCCTTTCGTGTTGGCATGAGTTTGCCCATAAAGCCAGATGGTGCTTCCCACTTTGCGTTCTTTGCTGTCTTGAGTGCCAAGACGATTGTGTAAGACGAAATGATCAGTGCAAAGGTGTTGATTGCTCCTGGTAGAAGCGTTGCGATATCATATCGCAACAGGTCTGAAGCAGTAACAACGGTTCCTTCTGGAACATCTTTACATGCTTCAACGCCATCTCGAATAGCCCAATCGGTACACCATTCTGTTCGCATACGAAGGTATGAGGAAAAGAAGGTGGCGAATACCATGATTTCAGACATGATGAAGACCCACAATCCGGCTTTGCGGATGTGTTCGCCTTCGAACGGGTATGATGTTGCGATTTGTTCGCCTTCACCGTTGAACGGTAAATCCTCAAACCACCAGTTTGAGACTGCAATAACGATAGTAAGCAACCCTACCATGCTCAAAGCAAGCATCCCAAAGTCAGGGGTGAGGTCTGCACTTAGCATCGCCTTACAAGCGACAACAAAGTCCGGGAATCCGGCCAAGAAGAGCATAATACCAAAAGCGAAGATAATCGGTGAAGCAGAACCGTGGTGGTCGTCTCCATATCCATCACCGTGGCCATCGCCGTGGTCGTCATCGCCGTTTGGTTTACTTGCATTCAGGAAACCTCCAATACCGATGAATGTGGCGTAGGTTATTGACATCAAGAGTATTGTAATTCCAGAAACTCGATATGATAGGTATGACAGATGTGCCGCAATTTCTTCATGATGAAGATGGTCGAGTTCATCTGCTTCATGTTGCGAAATATTTGCTCCTTCATCTGAAGAATCCAAGGCAAATTGAACTTCCATGTGGTGATACTCATCTTCAAGTTCTTCCCAAGTATGGTGTTTATCATTTGCCATGAAGACACCCAGTGTTGCAAACAACAGAACACCGATGGTAAGGAAAATTCCTCCCATCATGACTGCGCGCATCCAAATTCCGTTCTCGACGTGCGCTCCCTGTCCGCTCATTCTTCCGCCTCCGCAATGGTGATGGTTTTCGGTTTGGCTTTCCACAGTGTATCGCCGACTGAAGCCTTGGAAGGTGTGTGATGACCATACTTGATGTTCATATCGCCTTGTGTAGGAATGTCATGGAACGAAGGTGTCGGTGGTGGTGAAGTGGTGGCCCATTCAAGCGACCATCCTCCCCATGGGTCTTTGCCTGCAGGTTCGCCATGTCGGTTCGACTTGATGATGTTCCAAACAAGCAAGAGTTGGCTGATTCCAAAGATGAAGGAGAATATGCTGATGACCATGTTGTATTCCGCAAAGCCACTTTCGATGGTATAACTGTGGGTTCGACGAGGCATGCCCATGATTCCAAGAGCGTGCATTGGCCAGAAGGTTGCATTGTATGCAGAGAAGCCGATCAAGAAATGCCACAGGCCGAGTGTCTCATCAAGTTTCTTTCCTGTTGCCTTAGGATACCAATAGTAGACACCGGAAAACAAAGCAAAGACCGTTCCGCCGATGAAGACATAATGGAAGTGAGCGACGACGAAGTATGAGTCGTGGAAGTGCATGTCCATACCTGCAACTGGGAAGAACATACCAGAAATCCCACCAAGCGTGAACGTGATGAGGAATCCGAGAGACCACAATGTGTGGGTACGCATGACAAGGCTACCGCCCCATATCGTTGCCAGCCAATTGAAGATTTTTGCACCCGTTGGAATCGCGACAGCCATCGTGGTAATCATGAACGCTGCTCGCCAGAACGGGTCCATACCCGAAGTGAGCATGTGGTGGCCCCAGACAATGAAGCCGACAACGCCGATACCGGCCATTGCGAAAACCATTGATTTGTAACCGAAAATCGAACGACGCGCGCTGGTCGCCAGAACTTCTGAAACGATACCGAAGGCGGGTACGATGACCACGTAAACTTCAGGATGTCCGAAGAACCAGAACAGGTGCTGGAACAGTAAACTGTCCCCTCCAGAGGTAAAGAAGACCGTCCCTACAGTATGGTCGAACAAGAGGAATGCCACACCGATAATGAAAGCAGGTAGAGACATATAGAGCATGAAAACGCTGACGAAAACAGACCAGGAGAACAAGGGCATCTTCATCCAACCGACACCTGGTGCGCGCATCGTGAATACCGTAGTGATGAAGTTGACACCACCGAGTGTCGAGGAAGCACCGAGCATTAGCATTCCAGAAATGAATGCGGTCGTTCCCGGGTTTGAACCATACTGGGCCATTTCAGCACCAAGACTTCCTTCAGTGAGCGAGGAATATGGCGGATACATAACCCATGTAATGTCTGCTCCTTCTCCAGACCAGATACCTGTGTAAATCAGAGGGCTTGAGAAGACCAAGAGCCAAAGTCCCATGGCGTTGATTCGAGGGAATGCCAAATCCTTGGCACCGATTTGCAACGGTAAGACATAGTTCATGAAACCTGCAATCATTGGCATTGCTGCCAAGAAAATCATGGTTGTACCGTGGAGTGTAAAGAACGAGTTATACTCGGTTTCGCTCAAGAACGAATTTTCAGGTAAGGCCAGCTGTATACGGAACAACAGCGCCAAAACTCCACCAACAAGGAAGAAAATAAACCCATACAAGAAGTAAAGAATTCCGACTTCTTTGTGGTCAGTTGTGGTCAACCATGGTTTGAGGTAAGACCAGAAATTTGCAATGGTAAAGGTCTCGGGAGAGCGAGTGTAAAAGACCCACATGACGCCGAGCAGAACCATTCCAAGAGAGAGTCCGATGGCTGTTACCAGAACAATCAAAGCTCGAGCAGTTGGGCCAACATCGCCTGCATTCAATCCAGGAATTGTGATGTCTGCTTGATTCCAATAATCTCCACCGGAGCCAGCACCACCATTCACCGCGTTACCGTAAATGGTGAATTCTACTACTTTCGTATCATCGGCAGGTGCAACCCATTCGAAGGCCCATGTTCGCACAGCGTTTCCTTCTGCTGTGTGTGTGAGGCCTCCGTCCATTTCGTGGCTGAGAGTTTCATCAACAGTTGTAACCATGCCACCAGTGGAAAGGATTCTGAAACCACCGGCATGGCCGTTCCAGCCAGTGCCGTCTTCTTCGGAGACGCCGTCGTTGTAAAGTTCCATCACGTCGTTTTGAACAGTTACGGTGAACGCATAGGTTTCACTGGCGTTGAATGAATCGGGTAAGCCCGAAACAATGACTTGCGTATCTGCTGCTGCACCACCGTGACAACTGCATCCTCCGTCCGCAGCACTACCAATTCCAGTTGGCATAGCCTCAAACTGAGGCGCTGCGACAAGCATCATTAGAACCAAAACAAGGAGTGTGAATCGCTTCTGCATCAGTATCCGCCTCCCGTAGATTCGTCATTGGTGTGGGATTCTGTTTTCTGGATTCCTGTATCGACTTCGCATGTTGCGCCATCACGAGCGACGATGTCGATGTTGCCAATCATCTTTGAGTGGTCAAGACCGCAGTATTCTGCACAGCGGATTGGGAAAGTTCCTGCATCATCAGGGATGAAGGTGATGACTGTGCCCGATTCAAGACCAGGGACTAAATCTTCCTTTACGCCCCATTCGGGCAACCAAAAGGCGTGTTGGACGCCGACATAGGCTGGGTTCGAATCGTCGTGAGGGCGAGAATGGAGGTCAAGGGTTGAACTCTCATCGCATGGGATGATCAAATGTTCGCCACCTGCGGTGGAAAGAACGGTGCCGGTAGGTAGGTGCTCCCAAGTGTGAAGCAAATGGTCTTCAGCATCATAGACAGTGATGACGCTGTGAAGTGCTGAGTCAAAATACATCCCTGGAACAGAAAGCATCTCAGCAGCAAGGTCGATTGAATAATCGGTTCCTACTCCATCGATTTCAACGGTGACGTTTGTCGCATTTGAGTCATGGGCGTGAACCATGAGTGTACTTGAACCGGCGCCCCATTCCACATCGACATGTGTGGCGCTTGGGTCATCTTCCCAAGTCAATGCATCTTGGTAATGAAATTCCCAAAACCATTGTTTGCCAACGACATCGACGTTGAATGTATCTTCATCTGCCGGAATAGTCCACACAGCAGTATTGGATGCCAAAGCAATCATTGTGAGCCAAACCACGAGAATGGTTGGGAGCACGTAGAATGCGACTTCGAGTTTTGTGTTGTGGCTATCAACCGGGAAAGAGCCGACTTCGATATGGTACTTTTCTAAATTTTCAACAGGCTCGACACCATCACGGTATCGCAGCATAGCGATAAACATCCAACCAAAGGTAAAGATACCCACGAGGATACTCCAAAACATATATTTGTCATACACGACATTGAAAACAGTGTCTTCAGCAGGCATAGATTATCCTCATTTAGAGGGCCGGTGATACCGCCCTTAAACCCTTGTAGATTACAGGGTGCTACGCGTTGAATTCTTATCATTGATTTCAGACCTATTTGTCAACTTTTTTACCAACTGAATCGTTGGTCGAAAAACCGTATTTAAGGAATGCCGTTTCCTGTTTAGCAATCGCGGGGGTGGCAAGTTGATAAACGGGCTATCACTGATTGATTTGATGGCGATTTCGTCCTGCGTTCAATCCACATTGGATGGAGCAGTCATGCTCGAAATCGAAGTCCAACCCGGTGCCAAAAGACAAGGGATTGTCGGCTTTAATTCATGGAGAGGATGCTTGACTGTCGCTGTTCGAGCCGAGGCGCAAAAAGGGAAGGCAAATCATGCAGTTCTACATGTCCTTTCCACATCACTTAGCCTTGCCAAACATCAATTCCAAATCGTCAGTGGAATTGCCTCAAGGAGTAAAAAAATCCGGATTGAAAATGTTTCTTCAGAAGTTTTGCTCGGGTTGCTTGAACCGTATCTGGAGGAGGAATAAATGCGCGACCAAAAACATCGTTCACCTTTGGGCAGCGGTAATGCATCGGAGCGATATGCGATAGCCGGAATGGCATTGGGCGAAGCGCGTAGAAAAAACCGCGAACAAACTTGGCCAATCGTCATCGAAGGAAAGCGAGACCGGGCCGCCTTGGAGGCACTTGGATTTGAAGGGCCGCTTGAAGTGCTCAATCGAGGATGGGATTTAGCCCGCCTCATCTCCTATTTGTACGAAAATTACGGCACCCGTAATGCAGAAGGTGGACCGAGCATCTGCCTCTTGATGGATTGGGACAGAACGGGTGGGCGATTACAAAAAACATTGACTCAGCGCCTTGAAAGCCTCGATGTGAAGGTCTGTCATGTGTTACGAAATGAATTGTTAAAAGCACTCAAACCAGAAACAAGAGTTGTCGAATCTTTGAAGAGTTTATCTGTGGATTTGTCTCCCTTCATTGAACAGGAAGACCCTCTTGATTCGAACGATTAGATCAATCCTCAGAGGGCGGTTTCGGCATACCATCTTCCTTCACCGTGTTGAGAACAACATGGGTAAAAGAGCGTGAAACGCCATCAAGAGTGAAGACTGTCTTGGTTAAATTATCGAGGTCTTCACGGTTTTTCACTCGTGCAAGAACCATGGAATCCCATTCTCCAGTTACATCATAAACAGCAAAAACACGTGGGTCTGCGGCTATTTTTTTCTGGACGTCAATCATTCGGCCTTTGACAATCCGAAGACCTGCCATAATGGTCATTGTCCACCCCATTGATGCTGGATCTAAGATGACGCTGTACCCAGTAATGATTCCAGCATCTTCCATTCTCCGAAGTCGATTAAGAACGGTACCTTGAGCGATACCGACTTTTCTTGCCAAAGCACGTTGACTGATGCGGGCATCTTCAAGCATGGCTGCTAAGAGTGCGCGGTCGGTCTCATCAAGAATCATTGCTTTCACCATTTGATGCTTCTTGGTCATAGGTTTCAACACTTTGCCCTTCTATGGTTGGATGGCGTACGGGTGAAGAAAGACGTAGGTATTGTGTCCAGCTTCCAAGTTCTTCGACTTCAAGACCCAAGGAGATTTGACAATCTGCATCGTGTTGTTCTTTGAATCGTAAAGAAAAACTCAACTCTGAATTTGGAGCCATTCGTTTGGTCTTGAATCCTCCTTTGATGTGCCAGGGTTGTTCTGCATTGCATGATTTGACCGTAACTTTTCGATTGCCTGAAGAGAACATGAAATGAGCGATTGGGTGCTCTCCAGCTACCCATTCAGCATTTAATTTCGGCATGCCTCTTTCTCTCTTCATCGCACTGGTCACCGCTCCTGATGCAAGAACACTGGCAAAAAGAAGGATGAACAGCGGGAGAGCAAAATGTCCGGATGTACTGTTTTCCCAGCGCGTAGGCAAGGATGTGTGGTACAATGCAAGCAAACGATTGGTATCATCATCTTCCGATTCTCCAAAAAAGGCCAATGTAATATGCCAACCATAGGGGTTCGATTCCAAATCGACACCTGCGGCCAACAAATGTTCAGGCGGTATTTCCCAGATGGTTTTGGTGGTGTTTCCTTGTTGATTGGAAAACCCGATTTCCGGTTTCATGTCTCGAACTAAATGCGATGCTTGACGCCCATGGTTGTCTGTTGCAGTGTCCTCGGTAATGAAAAAATACAACACTGTATTATCGCTTAAATTCACAAGTGGCGTCATTTCAACTGGAAAGCGTAGAAACCATTCATTGTCATCATTGCTCACCACATCAAGAGAACCGTTCAGGGTGAGAATTTGTTGCTGACGTGTGTGTTGCCGGCCAAGGTTCAGACCTTCTTCAAGGGTTAAACCGTCCCCCTGCTGTTCATTGTACAGCGAAACAGTATCGTCTTCAAGACCGAGTTCACCAAGTCGAGATTGTGCATCGTCATCTGGCCAGTCTGAATGTGTTTCTTCACTCCATTTCCACCATGAAAGAAGAATCATTTCAGGTGAAGTTTCAACCTCATATGGTCCATTCTTAGGGAGGAAGTTTTCATGGATTACAGTTTGTGAACTGCTTTGTTCTGGGAGGGCTTTTGAAGCGACGAGGTTCAAGGGGTCTTCAACTTCGGGTGAAGCAAGAGGGATTGTTACGAGACTCAAAAGAACGAAAAGAAGGCAGAATTGAGTTCGCATACTTTTCACTCCTCCTCATCATCGGCTTGGAATGGCATACCGAGTTTCAGTCGTAAAACATCCCTTGCTTTTTCATCAAGCATCAATGTCAAACGCGCCCCAGCCCATGCTGCAATCAAGGATTCACCGCTGGGTAATGAACAGGAAAGCAAGAGTGGGCCATCGACTTCGATGGGTTCGAATTCACTGTTGTACTCTTCGATAAGAGGCGCCCAGCCTTTCAATAATCGAGTTAACGTCTCTGGAGAAATGATGTGCTTTGATTCAGTGATGAGCGATTGTAGAGCGGGTACGGCTTCTTGGCGAGAACGCCAAGCATCTCGTTTCTTGGTAAAGGCTGGCAATCCTACATGGATTAACTTGAGTGGATGGAAGGTTCCTTCGGGCCAAAGATTGCCTCGTTTATTTGGACATTTTTGGCTAAATATTCGTTCATCGACCATCTTCGGAGCGATGTTCAATCTCTTGCCACGTATCCACCACGACAAGTCTTTTCCGTCTACTCCATACCTTGTTTTGGCTTCGTCCACTGTTTCTTGAGGTGCGGCATAAATTGTATGACGGTTCGTTTGCGGATGGTCAAGAACCAATGGTACCCACTCGGAATGAAGAGATGGATTTCGATTACGAATAAATGATTTCGCAATCCCCTCAGGAGTCGCTTCGGGGCGGTGTCTGAAAAGCGCTACAAAAAAGCCGCCTGTGTCGTTATCATGATGGATGAGTCGCCGACATTTTGCAAGTTCTGTTTGAATATGTAGTTCTGTAGACTCGTCGATTTCTTCATCCAAATCCTCGCTCCAATGAAGGCGCGCAGCAGGGCTCATGTGTGCTGGTTGAAGGAACGTCGTTCTCGCAACTTCATCCCCTCTTGGAATTGGTTCAGCTTGTTCATCAAGTGCATCCCAATCGGTAAGTCCGGGTCGGAGTTTCATTCCGGCAAGCCTTGATTCATCAATATCAATAAGTTCCAAATAAGGTAATTTCCTTAGTAATTGGGCAACTACCGCTTCATTTTCACACGGGTCGAGGCTGCATGTCGAATAGACCAATTCGCCCCCTGGTCGCAAGAGGCTTGCACCTCTTTGCGTAATTTCAACTTGTAACCGGAACAAAGTTCGACTTTCTTTAGGAGACCATTTCCACCAAACATTGCGATTCTTACGAGATGTTGCAGAACCTGTACAAGGGACATCAGCTACAACACCATCATAACCTGGCGGTGGAATTCGGCCTATGTGCCGTCCATCTTGTTGATTGATGAGCATGTTTGTTGTCGAAAGACGGCCTCGATTTGACACGAGCATATTGACTCGGCCAGAGACCGGTTCATTTGCCACTACGACTCCACTCGGGGCAATTGCTTCGGCTATTTGTGTCGCTTTAGAGCCTGGAGCCGCACATAAATCGAGAATCAATTCTCCTGGTTGAGGATTGAGTACAACCACTGGAAGCATACTTGCTGCTTCTTGACGGGTTATCCTGCCGGATTCATGCAATAAACTGAGGATATATTTGCTCCGCTCATCCGGTGCTTGTCCTCGTGCGAAGGGCATTTGCCATGCAAAGTCATCTTCGGCCCAAGCGAGAGGTTTACCCCCTAACTCGCGCAGAATTGATTCTGTCCAAGCCTTGTCGTGCCGTGAACGAGTTATTCGTAGCGTCTCTGGCAAAGAAGTCGTGGCGGATTGAAGCCATGTGTCAACATCGTAGCCCAGGTTTTTTGCCAAATTTGCCAACGGCGTATCACGCGCCACAACAAGCAAGTCTTGCTCTTGCCATTCGTCGCGGGACATGTTTGGGGGTCTTGCCTCCTCTCTATGTTGCTTCCGCCATGCTCAAGGGCTTTGGCGCCCCCGCCTCAAACATGTTAGGCGACACGATGCCGTGGTTTTTGCCGCTGTTCGTGTTCAGCCTATTCGGTTGGATATTCTATGAATCGATTGAAAAACTTGTGATTCGAAAAAACACGGATTTCTGGAAAAAGGCATTGGCTGCGGTTCGATGGTTGCCTCCAGTTCAATTGTTTTTGATGCTGTCAAGCCGAATTTTTTCACTTGTTCAACGGGACTTGACGCATTTGGAAGTAGCTCAATACTTGGGCCCAGGCGATTTTTCATTCACTGACCTGAAATTATTGGTAACGGGGAATGGCGGCTCGGAACTTCTGGCTATGACAGTGGTTCTGTTCGCTCTGTATTCCGAACGTTTGCCAAGTTTAGCAAAGGCCCGAGATGATTTTCGACTTCGATTCCGTAACCGTTTGATGATGTTCACTGGACTTCTTCTCATCACCTCTTCGGCGGTTTTGTTCCCTGAATCTGCCTATTATTCCCCAAGTACTCTTCCGACAACCCCGATTGGAGCAATTCCTGCTTGGGCGACAATTGTGCCGCTTGTTTTCTTCTCAAGTTTGCTGATGTTTGGAGGGGAATTATTTGCTGTGTCGACATTGTTTTTCGCTGGCGGTAATTTCCAAACACTTGCTCGACGTGCTCGGTATAAAGTACTCATCATCGCTTTTTCTGCGATCATTTGGCTTTCATTCACACTTCATAATCATGAGAACTGGTCTCAACAAATTCCAGATTTAGGTTTACTGTTGCCGCTTATTCTCATGCTCCATATCGGGTTGTGTTTCGCCACCATTCTTCAGCCAGCAGTCCGATTGGAATCTGAACTCAATCATGGCGATGGGCGAAGTTGGGGGATGCTGATATTGGCGGCAATCATGGGGCTTCTGGTTCTTGTTTTAACACCGATACATCTTGATGTCTTGGGTGTGTTTGGGTCAAGTCTTGGACCCTACGTATATGGGATCTGGGTGGCTACTGTTACGGTTTCTGCGATGATGTTGGTACAATTTTTACCAGCGCTTGGATTTGATGCTGCCCCTCGTCCTGAGATTTGGTGGATGAAAATGACATTGGCCTTCTCCCCAGTTTTTCTTTGTATGTTCACTCCCTTTGCAATCTTCTTAATTCCAGCTATTTGGCTCGCCCTTCCTTGGTCTTCCCTGGCTCCTTGGTTCATCGAACGTGATGTGGTTTCGCCCTCGGCCTCCTTTGTGTTGTATCCACTTCTGTTCATCACAGCCATGTGTGCGATTCTCCCCTTCTCATGGAGTGAACCTTTCCTTGCTTCGCTTTGGTTTGGATGGATACCTGGTGTGATGGCAAGTATTGGACTTACGCTTCATATCAAAAAGAATGGCAATATTGGAGTGGATTCCTCCGAACAAGAATGAGAACTTTACTCTTCTTCATTTAATTCTGATTCAAGTACGGCTGCTTCCAATTCTGCCCAAGCCGAACCTACGCTGGCATCTTTTGCCGTTGTTTCAATCTCACTTCGAACGCGTTCAGCAAGCATCTCATCGTCCTCGTCCGGGAAGGTTCCTGCCAATGGGCCGGACCCGGATACAATTGATTTTGAAATGACCAAGAGGAGGACGCCGATAATTGGAAACAACCATCCTACAGTCAAGGTGTCGAATTCCATTCTTCCTTGAATGAGTCCAATTCCTGTGATCAGAAAGCACCCCATTCCAGTGCCGAGCAAAAGCGTCGATGCAGAATCGGAGGGTTTGCTCATGGCTAAGCGTAAAGGAACAAGGCAATGAACCCAACGGCAAAGTCTGGGTTCAGTAGGTTTCTCTCATCAATTTATGAATCTTGTAAGGGAGAAGGGCTCGGTTCACCGGAGTGACTTCAAGAATGCGCCCATCATCTCGGCGTCGAATGTCTTGCAACAATGGATGGCGGCTTTTCTTGTGGAGAGTCAACAGCGTAGGCTTGTCAACTTCAAGTGCGCTTCGGACCGTGCTCACAAAGGCTTCACTTTCTACAGCAAATTTACCGATTTCATCAATGACCAAAACTTCGCATTCATCCCGAGCATATTCAATAGCAGGAATTGCAATTTTTTCCAAAGCCTCGGTATCGATACCGTATCCTAAAACACGAAGACGAGAATCGATGTTTTTATGGGCCATGATTGCATTTTCACCCGTTACAATGTTGAACACACTGTATCCGAGTCGCTCACTACCGTCCAAAATGGGTTCGGTTCGCATACCGCCAATGATTGGGGCTTCGGTCAAACTGCCTCGCATTTGGATTTCTCGAGTTCGTTCATCACGTAACATTTCAAGGACTTTTTCCATTACGGCAGATTTGCCGCTACGAGGTAAACCTGTTATGCCGATCTTTGGATGAATTCCCATAATACTCACCACGAACAATCGCTAACGGTCATTGCAGTGGCTTATCAGTAATAAATGATGTTGCACTCTAATCCCGACTTGAGAGATTGCAATACCGAAAGATGTACGGCGTAGTTTGCGGGATTACTGTACTGAAAGCAGTAATTCCGGTATTTCGGAAGAAACCTCGACCGGGAGCATTTCCAATTCATAGTTGTTGACATTGTTATTGGCGGACCAAGCTCGAGCCCATTCGTCAAGGTCTTTAGCGTTCAATAATTCACACATCCAATGGAGTGCTTTCTCAAGCGTCCCATGGCTTCGGACGAGGCGTTCTTGAATATCAGAATGAAGTTCAATATGATTGACGCTGTTTCCAAGAACACAACCTGATGGGATCACTGCCCAGCGTAGGCGGCGCTCTTGGTGGGCATTGACGATGGCTTGACACGCAAGTCGAGGGCCATATTTCGGCTCCATACTTCCACACCACATTGCAAGTTGCCTTTCGTTGGCTCTTGAAGGGATATCGGTTCGGAAAGCAGGATGGCGAACAAAGACTTGTCCGTCTTCATCTTCTGAGAAATGTACGCCTCGAATAAATGGTCGTGAACCACGTCCCTTCACCCAAGTTTCAATTGACTTTGAGTGGGCGGTTTGGTCGATTTCACCAACCCGTACCCGAACGGTATGGCCGTTGGTCGCTATGGCATGTTGTTGCTCACCCATTCGCGGTAAGCAAGCAAGGCGGTCGAGAATTTGTAGAGTTTGTTTTCGCTCGATACGATCCCGTGGAAGACGGGGGATTGCCCAAGTATCTTTTGCCCAAGCAACCCATCGGGTCTTTTCCATTTCAAAGGAAGGTACTCGGTTAGAAAGGCCACTTTGGTCTCGACGTAAATCTGCACGGCTAATCGGGCCATGGATAATGAGTTTCTCGGTTTCTTGCTTTGCTGTAATGCCAAGAACTGCAACACCTTGAGTCATTCCTGGGAACAAATGGTTCGCTTCTTCAATCGCCCAGATTTCACTCCAACCGTGTTCTTCAACAAGCAGTTGTCGGAGAGGATGAGAAGATTGTTCTCGGAGAATACTGTCAGGGGCAATCAAACGCAAGCGGCCTCCTTTTTCTAAAATTTGTAAACCTCGCTCGATGAACAAGCGATAGAGATTGACATTACCTCGCATTGTTGAGAAACGAGGTGAACCGTCATCGGTAAGTGAACGCAATTGTTCTCCAAGTTCTCGGCGCAATTTACTTCCATCTTCCATACCTCGGAATCGGTCTTTAATTCTCAACCAAGGGGGATTGGTCACGATGAGACGAGGAGTTTGAGACCAAGGCCAACCGCCTTGCAAGGTATCGCCTTGGCAAACCGCTTTTTCAAGCAACTTCTCTGCCTCTTTACGAGGAAGGCAGCCTGGTTTATCTGATTTCAAACTCACCAAGCCAAAACGAATACATTCGAGCAGCAGTCGTTGACGAGTTGAAGATACTACCAAATCATCATTATCGAGTAATTGGAAGGAGGAAAGAAGCATTTTTGTATCTGCTATTTTCTTCTCATCCGAACTATCACTGTGACTTTCTGAATGGCGTCGTATCAAGCGAGCGTGAAATATGCCTCCGCCGCATGAAGTGTCTGCAACAGGCAAAGGTATTCCACTGAGAGTACGAAGTCCCTGTTCGACCCGCTCAAACTCGGATTCATCGTCAACCTCAGGTTCTTGGACGTGTTGAGGGAGATTGAGTTTTTCGAGATGCTGTCGGAACCCTGGTGGCAGATTATTCAAATGCATTGAAGACGTTTGAGGAGGAGATTTCGGACGAGTCAAACTCTCTAACAATTCTGAGGCGATGACTGCATCTGCCAATCGCGGAGGAGTTGGGTGGGCGCCTCGTGGAGAGCGCCCATCGGCTTCTGCATCATGGCGGGCCAAAAGGTGGTCAAGAACATGGCCTGGGTCGGTCAAAAGATTGGCTGGCAGTGTAGGCCAGTCCTCAGGAAGAAGTGCTGCAATCGGCTGATGGACAAGAAGAGATTGTTCCCATGCAGCAAGCCAAATTTGTATCTGTTCAGTACGGTCTGCAAGACATCTGTCGAGTCGGGCATACCATCCACTTACTCCGCTCTGCATTGACCCCGCCCAAACCAGCGGGCTGGCTTTTCGGGTTTGAATGTGACCCTTGATTCAAGGGTACAAAAAAAGCCTAATTTTAGCGTTTTTCAAACAAGGCCGAGATGTTGGAAACTCTCATTATGCCATTCCCACCCCGTTTTAACCCACTCAAAAAGTGCGGAGAGTTCTTTCTTTCTGACGCCGGCTGCTTTGGCTATGGTTTTGATCACCGTTAATTCCGAATCATCATATTCACCATCGACAGCAGCCACAAGAATTGCATCCCGTAAAGCAATCTTCAATACAATCGGATTGAGCTTCGAGAGAATCAAATCAAGGGCTGGGGGTTTCTCGAGTTGATTACGTACATCGACTCGCATTTCAGGGTGCATCATGCAGCGGCCCATGAGCGACTCGATGATGGCGAGTTCTTCTTTGACCAGAGTCCCATCAGCAGAAGCAACGATAACCATGAGTTCAGCATAACCTTTGACATCTTCTTGGGGGAAATCCACCGCAAGGTCGAGATACACGGGTTTCACTCCGAAATCTCATTGAGAATGTCAGTGCCTTGTTGCATCCAAGCGTAGCCTTTTTTCGTCCAAGCAAGTAGGCGTTCAACCGATTCGAGAGCCAAGTCAAAATGCTCGACAATTTGATTCAAGACTTCACGTTCATCGTCATCAACAGTACCATCTGCTGCTGCCATCAATGTTGCATCACGCAAAGCCAAGCGCCCCGCTTCTTCACTCATACCTTCAAGACATTCTTCTAAACTGGGCGGGTTTTTCAAAGCACTGCGAATTATTTTTCTTTGTGAAGGGGAAAGGAGTGCTGTTCCAAGACGTTGTTCAAACATAGCCATCTCATCAACGGTTAATTCGTTGTCAACTCGAGTCATAAAAGCGAGTAAACGCGCATAAGCAAAGCGTTCTTCGCGAGGGAGCGTGTGTATTGTATCCGGTAGCATTACACCCGCGTGTCCGACTTAGACTTAGAACCCAACGATGATTCTTGTTCTCAAGAGCGGGGTTTGTGGGGAATGAGGATGTATCCGCAAAAGAGATTTTCCATCATTCGAAAAGCAAGACTTGAAGGTTGATGGCTATATGCTCAATACATGGATGAAAGCCTCAATGTACTTGGAGAGCCATTGGATACGTGTTCGTGTGAGCCGATGACCGGATGGTATCGTGATGGAAAATGCAATACCGACCCCAGTGACCGTGGCTCTCACACCGTTTGTTGTGTCGTAACCGAAGAATTCCTTCAATTTGCTCTTTCGAAAGGAAATGACCTGATTACACCCATGCCTCAACACGGATTCCCGGGCCTCAAGCCTGGTGATTCGTGGTGTGTCTGTGCTCGGACGTGGTTGGATGCAGTCAATACAGGAACCGCCTGTCCTATCGATATGGAATCAACTCATCAAAAAGCTCTCGATATTATCCCCTTCGACCTCATGGAAACACATGCTGTCTAAATCACTCTTCTTCAGAAGCGTATCCAAATACAAACCAGCGCATTGTTGCCCAAGTAAACAGACCCCAGCAGAGCATATTTACGAGGAAAATCAAACGAATTGGGGCGCTTGTCAGAGAGATAAGGGCATCATAAGAAAGCGTCGAACCAGCCATTCCGAACGCATAAACAGAAAGTGCTCCTAGAATTGTATTCTTGACATTTTTTCGCCCGTCGAAGGTGAATATTCGGTGAACAAAATGAGCACAAATACTTGACAATGCCCATGAAATCGACCAGATTACTGTTTCATTCAAAAGTTCAAGAAGGGCTGTAGAACGTAGAATTTCCCAGATAATCCAAAACAAGAAGGTGTTGAATCCACCAGCGATTCCAAATCGCTGCAAAGTTCCCCTTGGGAGTACTTCAGCAACTTTTGGACGATTCATTCTGTATCCCCTTAGTCATCATTGGTGATGACATCGCTGGGCTTTCCTGTCAGCACTCCACGAAGTGTTTCATTATCGTTTTGAATGGCATCCATAAACTCGTATTTGCAATTCATCGACTCTGCCAAGACTCCAAGAGCCTGTGAATCCTTTGGAAGACACTTGCCTCCAAATCCGCGATGAAGTCCAAAAATAGGGTCAAGGTGAGAGGGTCCAATCGGCTGAACTTGCTCTGCTGTA
>MDSW01214531.1_pt1 | contig 15646 bp, 12 predicted proteins | sample 811171 | NCBI WGS metagenome assembly MDSW01 (sample SAMN05326641, study PRJNA326480) | marine metagenome | isolation source: seawater | place: Atlantic Ocean: North West | collected 2012
TCGCAAACCTAAGCTCTTTTTCCATAGCAATCGGTGTAATTAATTCTACATCAAGATTTACATTGTCACCAGGCATAACCATCTCTGTACCCTCTGGCAGAATAATACTACCAGTTACATCCGTTGTCCTAAAATAAAATTGAGGACGATACCCCTTAAAGAAAGGAGTATGTCGACCACCCTCCTCCTTTTTAAGCACATATATCTCAGCCTTAAACTTAGTATGCGGAGTAATACTTCCAGGCTTCGCCAAAACCATACCACGATCAATATCTTCCTTTTCCACACCACGCATCAAAAGCCCCGCATTATCACCGGCCTGACCTTCATCTAAAATCTTCCTAAACATTTCAACACCAGTACAAACAGTCTTTATCTCAGAACCCATCCCAACTAAATCTAAACTCTCACCAACCTTAATCACCCCACTCTCAATACGACCCGTCGCAACAGTACCACGACCAGTAATAGAAAATACATCCTCTACAGGCATCAAGAAAGGCTTATCAACAGCACGCTCAGGCGTAGGAATAAAAGAGTCAACCTGATCCATAAGATCAAATATGGGCTGAGCATCATCACCCGACCCTTCTGAATTTAAAGCATTAAGAGCGCTCCCCTGAATAATAGGTGTATCATCACCAGGAAAACCGTACTCTTCCAACAACTCTCTAAGCTCCATTTCAACCAACTCTAAAAGCTCAGGATCATCAACCTGATCACACTTATTCATAAAAATTACAATAGAAGGAACATTAACCTGCTTAGCTAATAGCAAATGCTCTCTAGTTTGCTGCATTGGACCATCAGTAGCAGCAACAACTAAAATAGCCCCATCCATCTGAGCTGCACCAGTTATCATATTCTTAATATAATCAGCGTGACCCGGACAATCTACATGAGCATAATGACGACCTTCCGTCTCATACTCTACATGAGATGTATTGATCGTAATCCCACGCTCACGCTCCTCAGGAGCATTATCAATATTTTCAAAATCTGTCGTCTCAGCCAATCCCTTAGAAGACAAACACTTAGTTATAGCCGCTGTCAAAGTCGTCTTCCCATGATCAACGTGACCTATAGTCCCAACGTTAACATGCGGCTTGGTTCTTTCAAATTTTTCTTTAGACATCTACTTCACTCCTTATTCTAAACTTAATTATTTACTAGGCCTTAACCTTACCCTGCATCTTTTCAACCATCTGTTCTACAACATAATTTGGAGCAGGAGCATAGTGCGAGAACTGCATTGTAAACACCGCCCTACCCTGCGTCATAGAACGCAGCTCTGTTGCATATCCAAACATTTCAGACAATGGAACATCAGCGTTTAATACCTGAACACCACTCCTTGGGTTAGTACCCTTAACATTACCACGCCTTGAAGTTATATCTCCCATAACTGAGCCTAAATAGTCCTCTGGCACGACAACCTCCAAAGCCATTAATGGCTCAAGCAATGTAGGCGAAGCCTTTTTTGCAGCATCCTTAAAAGCCATCGACCCCGCAACCTTAAAAGCTATTTCACTAGAATCAACATCATGATACGAACCATCTATAAGTTGAACCTTAATATCTTCAATAGGATAACCACAAACAATACCATTGTTCATAGACTCTTTAATACCCGCCTCAACAGCAGGAATATATTCTTTAGGGATAGCGCCCCCCACAATCTTATTATCAAATTCAAAACCTTTTCCCGATTCATTAGGCTCAACTATAACAACTACATGCCCATACTGCCCACGACCACCTGACTGCCTGACAAATTTAGCCTCTTGCTCAACCTGTTTAGTTATACACTCCTTATAAGCAACCTGGGGCGAACCCACATGAACATTAACATTAAACTCTCTTTTCAGCCTATCTACTATAATTTCTAGATGCAGCTCCCCCATACCAGAAATAATAGTCTGCCCTGTATCCTCATCACTCTTAACTACAAAAGTAGGATCCTCTTCCGCCAACTTAACCAATCCATTAGTCAATGAATCTTGCCCATCCTTACTGGCTGGCTCTACAGCAATTGAAATAACAGGATCAGGAAACTCCATAGATTCAAGCAAAACCGGGTTGTCAACAGAGCATAAAGTATGACCAGTTTTAGTATTTTTCAATCCAACTATAGCTGCAATCTCACCCGTAGTAACCGTCTTCCTCTCTTCACGCTTATTAGAATGCATCAACATCAGCCTTCCTACACGCTCCTTCTTGCCAGTATTTGGATTATATATATGATCACCTGTACTAACAGTCCCCGAATAAACCCTGAAAAACGTGAGCCTGCCAACAAACGGATCTGTCATAATTTTAAAAGCCAAAGCACTAAAATGCTCGCCATCATCAGGAGATCTAGTTAATTGAACAGAGTTATCATCTAAGTCAAAACCATCAACAGCACCAACATCTACCGGAGATGGTAAATAATCAATAACAGCATCTAAAGTTCTCTGAACTCCTTTGTTTTTAAATGCAGAGCCACAAAGAGTGGGAATCATAGACCCATCCAAAGCAGCCTTTCTAATTGCAACTTTAATTTCATCAGGAAGCAATGCCTCTCCTTCTAAATACTTTTCCAATAAACCTTCATCATACGAAGCCACCTCCTCTAACAAATGCATACGCCACTTATCCGCTACTTCCTTCATATCCTCAGGGATATCACCGTATTCAAATTTTGATCCATCTTCGGAATTATAAATAATCGCTTCCATCTTAATTAGATCAATCAAACCTGTAAATACATCTCCTGCACCTATAGGCAAAACAATTGGAACAGGATTAGCATTCAATCTATCTTTTATCATATCAATCACTTTAAAAAAATCGGCCCCTGTGCGATCCATCTTATTCACAAAAGCAATCCTTGGCACACCGTATTTATCAGCCTGACGCCAAACCGTTTCCGATTGAGGCTCCACGCCACCCACTGCGCAAAATAAAGCTATAGCCCCATCTAAAACTCTAAGAGAACGCTCAACCTCTATAGTAAAATCTACATGACCAGGAGTATCTATAATATTAACCCGGTTACCCTCCCAAAAAGCAGTAGTTGCCGCAGAAGTAATAGTTATACCCCTCTCTTTCTCCTGATCCATCCAGTCCATTGTAGCTGCGCCATCATGAACCTCGCCAAGCCTATGAGTACGACCGGTGTAGTACAATATTCTTTCAGTTGTAGTGGTCTTACCCGCATCAATATGCGCCATAATACCTATATTTCTAACATGCTTTAATGGAATATCTTTCATCTTTACCTAAAATGTGAAAAGGCCTTATTTGCTTCAGCCATTCTATGAGTGTCTTCTTTTTTCTTAACAGCAGAACCATCATTGTTAGCTGCAGCGATTAATTCCGCAGCCAATCTATCCGCCATAGTCTGCCCCTTTCTAGACTTTGAGTAGCCAATTATCCAACGCATCGCAAGAGCCATACGCCGCCCTTCAGATATCTCCATAGGAACCTGATAGGTCGCACCACCAATACGCTTCGACTTTACCTCTAATACAGGAGCAACATTATCTAAAGCCTTCTTAAATAATTCGATACCATTTTCAACCTTTGCCTGACTTTGAATCTTATCAATACTTTTATAAAATATCTTTTCAGCCAAACTCTTCTTACCCATCTTCATAAGATTGTTTATAAACTTAGCAACAACCAAGTCTCCATAAACTGGATCTGGTAAAATCTCTCTTTTTTCAGGCCTTCTTCTTCTCATATTACCCTAAATCACTCCTTTGGTTTTTTTGCACCATACCTAGATCGACTAGTCTTACGACCCTCTACTCCAGCCGGATCAAGAACACCTCTTATAACATGATACCTTACACCCGGCAAATCCTTCACTCTCCCACCTTCAATCAAAACAATTGAGTGCTCTTGTAAATTATGACCCTCTCCTGGTATATAAGCAGTTACCTCATAACCATTTGACAATCGCACACGAGCAACTTTCCGCAAAGCTGAGTTCGGCTTTTTAGGAGTCGTTGTATAAACACGCACACAAACGCCTCTCTTTTGAGGACAAGCATCCAAAGCAGGCACCTTGTTTTTCTTAAGCTGCTTCTTCCTACCTTTTCTTATAAGTTGATTTACTGTTGGCATTTCAATCCTAGCATAGTCTGGAAATTTATAAAACTTACAAAGCTCACTCCAAACATTTATTATTTTTATTTTATCTTTATTTAAATTCTAACAATCAAGGCCTAAACCATCTGACCTGAAAGCTCTTCTTCACCACCCTTTAAAGAACTACCACCATCTTTACTTTCCTCTTCCGCGCTGTTACTGACAACTGAATTAGAAACAAGCAGGTCTCTATTTTGAAGCGCGCCTGTACCCGCCGGTATTAATCTCCCAATAATAACATTCTCTTTTAGACCTTTTAGATAATCTGTTTTACCTTCAACAGCAGCATCAGTAAGCACTCGAGTAGTCTCCTGGAAAGAGGCTGCTGAAATAAAACTTTCAGTATTCAACGAAGCTCTCGTAATACCTAAAAGCAATGGACTAAATGTCACCGGTTTAGGCTTTGATGTTTTTATAATTTTTTTGCCTGCATCCTTTAATTCCTTATTTACATCCTTGACATTTGAGCTGAAAACAACATCACCCTTTTCATAATCAGAATCACCAGCATCCGATACTACAGCCTTCTTTTTCAATTCCTCATTAGCCTGCTGCACATCAAAGCGATCAACTCTATCGCCATGAAGATACAATGTATCGCCAGCATCTTCAATAGTAACCTTTCTCAGCATCTGTCTCACTATAACCTCGATATGCTTATCATTTATTGCAACACCCTGCAATCTATAAACTTCTTGAATAGCATTTACCAAGAACTCTTGAACCTTTGAAGAGCCCCCGATCCTTAGAATATCCTTTGGCGAAACAGAACCTTCACAAAGCTTGTCTCCAGCAAAAACCTTATCCCCTTCGTGGACCAATATATGCTTACCATAAGGTATTTTATACAAACTTTCTTTTTCTTTGCCAATAACATGTATTTCTCTGATTCCTCGCTTGACTTTTCCGTATTTAATAACACCATCAACCTCTGTAATTACAGCAGGATTTACAGGGTTCCGCGCCTCAAACAATTCGGCTATTCTTGGAAGCCCGCCTGTTATATCACGAGTTTTACCTGCATCTCTTGGAATCTTTACCAAAATCTGACCAGCTTTCACCTTCTCCCCATCTCTAACAATCACAGTTGCTCTCACAGGAAGGATACTAGCCCCACCCCCAGACGAATCACTTTTTCCAGAACCCTCAATATGTATATTGGGACTTAGATCACGGTTCTTAGACTCTGTAATAACAATCATCTTCTTACCACTCTCAACAGCCTCCTCAATATAAGTCTCGCCTTCAATCATATCGCGGAACTGAATCACCCCAGCCGTCCTTGCAAGTATTACATCAGTATAAGGATCCCAGGCAAACAACGTCTGCCCAACCTTGACCTTCTCCCCATCTTCAACAAAAACCTTTGATCCATAAGGAACCTGCCAGTTAGAAATAGAATTACCTTTTTTATCAATTAAATCCATTTTTCCATTTCTTACAGATGCAACCATGACATCATCGCCATTTTCATCCTTCGTGCCTATTAAATTTAAATTTTCAGAAAGCTTAATAACTCCTTCTTTCCGAGCAGTTCTATGAGACTGTTCCACAATACGCGAAGCAGTACCACCAATATGAAAGGTTCTCAATGTCAATTGAGTTCCCGGCTCACCAATTGATTGAGCAGCCATTATCCCTACAGAATCACCAATTCGCGGCTCTTTATTAGAGGCCAAGTTCAATCCATAACAGTGCATACAAACTCCTAGCGAAGCTTCGCAAGTCAGTACAGATCTTACCTTGATCCTATAAATATTACTTCCGCTAATCCGCTCAACAACCTTCTCATCCAAAATTTCACCTTTTTTTGCAAACTTTGTTCCATCAATCGGATCAACAACATCTTCTAAGACATATCTGCCTACAACACGCTCCTCAAGAGATTCAATAATCTCCTCACCCTCTTTAAGATCCTCGAGAACAGTACCCTGAACAGTTTTGCAATCGTCCATAGTTACGGTGACGTCTTGAGCCACATCGACCAATCTTCTCGTTAAATACCCTGCATCAGCTGTTTTTAAAGCCGTATCAGCCAACCCCTTTCTAGCACCATGAGTTGATATAAAGTATTCAAATGCCGACAAGCCTTCTTTAAAATTAGACTTAATCGGGTTTTCAATAATTTCTCCTGACGCACCAACCATAGATTTTTTTGGCTTTGCCATCAATCCACGCATTCCAGCCAACTGTTTAATCTGATCCTGACTACCCCTTGCACCAGAATCAGCCATCATAAATAAAGGATTAAAACCCTGATCATCATTTTCCAGCTCATTAAACATCTCATTTGCAACATCGCCAGTTGCATGAGTCCAAATATCAATCACTTTATTATATCGCTCACCCTCAGTTAAAACATGCCTCTCAAACTTACCCTGAACCTCCTCTACTTCTTTTTGAGCCGCATTTAAAATAGAATTTTTATTTTTTGGAATATGAATATCATTAATAGCAATTGAAATACCACTCTTAAATGCAAATTCAAAACCCATATCCTTCAAACCGTCCAAAAACGCAATGGTTTTAAAATTACCAGCCTCTTTATAGCATTGCCCTATAATGCTCGTTAATAATTTTTTATTCATTGTCGAATTAATATAAGGCATTTCATCAGGTAATTTTTCATTAAATATTATCCGACCCAACGTCGTCCCTTCAACCCACTTCCCATCCAGCCTAACATCTACGTACGAATGCAAATCAACCTCGCTATTTTCAAATGCTAAAACAGCCTCATGATACGATCCAAACTTTGCCCCTTCTCCAATAGAACCTTTTCGGGGTCTAGTTAAAAAATAACAACCCAAAACCATATCTTGAGATGGAATTGCTATTGGACTTCCAGTTGCAGGATGTAAAATATTATGACTTGAAAGCATTAATAGCCAAGCCTCCATCTTCGCTTCCGCAGACAAGGGAACATGGACAGCCATTTGATCACCATCAAAATCTGCGTTAAATGCAGCACATACCAAAGGATGTAATCTTATAGCCTTCCCCTCAATCAACACCGGCTGAAACGCCTGCACACCAAGCCTATGTAGCGTTGGCGCCCTATTCAATAAAACAGGATGATCCTTAACAGCGCTCTCTAAAACTTTATAAACCTCTGGTGCTTTTTGCTCAACTAACATTTTTGCACTTCTTGGAGTCCTAGTATATCCTGCTTTAATTAATTCATAAATAACATGAGGCTTAAAAAGCTCCATAGCCATCTCTTTAGGAATACCGCATTCATGCAGCTTTAGTTCAGGCCCAACAACAATAACTGACCGCCCAGAATAGTCCACACGCTTACCCAGTAGATTTTGCCTAAACCTTCCAGATTTACCTTTCAATGAATCGCTAAGAGACTTCAAAGGCCTTCTTGTCCCACTCCTTACAGCAGACTTCATTCTACTATTATCTATCAAGGCATCAACAGACTCTTGCAACATGCGTTTTTCATTTCTCAAGATAACATCTGGCGCTTTAATTTCCATCAATTGCTTCAACCGGTTATTTCGAATAATAACACGCCTATATAAATCATTTAAATCAGAGGCTGCAAAACGCCCTCCATCTAAAGGCACAAGAGGTCGTAATTCTGGCGGAATCACAGGAAGAATACTTAAAACCATCCATTCAGGCTTATTATAAATTTTCTTTTCAATCCTCGGGTCAAACTTTTTAAGAATTCTAAGTCGCTTTAGTGCAACTTCTGTTTTTTGAACTGATGTTTTATTTTTAACCACCTCCAACAATTCATTAATTTTACTAACAACGTCCAAATCTCTTAACAAACGCAAAACAGCCTCTCCACCCATAGCTGCTTCAAAATAATTATCTTGATCCCTATCTTCTTCAGAAACTGCAAACACTCCAAATTCATCATCTAAATCTAAATAATCATCCTCCTCAAGCAATTCTCCATATTCTCTACCTGAAGCACCTGGATTTAAAATAACAAATTTTTCAAAATACACAATCTGCTCAAGCTGCTTAGTGGTATATCCAAGCAAATAGCTTATTTTACTAGGTATAGATCTTAAATACCATATATGAATAACCGGCACGGCCAAAGTAATATGCCCTATCCTATCTCTTCTAACAGATTTCCGCGTAACCTCAACTCCACACCTGTCGCAAACAATCCCCCTGTATCTAATACGCTTATACTTACCGCAATGACATTCCCAATCTTTAGTTGGCCCAAATATTTTTTCGCAAAACAGACCATCTTTTTCAGGCTTATATGATCGATAATTTATAGTTTCAGGCTTTAAAATCTCACCAAACGACCTATCCAATATCTCTTCAGGAGAAAGCAATCCAACCGTAATAGTATTAAAAGACTGTGATAGCCTAGATGTAGGCTTATTTGAAAATAACAATTTTTTATCTCCTTCGAATTAATTCAATAATACATTTAAACCCAATCCTTCAAGTTCTTTTACTAGAACATTAAAGGATTCCGGAACACTTGATTCTGGCGTATTTTTCCCTCGAACTAAAGAATTGTAAAGCTTAGTTCGACCATCAACATCATCAGATTTAGTAGTTAAAATCTCTTGAAGAGTATGTGCTGCACCATATGCCTCTAATGCCCAAACCTCCATTTCACCAAACCTCTGACCACCAGCTTGAGCCTTACCACCTAAAGGCTGCTGAGTAATTAAAGAATATGGACCAGTAGCACGGGCATGCATCTTATCATCTACCAAGTGCGATAATTTCAACATATATATCACACCCACAGTAACAGGTGAAGCAATTTTCTCCCCTGTGCGCCCATCCCAAAGATCGACCTTGCCTGTCTCAGACAAGCCAGCTTTCTTTAATTCATCAATAACGTCACCATGATTAGCCCCATTAAAAACAGGAGTTTTATATTTCTTACCCAACTTAGCACCTGCCCAACCAAGCATTGTCTCATAAAGCTGACCAAGATTCATCCTAGAAGGAACACCAAGAGGATTTAAGACTATATCTACAGGCTCACCGTCTGAGGTAAAGGGCATATCTTCCTCAGGAACAATAATTGATACAATACCTTTATTCCCATGTCTTCCAGAAACTTTATCACCAATAGAAATTTTTCTTTTTTGCGCAATATAAACCTTAGCCAGCTTCATGACCCCTTGCTGAAGCTCATCGCCAACACGCAATTTAAAAATCTCTTTCTCTAACCTTTCTTCAAGCTGTCTCAAATTCCTTCTATAGTTCTGCCATATTTTTAAAATCTTATGCCAAACCATAGGATTCTCAACCCAAGGAGATTTTAATGAAAGAGTTTCTAAATCAAGCTTTTTAATGCGAGACTGAGTCAATAAGGTTTTTGCCTTAACTAGAGTTCTATTGTTACCTGAATCACGCATACCACCAGATACCTGATCAGCTAATTGAGAATACAGCAATTCATCACGCTTTTCCATTAAAGATACACGATCCTTTCTCGCCGCCCTTTGCAAAGCCCTAATTTGCTGCTTTTCCTCATCCCTAATTGCTATACTCTTCCTTTCAAACAACTGAGTATCCACCACTACACCATGAACTCCGGAATCACATCTCTTTGAAGCATCCTTAACATCACCAGCCTTCTCTCCAAATATGGCCCGAAGCAACTTTTCCTCCGGGGTGGGATCAGTCTCACCTTTAGGAGTAACCTTCCCAACCAATATATCTCCTGGATGAACTTCAGCGCCAACCCTAACAATTCCTCGAGCATCTAAATTCCTTGTAGCCTCTTCGCTCACATTTGGAATTTCATTAGTCAACTCTTCTTCCCCTCTTTTGGTATCCCTAATTTCAACTTCAAACTCCTTCATATGATTAGAAGTAAGAACATCACGCTTTACCAAATTCTCATTTATTATAATAGCATCCTCAAAATTATAACCCCTCCAAGGCATAAAAGCCACTTTCAGATTTCTACCCAAAGCAAGCTCCCCTCCCTTAGTAGAATGACCATCAGCAATAATTTGTCCCTTTGTCACTTTTTGGCCTAACTGAACTATAGGGCGCTGATTAATGCAAGTATTTTGATTTGTTCTTAATAATTTTTTCAACTTATAAGTTTTAACATTTTCATCTGGAACAAGCTCTAATTCTGCAGGCTGACCTGAAGACCTTATAATAATTTCATTAGCATCTACCTGCTCCACCACTCCATCAACAGTAGAGACAACAGTCGCACGAGAGTCTAATGCAACTCTATCTTCCATGCCCGTACCCACAATAGGTGGATCCGGATTTAGCAAAGGAACAGATTGACGCATCATATTAGAGCCCATCAAGGCACGGTTTGCGTCATCATTTTCCAAAAATGGAATTAAAGCTGCAGAAACACTAACTATCTGATTAGGAGAAATATCTTTGTAGTTAGCGGAATTAGAAGGGACTAATGGAAAGTCTTCGCCATTCCTAACCCTTATCGTATCCTTTAAAAACTTGCCCTTTTCAACAGGCTCAGTCGCCTGTGCAATATAGGCACGCATCTCTTCATCAGGTGAAAGAAAAACAACATCATCAGAAAATGAATATTTTCCAGCCCCTTTTTGCTCTATTTTTTGATATGGAGATTCAATAAATCCCAACTTATTCACAACAGCATGAGCAGCCAGAGAATTAATCAAGCCAATATTTGGACCTTCAGGAGTCTCAATGGGACACAAGCGCCCATAATGAGTATAATGAACATCACGAACCTCAAAACCAGCCCTCTCCCTAGAAAGCCCTCCCGGCCCCAATGAAGATATTCTTCTTTTATGTGTAATCTCAGCCAAAGGATTAGTCTGGTCCATAAATTGTGAAAGCTGACTTGTTCCAAAAAATGTATTTAAAACAGTAGTTACAATGCGAGAATTAACTAAATCCTGAGGAGTTAAACTCTCAGCTTCTCTCTGATTCATTTTTTCACGTATATTCCTACCCATTCTACTTAATGCAATATTAAATTGATTTGCCAATTGTTCACCTACAGTTCTTACACGACGATTTCCAAGATGATCTATATCATCTGAACCCCTTTCGCCTTTTCGCATAAGAATTAAATAATTAAAAACTTCTATAAAATCTTCACGCGTCAATATTGGCTCATCTACAGGAGCATTCAAATCAAATTTCTTATTTATTCTATACCTACCAACCGCTCCTAAATCATATTTTTTTGTTGAAAAAAACATCTTTTCAATAAATTTTTGCGCAATACCAACCGATGGAGCCTCACCTGTTCTCAAGTGCTGATACAGTAACTTAAGAGCATCCTCAGAACACTTGGTAGGATCTTTCTCCATTGTATTTTTTAAAATCTGAACCTCTAAAGACTCCTCATTTTTAGCAAGCACCAACTCCTTAATACCCGCCTTTTTCCAATCATCTAATTTTTTTTCTGTAATAATTAATCCCGTCTCTGCAATTACCTCACCTGTAGATTTATCAACTAAATCTTCAAGCAGAGTCTTATTTAGCAAATCTTTTTTGCTTTTCAAATTATACAATTTAGTCAGATTAAAGGCCTCTAAAATATCCCTATTAGTCGAAAAGCCAATAGCACGAAGAAGTAAAGTTGCAGGAAACTTTCTCCGCCTATCTATAATTGCATAAATACAATCATAAATGTCTGTTGTAAAGTCAACCCAAGACCCTCTAAAAGGTATAACCCTAGCCTGAAATAATTTCGTTCCATTTGGATGAAAATTTTGATCAAAGAAAACACCAGGACTTCTCTGAAGCTGACTTACTATTACACGCTCAGCACCATTAATTATAAACGTTCCACTCTGCGTCATATATGGTATATTTCCAAAAAACACATCCTGCTCTATACTCTGGACATATTTACTTCTATCATTCTCATCTGTAATATTTAAAACAAAACGAACCTTTAACGGAACAGCTAGCGAAATTCTCCTTTCGAGACATTCTTTTTCAGTATACTTGGGCAAACCTAAATAATAATGTTTATATTCCAAAACATAATCATTTCGAGTATCCTCAACAGGAAACATGTTTTTAAAAACTGCCTCTAAACCTTGATTTTCGCGCTTTTCAGGAAGTATATCTTCCTGCAAAAAAGCCTCCCAAGAAGCCAATTGAATTGCAAGTAAATCAGGAACAGGAATCTTAGGTTCAAATTTTGAAAAATCTAGACGCGTCTCGTTATGCATTGCAGTGTCAACACTCAATGTAGCTTACCTCCGTTTTAAATTAAATTTTATAATTAACCTACTTTAAAATACATTGATCACTTTAAAGTTACAGTCGCACCTGCTTCTTCTAACTGTTTCTTGATATCATCAGCCTCATCTTTAGCAACACCTTCTTTTATCACAGAAGGAGCGCCATCAGCCATTTCTTTAGCCTCTTTCAAGCCAAGAGATGTTATGCCACGTATAACTTTAATGACATTGATTTTTTTATCACCAACACCAGTAAGCTCAACATCAAATTCAGACTTCTCATCAGAAGCACCAGCATCTCCAGCAGCTGGAGCGGCACCACCGGCAACAGCAACAGGCGCTGCAGCAGTAACACCGAATTTATCCTCAATTTCCTTTATCAATTCAGATATTTCTAGCATATTTGCACTTTCCAAATAAGCCAAAACATCTTCTCTTTTTACATCTGCCATATCTTTTCTCCTAATTACAATATATTAAGTTTTACTATCTCTCAAGCTAGCCATCAACCTCACAAAACTGGACATACAACCATTCAATGTTCCAACCAGCGAACTCATTGGCTGATTTAAAGTACCAACAAGTGAAGACAATAGCTCTTCCCGTGTAGGTAGACTCGCAAGCTCCTTATATTTACCTGAATCATAAATCTCCCCTTCAACAACCATCCCCAAAACTTCCAGATCCATTTCATCATTATTTTTTTCAAAATCCCTTATAACCCTAGCAGGGGCAGTAGGGTCAGTTTCAGCATAAGCTATACCAACCTGACCAGAAAAAAAATCATCTAATCTTCCCTCAAAGCCTGCATTATTAGCAGCTATTTTTGATAAAGTATTTTTTGAAACTACAAAACTAACACCACTATCCCTAAACATCTTTCTTATGACAGTCGCCTGGGCAACATCCATACCCGTATATTTAGTAAAATATATCCCTGAAGAATTTTGAAATTTTTCAGTTAAATTATTTATAATTTCATTTTTCTGCTGTGTTGGCATGATCAACCCTTTACGCTATAATACTTGATTTATCTAATTTTAATCCAGGACCCATTGTCGTACTAACAGTTATTTTTTTCATATAAACACCCTTGACAGCCTGAGGCCTTGCCTTAACGATAGCACTAACAAACGCTTTAATATTTTCAACAATAGCATCTTTAGAAAAAGAAACCTTCCCAACACCATTATGAACAATCCCGTTCTTTTCAACCCTAAATTCTACCCTTCCAGCCTTAACCTCAGAAACAGCTTTAGCAATATCTCTAGTAACAGTCCCTATCTTAGGATTAGGCATCAAGCCCCTCGGACCCAACACTTTACCCAACTTCCCAACTTCCGCCATCATATCCGGAGAAGCAATCACAACATCCACATCGGTCCAGCCACCCTTAACCTTCTCAACCATATCTTCCGCACCAACATAATCCGCACCAGCACTTTTAGCAGCATCAGCCATATCATCTCTAGCAAACACAAGAACCTTAACATCCTTGCCAACACCATTCGGCAATGCAACAGTCCCCCTAACCAATTGATCAGCATGCTTAGGATCTACTCCTAGATTAATAGCAAGATCAACAGACTCGTCAAATTTTGAACTTTCAAAACCACTCAAAATTTCAGCAGCCTCTTCAACACTGTAATTTTTATCTCGATCAACTTTTTTAAAATTATTATTATATCTCTTAGAATGTGTCAATTTATCAATCCTTTACAACTATACCCATACTTTTAGCAGTTCCCTTAATCATCATTACCGCCGAATCCAAATCGGAAGCATTCAAATCAGGCATCTTTAATTCAGCAATCTCTTTAACTTGAGAAATTGTGACCTCCCCAACTTTTTCTCTATTAGGCTCACCAGAACCTTTACTCAAACCCGCAGCCTCCAACAAAAGAGATGGAGCTGGAGGAGTTTTTGTAATAAAAGTAAAAGACCTATCAGCAAAAACTGTAATCTCAACCGGTATCAGCTTACCAGCTTGCTCTTGTGTTTTTGCGTTAAAAGCCTTGCAAAACTCCATAATATTAACGCCATGCTGACCTAAAGCCGGACCAACAGGAGGAGCAGGATTTGCCTTTCCCGCAGGTATTTGAAGCTTTATAAACCCTATTTCTTTTTTTGCCATAAACCCCTACTTTTCTAATTCTACCTGAAAAAAATCTAATTCAATCGGCGTCGGCCTACCAAAAATAGACACCGTAACCTTCACCTTCTGCTTATCCTCATTAAGACTCTCAACAAATCCAGTAAAATCAATAAAAGGACCCGAAACAACCTTAATCGCATCGCCTTGTGAAAAAGGCGCCTCGACAAGCTCAACACCCTCTTTTCGCTCAACTTCCCCGAAAATTCTCTTAATCTCATCATCCCTAAGAGGAACAGGCTCCTTGCCCTTAGGCCCAACAAAACTTAAAACGCCTGGAGAATTCTCAACAACGTATTTAGTACCTGCGTTCATATTCATTTTAATTAAAACATACCCGGGAAAAAACATCTTTTCCCTAATTCTCTTCTTATTATTCCTCATCTCAACAACCTTCTCATAAGGAACAAAAACCTCTTCTATCTCAGAAGAAATTTCATTATCATCAGCAGCTCTTAAAATATGCTCTTCAGCACTTTTTTCTTTTCCAGAGATAACACGTAAAGAATACCAAAACATTTTAATTATTTACCACCCAAAATCCTTGACACAAACTCAGACAAGCCAAAGTCAACTAAAAATAAAAAAATAGCAACCATTACAGAAAATACACCTACAACAATCGTAGAACCAAACAGCTCTTGTTTAGAAAGCCATGTAACTTTTTTAACCTCAACCTGAACTCCATTAAAATACTGCGAAATTTTTTGAATCATTATATTATATTATATTATTTATTTATCAAGTAAAAAACTGTGAATATTCAAAACCAAACATCTAAGCAGGTGAGGAAGGACTCGAACCCTCAACTCCCGGCTTTGGAGGCCGGTGCTCTACCAATTGAACTACTCACCTATAAAATTAATTATTATTTTGTCTCCTTAAAAACAACATGTTTTCTAACAACCGGATCATACTTCCTGTATTCAACACGATCCGGATGCAATCTTTTATTTTTAGTTATAGAATATCGATATCCAGTTCCTGCAGTACTTTCAATTTGAATAATCTCTCTTTTACTATTGCCAGCCATATCTTTCCTATTCTATAATTTCTGTTACAACACCAGCGCCAACAGTATGACCACCTTCGCGGATCGCAAACCTAAGCTCTTTTTCCATAGCAATCGGTGTAATTAATTCTACATCAAGATTTACATTGTCACCAGGCATAACCATCTCTGTACCCTCTGGCA
>MDSW01206754.1_pt1 | contig 15642 bp, 12 predicted proteins | sample 811171 | NCBI WGS metagenome assembly MDSW01 (sample SAMN05326641, study PRJNA326480) | marine metagenome | isolation source: seawater | place: Atlantic Ocean: North West | collected 2012
GAGTCCTCAGGTTCCGCCGAACAAAAAAGACGAAACCTCAGGGGGCTCTTGCTTATTGTGCAATTCAGTTTTCAAAGAACATTGAGCCAAAAGACTCAAAATTCAAAACCACAAATAAAGGACTCACGTCCATTGTTTGGGAGTGCCCCTCGACTGAAGGGCCGGGTAAAATACGCTAAAAATTCACTAGGTCAACCCCTTTTTTTAAAAAAAAAAAATCATTCAAATTAATGACTATTAGTGATTTGAATCATTAAAAAAACATGGACTAAAAACTTCATCAAAAATTATCTCTAAGATCTTCTCAGCTTTTTTAACATTAAATGGTATAATTTCGGGATTATCTGCTTCTTTTCCTAACCAAGGAAATTCATAAACACCTTTAAAATTAGCCATTTCTGGAGAATGCATCCTAATCAATTCTGCATTATCAGCAGCTGAAGAATCTTGCTCTTCTTGCTCCATCAAAATCACGGCAGCAATCGAGAGGCCTCGGCTTAAAGCTGCTTCTATAGATAATAATACATGATTTATGACTCCTACTTTATTTGCTGCTACTATAACCAGCTGAGCACCTATTATTTGTCCAATGGATGCTACTGTATGACCTGAGTTAATTGGAGCCAACAATCCTCCTACCCCTTCAATCATAATAATATCAGTATCTTTTCTTAACGACCGCTGTTTCAACTTTTCAATGATATTATTAAAATCAATTTTCTCCCTATAACGCAACTCCCAAGCAGCTGGAGAAATTGGCTTCTCAAAATACCAATCATTAACATTGGCTTGGTTTATCTCTGCATTCGCTCTCTCCAAAAACTCTATATCCTCACGCCCTCCGGAACAAAAAGGCTTAAACAAGCTAACGCCTAAGCCTTTATTCACAATATATTTTGCAAATAAACCGGAAAAAACTGTTTTCCCTACTCCCGTATCACTACCAACTACAAGGAAAACCCTATTCAGTAATTCATTAGAATTTAGTAAACTCATAACACCATTATGCAATTACAAACACGATCACTAAACTAAAAAGGAAATCTCTTTCGCAAAAGAGAACAAACTAATAATCTGTCGCTCGCAATTAATATTAGAGATAGTGAAAGACAGGAAAATTAAAGAGCCTATACTTCATAGCTTAGCAGACAAATTTACCGAAATTTTGATCTTCTTTACGATAGTATTTAGTCCATGGGCATTTGGTTCTACCGAATACTGGTCCATATGGGTTATGAATTTTACTGCTTATGGAATAGGAATTCTTCTTATCTTAAAATGGATTATTCGGCGGACTAACTTCTCTAGCTCTATTATCAATGATAAGAACAATATAAACTTAAAACAAAATCGTTTTCATTTAATAAACAAATTTGGAAATATATTAAGTGCTAGCTTAATGCTTCTATTACTAGGCTACATATTAATTAGCGCTATAAATGCTAGAGCGTCATTCAATTTGGAAACAAATGAATACTCTTATTTTGAGAATATTAATAAAATATTTCCACATAGCTATGATGCCCGTGGAACTTGGTTCGTTTTCTGGCAATATCTAGGCTTAGTTATTCTATTTTGGGGAACACGTGACTGGCTGGCTGGAGCCCCCATCTCTCGGATTTCAATTTCGTTAAACCCTAGATTAAAACGATTGTTTTTTGTCATCTGTTTAAACGGGGGTGTGCTATCTATAGTATGCATAGTACAAAGATTCTATTACGGCGATTTTTTAGGCAAATTACTTTTTCTAATCGAACCATCAATCAATAATCCAAACAATTCACAATTCGGCCCATTTGCCTATCGGTCAAATGCAGCATCTTATCTTAATCTGATTTGGCCAATTTCTTTAGGTTTATTTATGCAACTAGGTCAACAAAATCTTGATTATGGAAAAAAAAGATTTGGTAATGGCGCAGAACTAATACTGATTCCTTGTATAATCCTAACAGCATGCGGACCAATCATTTCATCAGCCCGTGGAGGCATGTTTGTAATGATTGGACTTATTATCTTAGCATCTATATCTATGTTGGCTTTAAAAATTTCTTCAAAGTTTCTTCGCCTATCTACATTGATATCACTTTCTGCAGGAGTAATCGTTGCCTACTATCTAGGCTGGGAGAAAATCGAACCTCGGTTAATGACTATCTTCATGGACAAAATGAGTTATAGAACTGAAAATTACTGGTCAACTCTTGAAATGATAAAGGACTACGGGGTATTTGGCTCAGGGCCCGGCAGCTTTGAAGCAATAGCACAGTTTGAGTTAAATGACAAAGTCACTGTATGGCAATCTTGGGTGCATAACGATTATCTAGAATTTTATTTAACTTTCGGCAAGCCGGGATCTGCTATTATTGTTATATTAATTTTAACTTTAACCACTCAATTTCTGACAACACTATTAGATAGAGGAACTCGCGCACTAAAATGGTTTTTATTATTATCTTTGATTGGCGTTTTCATTCATGCTGTAGCAGATTTCCCCCTTCAAGTACTATCAATTCTTATTCCTATTTGCATTATTACTTCTGTTTTATCAAACACAAATCTTAACAACTTAAGAAATGTCTACTGGCATTAAATATAATTACTTTATCTGGTTATATTTTATGTTATTACGCAATTTTTTTGTGCATAAAAAATAAATAAAAAACACCGTTAAGAATCCATAGAACATAAAAGGCTCAGCAATATTAATGATCTCTGCAGTAACACCTAATACAGCAAGTAATAAACCTAAGAAAAATAAAATCGCGAGAACTGATTTTGGAGAAAAACCAATATCTAACAAGAGATGGTGCACATGATCTCTTCCAGCTACAAATGGAGACTTTCGCAAGCATAATCGAGAGATGATTACGGTTACTGTATCCATAATTGGTATAGCTAACAGCCAAACAGCAGTGATTGGATTAAATATTTCATTTTCATTTTGGCTAAATTTAATAAACATCCAACACATAAAAAAGCCAATTGTAGTTGTCCCCGCATCCCCCAAAAATACCCTGCTTATTTGTTTCTTTAGCAAACCTAAATTAACAATTAAAAAAGCACACAATCCAGACATAAAATATAACATCAAAGAAATAGATTCTGTATTTGTGCTAAGTTTAATTAAAAAAATAGAGCCACCAATTGCTATAATACTTAAAGAAGCGCACGCTCCGTCAATGCCATCAATTAAATTCAAAGCGTTTAAAACTCCGATCACGCAAAATACAGTGAATACTGTCTCAATGCCCTCGAGCTCAACAATGCCCATGCCAAATAAATCTCCTAAATTATTTATTCGCACATTCGCATAGTATATCATGATTAAACAGGCAATAACTTGAACTATAATTCTAGTTCTTACATTAATATCTCTATGATCATCAAGCACTCCAACAATGAGTAATGGTAACATTGACAAAAAAAGAGGCCTCCACTCATTCAAACTTCGAGGCGAAAGAAGCGCTGCAACCATAAACCCGCCCATAATGGCTATTCCACCTATTAATGGGACATTACCTTCATGAATCTTTCTGTGATTAGGCCTATCAACTAGGTTTATATTAAAAGCAAACTTTTGTAAGGATTTTAATAATACCAGCGTTGACAAAACACACATGAAAATTGGAATAAAATGATCCATACTCACTTACTTTTTAAAGGACAAAAAATTTCTATTATAACTCTGAAAAATGTAAACTAACTAAGGCAGTAAATTTATTAAATATCTCTACACTTCTAATAAGCATAATAATAGATTTGAAACGAATAATTTTAATAGTAACTAATCATTAAAGGATATATGCCCTTTCTCAAGAAATCTTTCAGGTAAATTACCATAACTATCAAGCACATTTGAAACCGTTGTAAAGGGATAAAAAGATAACATGTCCGCCAACTTTGATAAACAATGCTCAAGTCCATAATAATATTTAAATCTCTTTATCAGCGGTAAGGGTAACCGCGGTTGTGAAGGAATAACCTCTCTCGGATGAATATAAGACATTACTGGTAAGCCTAATTTATGATTTTGCAGAAAACCAAACTTAATAAGTGCCATTGGAAATAATCGCAAATACCCACCACCCGAGAAAGGGAAAGTTTTTCCAAATAATCTCATAACTGATACTGGATAAATATTAATACTACCGGATAATGTGCGTAAAATAAAAGGAAACCGATCAAAACCATTTATTCCACCATTACCACGCGTTGCAGGCACAATTGAAATATCAATAGTAAAACCTTCTTCAATCAATATTTCATAAGCCCATAAAGCTTCTGATGTAATCGAAAAACTTGGAGCTCTGAAGCAACTGACAGTCTGACCAGTTAATTCTTGGACTCTTGCTCTTGCCTCCGTAATTTCCTTTCTAAATTGTTTCGGAGTTTGATCATAAACTAGATTATGATAGTAACCATGACAACCGCACTCATGCCCTCGACTGCTAATTTCCTTTATTAATAATGGATACTTTTCTGCAACCCAACCCAATACAAGAAAAGTACCTTTTGCGTTAGCCTCATCTAATAAATCCAGTAGTAAATTGGTGCCACGTACAACACACTCCTCAGCGTCATTCCATGTGTTGATATCTGAATATGGAGTGTTGATTCCGCAAATATGAAACCATTCTTCTAAATCTACACAAAAAGCATTTATAATTTTATTATCCATTATTTTCTCCCTATTATCTTAGACTAGGGGCGAAAACGTTTGATTACTTTAGCCGGGTTACCCGCAACCATAGTAAAAGCAGGAACATTTGCAGTTACAACAGCTCCGCTTGCAACCACTGCAGCCTCCCCAATTGTTACGCCAGGCATAATTACCGAATTCACACCTATAAAACTATGATCTTGCAACACAACTTGTTTTAAGGTCAACGGAACCATGTCTGATTCTCTCAGAAATTGAGGAGCCTTGATATGAGTCATAATAATGGCTTGTGCCGCGATTCGAACATCATTTCCAATAATAATATTCTCAGGGTAAGCTGTCTCAATAATTGCTGCAGGATCCACAAAACACTTCTTTCCAATCTTCACACCGCGCAGACGGTGTAACGGCAAAATAATTCCACGCGGAGCTACCCTTACTAATAAACTCAATAAATAATTTCGAAAGAAGTAATTAAAAGCTAGCCGTAGAACTCCCCATCCCCGTTCTTTAGCTGCAGATTTAGCATCTTCCAATCGGCCCTTAGAATCCCATAATGCTAAATCATTTGTCTCATTCTTTTGAATAATAGAGGTATTTGTATCCCCTGACTTTTTTTTCATTTCTAACAACACCGCTCGCACATCTGATTCTCTTACAATGCTAAATTCAGAAAAAAGAGATGAATCCAATTTTTCAGAATCGATTAACCTTTGGGCTTTTCGAGAAATTCGGCACTGTTCACTTTCCTGATTCAGAATAACTTCATTGTTTGAAATCTCTTCTTTAAGCTTGCCTGAATTACCATTTGATATTTCTACCATCGCATCATAGAGACGGGCAACTTCCTGTCCAACTTTAACCTCAGTTCCTGCCTTCTCTATTATACTAATATATCCTGGTTCCTCTGCCCTAACCTCTATAGTAGTTTTTGATGTCTCAAATTCAAAAAGAAGATCATCAGGAATCACTTTTTGATTATTACTGATATGCCAATTCACTAGCGTAACGTAATCGTCGTTAACCACTTCATGAGGGACAATAATGGAGATATATTTAAGCATTAAGTACTTCTATAATTTTAGATAGAATAGAATCAGAATTAGGCAAACAATAATTCTCTAATGGCCTAGAAGATGGAATAATTTTAGGTTCGGCAGTCACTCTGCCACAGGATATGTTGTGTAAAGACTTGTCTTCAGTAATCTTAGCAAGAACTTCACTACCAAAAGAACAGAATGCTTGCCCTTCCTCAACTACAACAACAGCCTTAGTAGTGGATATACTTTCAGCAATTGGAGTTATATCAAAAGGAAATAATTGGATAGGCAAAAACAGATCTACAAGTATTTCATTTTCATCAAATAATTTTAAAACAGCCAATTCTGCATCAACACCCATTCCTCCAACTGCAATTACCGTTATATCAGGCACCCCTCGAGGCTTTAATCTTACAATTGGAAAACTAACTCCTTCTTCATAAATTAAGTCAAATCCGATCGGAGGTATTGAAGAACATTTTTTTGCATAAAGCATTTTATTTTCAATTACCAATGTAGGTAGATCAGAAAAAGAAATTAAATCTTGATAAAGCTGCTCCGGGCTATATCGATGATGTAGACACAAAACTCGTGTGTCTGGGATTCCAATGAAATGCTTTTCTATACTTTGACTATGTGTTGGGCCATAACCACGTTTACCGCCCATTGGGGTCCTTATTATGACAGGCACTTTTACTTGATTAGCATACATACCAGCTAATTTAGCAGAATGATTTAACCATTGGTCCATGCAAAGAGTAAGAAAATCACCAAACATTATCTCTATAACCGGTCTGAAGCCACCTAATGCCAAACCATTTGCTAGGCCTAATAACGCCGCCTCACTAATTGGAGTGTTTTTAACACGTCCTATATGTTTAGTGCTCAATCCTTGAGTTGCCTTAAATGCTCCTCCATATGGCGATTCAATATCTTCACCCAATATTAAAACTTTCTGATCTGCAGACAGCACCTTATTCAAGCCACTACGAACTAATTCAACAATGCGTTCTTGGGGGGCAGATCCTCGAGTCCAATTAACTACGTTGGATTTTTCATTAGAATTAATCTGAAAATCATAAAAATTAGCACTGTCTGCCTTCTCAACCGCAGAATCTAAACGCTTATTGATACTTGAAATTATATCTTTAAGCCAAAGTTCACCTTTATATTGATCCATCACTATACTTAACGGATCCTTCGCAGTATATAATTCAATTTCATCTTTAGCTCTATCATCATCCCCTTTTGAATGAGCCATTAAACGATAAGTATCTACTCTTAAGAAAGCAGGTTTGTTTTGTGTCCTAACGTAATTAACACAATTTTCCATTGCTTCAAAAAGCTCCTCTAAGTTCCAAGTGCTAGCTGAGAACGTCTTGATTCCAAATGCAGCAAACCGTTCATTAATTCCACCGGCTAATGTCTGGGATTGGGGAGTTGATTGTGCATAATAATTATTTTCCATTACAATAAGTAGAGGTAAATCCCACCCAGATACAATATTCATCGTCTCATACAATACCCCTTCTCCCAAGGTGCCATCACCTATGCAAACCACGCTAATTCCATTAGTCTTTTTTAATTGCTGAGCAAAAGCTAACCCTGCACTTAATGGGACAATCCCTCCCTGAATACCATTTGAAAAAAAACGATCTTGGCATAAATGCTGACTGCCTCCAAGGCCTCGACAAACACCATTTTCTTTCCCCATAACTTCAGCAATTAATCCTTCTACATTGTTATTATGGGCTACAAAATGACCATGGCATCTATGATTTGAAAACCAATAATCTAGTTTATTTATAGATCTCGCAATTGCTACCCCAGTAAATTCCTGCCCTATACAAGTATGTACCGTCCCAAACAATTTACCTTGAGAAAAGAGCTCTAATAAACGCTGCTCCATCAGCCTAATGGTGAAGGCTTGCTCAAATTCAGATCTATATTTTTCTATAATCTTATCCAAGGTCCATATTCCGTTGATGATTACAAATTATAAATGTACTGCAATCAACAACGAGTACATTAATTTTTATGAGATTAATATTAAACTCACTCCCAAAGTTTAAGTGCCTTTTGCACAGCTGACTCTAGTGTATAATTTCTTTTATATTCTGCATATGCATTTCTACCAAATTCAACCACTTGACTAGAATTATTAGCCAACAAGATTATTGCTTCTGCTAAAGCCTTGCTATCGTCTGATTCCATAATCAGACCGCACTGCGCCTTGCTAACTATCAGTGCTGCTTCAGAATTTTTTGGAGCCATTGCAAGCACGCCTCTACCAGAAGCAAGAATACCATATATTTTACATGGAACAGCTATCCCGCTTAGCTCTTTCCTTTGTGATATAAGAGCCATATGGCAACAAGCCAAAGTATCTCCCAAGTCCTCTTTAGGCTGGAATGGAAGCCAATGAATATTCTTAACCTTCAAATTCTCAGCCAGCTCTTTAGCTTCTTTAAGTCTTACCCCACCTCCAATTATAACGAAGATAATATCAGATCTATTATTGAGAATTTTTGCTGAACGCACCAAAGTATTTATATCATGCCACAAGGCCATATTCCCTGAATATTGCACTATGAACTTACCACGCAAATCTAATCTAGCATATAAATTAGTTAGTTCAGGTCTAAGACTGGATGATTCAGAGAATTTGAATGAACTCCATTCGGGAAAATGTGCTACTTTATCACTAGATATATTATATCCATTTATTATTAGATCTCGCATATCTCTTCCAACTGTAAATACCTTTTCAGCCTTATTGTAAGCTTGTTTGTTCAGAGCTTTATACAATTTCACAAAACTACTATTCTCTTTCCATTTACCTAATGCAACTAATCCCTCAGGAAAAATATCTAATAACAAAAGTACATATCGAAATGTAATAAATCTTCGCATAAGACCTAAAAAGGCGGGAAGTATAGGCGGATTTGTTACAGCAATAATATAATCAAATTGTCTCAACTTAAATAATACTCGGAAAACCCCTATTAAATAAGCAAGATAGTGGATTGCTCTATAAAAATAGTTTTTGCGATAATTTAGCCTAACTCCCACACGTAGTATCGTAATCCCCTGAAACTCTTCTTTCGCTGGGGTGGATGCAGAATTGGCTAATAATGCCGGATAACCGCATACAACTGTAATTTTTTTATTATGCTTTGATAGTTCACTTAAAAGATCGGTATATAGTTGGCTTGTGGAAGAATAATCTGGATGAAAGACTTGGCATAGGAACGCAATTCTAGATACTTTTTTTTTGTTATACTGTGACTCCATCTCTTAGCAAAAATTTGGGATAATCAACTTTTATATTTGTATTTACTGTTACTTTTAAAATTTTTTATAACGAGGTTAAATTTCAATACTACTATTAGTTTCTAAGGATTTTTTTGCTTTTAATGTTATCAAGTGAATCTTAATTGCTTCTGATAAGTCACATAATTTATTATCCGACTCACAGTCTTCTTGATCTTTACATGAAACAAAACTTTTAATTTGCTCAGCAAACATATCATCACGAATAAAATTTTCGAAATTTTTCCTTTTAGAAAGTCCAATATCTTGATGATTATTAAATTGAATACTATTTGCAATTAAGTCAGCTACTATAGAAGCTTTTGTTCCTCTAATTCTCCATTCACGCCTTGTAGGCTGGCCCGTAAAATCTAAAAACACTCTACTAATAAAACTTTTTTCCTTCTTCTTATAAGTAAACAGCATATCTGCAATTTCTTCAGCTTTAATTCCTAAAATATTGAAATTTCCACCAGCAGAAATAACAGACTTAGGAGCCCCTAAAAAGTGCATATTTATATCTATATCATGATCCAAACTTAAAATAGCCCCTCCTCCCATCTCGCTATGAGATGCATGTGAATCAATATAGTTCTCATACTTATGCATATGAGGTAGATATTCAGAAAAGATAAACTCTGCATGAATAAGATCTCCAAGCACATGAATCTTGTTGCGGATATATTCTGCAATTGGATGATATCTAAGCTGATGTGAAACAATACACTTTAATTTCTTATCTTTGACTATTTTCTGCAGCTCAACTAATTGGCTATCATTGTGCGAAATAGGCTTTTCGATAATCAAAGCAGTTCCATACTTAGCACAAACCAGAGATGTTTCGATATGCTCGTGAGGCCTATTAGTTATAAAGGCTATGTCCATCCCCAGATTCAATGGAGTACGGATGTCTTTATGCTCTATTATATTAAATTCCTGCGATGGGCTCTTACTTTTATTTATAGTTAAATCACTATTAATTAAAAAAGATTTATCGGTTTTTCTATATGCGTGGATCTCAACATTATTTCCATATATTTCTCTTATAATTCTGGCATATCTCTGCCCTATTGAGCCTAACCCTGTAATTAAAAAGCGCATTGCAAAGTTTTATATAAAATCACTTATTTAGTTACTCTAATATTAATTGGGATAAAATCATCTTCGGGCGAATCTGTTACAATCATCATATATCCATATCCTCCAGCCCCCATCAATTTAACACCCGCATGCCTATGCTTCATTTTTTCTATAATCTTATTAGCATAATGAGATTCGTATCCGGGAATCATATCCTTTTGATTCATATGTACATCATTTATCACCTTACCCAATCTTGCAATATCCATTGACGTTATTGCATCCCAACAGCAGTCCCCCAATGAACTTTGTTTTTCAACCAATTCTGTTGTATATAACTCCTCACCGTTAAATACTTTATATTCCTCTGGCCTAGGTTTTGTTTGCTTTATATATAAACAATTTTGAAGCCACTTACATATCTTTATATCTGTTATCGATTCATATTCATAAGGCCAATGGTTATTATTAAAATGAAGTCTATTAATTCCTGGAAGGCAAATCCCCAATTGATCTACGGCCCCAGAAATATACTGATGCCCAGGTGGATTCTCTACAGCAAAAATAATTTTTGCTATTTCAGAAGAAGATAGATGATGCGGTAATCGATTTCCGAAAACTTTGCGTATTACCTTTCTTGTCGAGGAAGACATTCCCGACCGATCATCAACATCAAATGGAAAGATATTCGCTAAAATAACAGATCCAGGTTTAATCTTGTTAATAAAAGTTTGATCGTAAAACCCAACTAAATCCAACCTGAGGGGAATACGGTCTAAACCTGACAAGTCGGTGCTACTTCTAGCCTGAAATTGACAAGGGGGAATTCTTTTAGATTGAATGAATTCAATTTTTTTATCAGCACAAATTTTTATTTTATCAGAAAGCTCACTTCCATCATCATTAGTAAAAAATATATCCGGTTTAATTTCTTCAAGATATGGCAGATAAGAAGCTGCGCCAATTTCTCCAACAGAAATATTAACATCTTTTACATGCCTAATACTTTTCAGCATATATTTTCGCTCATCCTCCGAATAAACCGGGGCCTTGTTTTTCATTGCAACTGAATTTTCATCCGATCCCAATGAAACGTAGACATCCCCCAGCTCGGCTGCTTCCTGTAAGAAAGAAATATGACCACTATGAAGTAAATCAAAGAATCCTGCTACTAGTACTTTCTTCCGCATTTTTAATCCCTAAAATTATTTTCATCTTTAACTATTAACACCTTCACTATCCAAAAATTCACTCTTAATTGTAGTCGCTAATCCTTTTGACAAAGTCACAGGTGGACAAAACCCAGTACTTGTAATTGCTGTGTTGTATGTTGTACAAAGAGTAAATTTTCTTACTCTTTCTGAACTAATCGGAAACCATTTACCTGTAATTTTTGACATTATGTCAAAAACCTTCCCGATTATTAATGCAATAAAAAAAGGAATATAAAGGCGACTAGGCTTTCTTCCCATGAGCCCCTTAGCCTCCATTACCAATTCGGACATCGAATAGTCTGGTTTATCGACATAATTAAAAATGTGAACTTTTGGCGAAAAACTAATCGTGTATTTAAGGAAAGCGGCGACATTTTCAACATAAGCCAATGATTTTTTATTATGACCTTTTCCAATCATAATAAATTTTCTATTAAATATTTGCCTTAATAGCCAGTACACATTAGCCCGATTTGTTTCACCAATAACAGGAGCCGGCCTAATAATTATTAAAGCTCTAGAATCTTTTTCTTCAGATTGCCATTTCTTATAAACTTGTTCTGCTGCTAATTTTGTCCGTCCATAATCCGTGTGAGGTTTTGCAGGCCCATTTTCATCACCACCATTGGGGAATTCCCCATACACAGCAACTGAACTAGTAAAAACTATTGTTTTTATATTTTTTTCTCTTGCTATTTTGCAAATATTTACAGCCCCTTCAACATTAACATCATCATATAAACTCCTCGGGAAAACATCATCTCCGTGCTCGGCAGCCAAGTTAATTAAAACCGCATTTTCTGTGACAGTTTTCCTCAAAGCTTCTATTGATCGAACATCAGCAATTTTACTGTGCTCGGGAAAAAGAGAGCTTTTTAATTTATCAATAATACAAAATGATATCCCGGACTTTTCCAGTTGGTAAGTTAAATTTCTTCCTATAAAGCCCGATCCTCCAATAACATTAATTATATTATTTCCATCTACCATATAGTCCTACCTCCATCTATTACAAGATTGTGGCCATTCATATAGGAACTTGAATCCGAACATAAAAACAGAATTGCCCCCTCATAATCATCTAAGTTAGCCATCCTCCCAAGAGGTATCAATTTTTTGACTTTCTGATGAAATTCTTCATGTTGCCCGTTATAAACTCCACCTGGAGAAAGGCAATTCACTCTTATTTTTTTACCAAGCCAATAAGTTGCTAGATACTTTGTTAAGCCGATAATTGCATGCTTGTTAACAGAATAAGAAACCGGTTTCTTATATGACTCGTCATAACTCTGATTACTTGTTTGATATATTCTCTGATCTGGAGAGATCACGGCTAAATCAGAACCAATATTAATTATATTACCTGCACCAATAGATCTAAAATGTGCCCCAATAACTTGACATCCTAAAAACGCACCGGAGAGACTTATATCAAACTCTTTCTGCCATTTTTCGATTGGATAATCTTCAAAATTATTCGATTCCATATCATCAGATTTTGATACTTTAGGATTAGCAGCTGCATTATTTATAAGAACGTCTATCCTAGAATACTTATTTAAAACCTGATCTCTTATATTTATCCAATCACCTTTTTTAGTAATATCAGCCTTTATATATAAGGCCTCTCTCTTTTCTAGTTTCATCGATTCTTCAAGATTAGCTAAACTAGTTTCATCGATATCTACAGCAATCGGAACTCCCCCATTTTTAGAAATTGTTCGAACAAACATTTCCCCCATTAATCCTCCCCCTCCTGTCACTATAACCACTTTATTATTTAAGCCGAGCATTATAATAAATCTTTATAAACATTCTACTAATTCTTTAGTCACTTCATCAATTTTACTTTTAGCTATTTCTAATGATTTATCTGCAAGCGAATCATAATCCGAGTCATTTAAACATTTTTCTATAACTTTAATTAGACTATCACTATTATCATTTAAATCTGTCATCCTATATGAATGATTTGGAATATTTAAGTCGTCTATAAAATATTGTAATTTATTATGGCTTCCAAACGGAATAAATTTAGTAGAAACTCCAAAAGAAAATATACACGAGTGCCCTCTCATTCCTAAGGTTAAATCTAATTGTCTATATATGTTTAAATAAAATGGAACATGCACATATAAATTCTCACCTGCTGGGGGATACAAGTGCGGTAACAACTTATAAATATCTAATACATCTTGCTTTATTGGTTTAAATAGTTGGTCTCGAATAGAAACGTCTACATCTTGAAGATGTGGAATAAATACAATTTGATAATTCTTCTCATTAACTAGCACATCTAAAGCAGAAGATACTTCCTTAATAAAATGCTGTTCCGTCACCTGATGTGGCGTAGGGAATCGCTCTTCTGGACGATCCCCCGCCCAATTAATCCCTATTATCTTTTTCTCATGATCGATGCCGGGAATAGTTATTTTTTCGTCAAAAGCATATAATCCAGTATCAGGAACTACTTTTATATTCTTCTCTGGAACCTTGAACACATCAGATATTAGGTTCTTTGATCCTTGATCTCTCGTAGAAAAAATTTTTGCCTTACTGGCAAGCACTCTAATATGCGATCCCATATATTCTGGCCAATTAGACTGATCATAATAAAATTTGTTATATCCTATTCCAAATACAACAATGGGAACTTTTATTTTTAAAATATTTTCTTCAGAGATACTAAATGCCCAACCTGATATACTCTGATCACTAGGCCTATTAAAGATCATACCGCCCGGGCCTAGCAACATCATATGTCCATTATTATTTATACAATTAATTAAATCATCATGAAAATGTCCACGCTGACTATCAATAGGCACAAATCTAACAAACTTATTTTGCCGCAAACATTCTTGCTCAATCAGTCTATGCAAATTGTAACAAGCTGCCCAGTCCCCTACATTTCTATTCCACGCGCCAACGTGGTATATAACTTTAATATTCATTCTATTTTAAGAGAGTCTTTTGCATAATTCAAAGTTACACAGATAGCTAACTGTGATAATAAATGCTAAATGTATACCGTTATAAATGAGGCATCACTACCTCATACTAATATGCTTCTGTTTGTCAAAATTAACGGCCCCAGCAATTGCTAATCCCATAACAATCCAAGTCTGCTTTACTAAAAATAAACTGTTAAAAGAAGAACAAAAAACGGTTGTAACAAAACCAAAAAATACTGCATTAGTTAATATTCCAAATGAGCTATTAATGCGCAACATATTAGACATTCTGTTATATTTAACTATTAAAAATAATATAGATAAATAAACAAGTAACGCTGGAATACCCATAGTAATTCCAACTTGTAAAAAAGTATTATGCGACTCTCTTCCATCATCCCCTTTAAAATCTATATCTAGTTGCTTACTCCCTCGCACGTCTAAATCTGAAAGGACTTCCGTAATTTGGTAGTATTGAGCATCACTAAAATATTGCCCGATTCGCACCCCTAAACCACTACCGAGAAATGGATTATTATAAATACTGTTAATGCTACTATTGACTAATCCTAGTCTATTATAAGTAGACATAGGATTCATATTAAAAATAAATTTTGCGGCAGGAAGAAGAACTATTAATATAGATATTATAAAAACTATTTGAACGGGAAGCCAAATACGCTTCATTTTTAATCGTATATAATATAAAGCATAAAGTATTAGATAAATTAAAAATGCAGACCATGCCCCTCTTGAGAAAGTAAGAGCTAATGAAATCATGGTCATTATAATAGCTATTCTAATTATAAAGTTTCTATTTCCCAGCTTACGCCAAATTGATAATCCAATAACAGCGCAAAATATTAAATGATATCCAAAAACCCCATTACTTAAGTATAATGAATTTATTTTAGCAATTTGAAAGGATGAAAAATAACTTGTTGTATGGTTAAACAATATAATTCCAGTAGTTTGCCATATTATAAATTGAGCTAACCCGATAGATGAAACTAATAAAGCAGAATAAAACATCCACTTAATACATCCTATAAACACTTTTTCCGAACGACATATATTTGGAATAACTACAGCAATTGCCAACCCCGTAAGGAATGTAACTTGCTGCCTTGATGCAGCTTCAAAATTTTCTGAGTTTATCCACGATAAACAAGATAAAAGTAATAATGAACCTAATAAAAAGTAAATAAAACTTAGCTTTTTATTGTTTTTTATCTTCGCTAAGAATACTAAACCTGTAAGGAGTATTATTAATACATTAGATATCGATACAAAATTTCCTATTTTGAATCGATCAAAACATGTCATGAAAATAAATAGATAAAGTATATGGGGTAATTTAATATTCAAAATCTGAATGATTTTAA
>MDSW01089919.1_pt1 | contig 15640 bp, 8 predicted proteins | sample 811171 | NCBI WGS metagenome assembly MDSW01 (sample SAMN05326641, study PRJNA326480) | marine metagenome | isolation source: seawater | place: Atlantic Ocean: North West | collected 2012
AGATTGAGGGCCATCGCCGCCTTCACCGCGTACTCGAGCACCTTCTGGTTCAGCACCGGCAGCGTGCCGGGCAGACCGCACACCACCGGATCGATGTGGGTGTTGGGGTCATCACCAAAGGTGGTCGAAGCCGCCGTAAAAATTTTGCTGTCCGTTCCCAGCTGTACGTGGGTCTCCAGGCCAATGACGGCCTCCCATGCCGGTTGATTTGGTGCGTCGACCATGGATCCGCGATGCCCTGCAAGAGCATGGATCCTATGGAATTACAGGCGCTGAAGCCACTGAAGGACCTTCCCAGGCCCGATTCAAACTGGCACGAGCTTCCCTCTCTGCATGCAACAGGTTTGGCAATTCCCTGAACGCACGATGCGGCTGGTGCGTTGGCTGCTGTTGATCGGCTGGATCGCTTTGATCATCTTGCTGCGGGTTCCAACAACAGGCCTGAGCAGCAATGCCCGTTGTTCTGGGGCAGCGTTTTGCCAGGCGGCCTGCTGATCATCGCTGCCGTGAGCCATGAGCTCTGACGGCGCCTCTGCCCCTGGCCTTTATTTCACAACTGGCACAGGCCCTGAATCACAAGCGGCGGAGCCGCAGCGCGCCTTAACTGACGGCTGGCGAGACTGGATCGATCGACAAATCCAATGTGAACAGCCCGGCGGTAGCAGGAACGATTCATGTTCTTGGTGGTGGCCTGATGGGCCTGGCTATCGCCCACCAGCTGGCGCGCCGGGGCCAACGGGTCACGGTGCTGAGCCGCCGGCGCAGCGAAGCCGCTGGCTTTGTTGCCGCGGGAATGCTGGCCCCCCATGCGGAAGGGCTCGAGGGCAGCCTGCTGCGGCTGGGCCAGTGCAGCCTGGAGCGGGTGCCGCGCTGGGTAGCCCAGATTGAGGCTGACAGCGGCCTGTCCTGTGGACTGCGTTCCACGGGCATCGTGGTGCCTTTCTACAAAAGCGCCGAACGCGATCGCTACCCCACGGCGGCCTTCGGGGAACCGCTGAATCGCAAGCAACTGGTCGGGGAACTGCCGGGGATCGCGCCGGCCTGGACCGCGGGGCTGCTGTTCAGCCAGGACGGGCAGATAGATAACCGCCGCCAACTGATGCGGGCGCTGGAAAGCGCCTGCGTGGATCGCGGTGTTCAGTTTGAAGAAGGTGTGGAGGTGCTGGAGCTGCTTCGCGACGGTCAGCAGCTCTGTGCCATCCGCACAAGCGACTCCGAAGGAACGATCACTACCCATCGCTGCCAGAAAGCCGTGCTCTGCAGCGGCGCCTGGAGTGCCCAGCTAATGCCTGAGCTGCAGGTTGCCCCAGTGAAGGGGCAGATGCTGTCTCTGCAGGCACCCCGCGGCGCCCTGAGGCGAGTGATCTTCGGCCCTGGCACTTACATGGTGCCAAGAGAGGACGGCCTGGTGGTGGTGGGTGCCACCTCCGAGCCTGAGGCCGGCTTCAATGAAGGGCTCACCCCCCAGGGGCAGATCACCCTAAAGCAAGGTCTGACCGCCCTACTACCGGAGGCGGCGGAGTGGCCGCCGATGGAGCGTTGGTGGGGCTTCCGCCCCTGCACCCCCGATGAAGGGCCCCTGCTGGGAGCGAGTGCCGTCGAAGGTTTGCTGCTGGCCTGCGGCCACCACCGCAACGGTGTGCTGATGGCTAGTGCCACCGCCGAGCTGATCGCCGACCTGGCCAGCGGAGCGGAGCCACTCAGCGATTTAGCCGACTTGGTGGGGCAGTTCCGCTGGGACCGGTGGACAAAACCTTAATTCCGACCCATAACCAAAAGGCGCTCCCTGCTATCGGGTGGATTCCTTTGACTACCGGGAGCGAACATCCGCGGAGCTGATCTCCTGGATCAGCGCAACTGGAATAGAGCGCAGCGCTCCCGATGGGAGCCATCTGATCCGGGAAGGCGATCAAGCGGAGGCGTTGCTGTTTCTGCTGGATGGGCAGCTCGATGCCATCACAAGCGATGCGGACCAACGCGACGTCACCTTGGGCAGCCTCACCGCAGGTGCGGTGATCGGAGAGATGAGCTGGCTGGAACAACGCCCCGCCGTCGCAGACATCGTGAGCAGGAGCGATTGTCGACTGCTGGAACTGCCGTTCAGCAGCATCCAGCAGCTGGAGCGGAAAAACCCGCACCTCGCCGCACAGCTGCACCGGTTGCTGGCCCAGAAACTGGCGCTGCAGATCCAACAGCAGAACATCCGCCTGGCCGGCGAAGCTCAGAACCCCGATGAACCTCTGCGCAAGGTTCTGACCCTGTTCGCCAACCTGCGGCAGCGCGACGTGCACCGCCTGGCCAGCGTCGGCACCCGTCAGACGGTGGCCCCCGGTCAGTGGCTGCTGCGTCAGGGCCAAGCCGTCAGCGGCCTGTACCTGGTGCTCAGTGGCGATGGCGAGATCCAGCTGGATTTGGACGGCCGGACCCGCACCGTCGGAAAAGCGCGCCGGGGCGAATTGATCGGTGAAATGAGCCTCCTACTCCAGGAGCAGGACGGTGCATCCGCCTCCGTGCTGGCGCCCGAGGGCATGGATGTGCTGAGGATCGAGCTGGAGAAGCTGCGGCTGGAACTGAGCGGCGATGCGTCCCTCAACTGCCGCTTCCATCGCGCCATCGCCTGCATGCTGTCGCAGCGCAGCCGCGATCAACTGCAAGGCCACCAACTGGGGCAACGAAGCCAGAGCCGCGAACTGGCGGAGGCGAATGAGGACGACGAGGACAGCCTCGATCTGCAGCAGTTGGAGGGGGTCTGCCGCGGTGCTCGGCACTTCGACTGGCTATGCCGGCAGGTTCAACACCAGGGGGGCGAGCGCCCATGACTCCCGAGCACAGGAAGCGTGAAAGCTGGCCTACCCACCCCTTCCTCCTGGACGGCGGTGATGCACTGCTGATCAGCTGCGGAACAACGACATCGGGGCTACTACGGCTCCAACAGGGGATGGTCTACCCCGGCTTCCCCGCCCCCTCACCGCAGGGCGTGAAGCTTGAACTGCAGCCGATCGGCGCTGGGCAGCTAAAGGACGCTGAAGCCGAAAGCGATCACGGGGGGCGGCGTTGGTTGGCGGATCAGATTCGAGCGGAACAGGGGCTGCCCCCCTGCACGGAGCCCCCCTCCGCAGCCCACGTCCTGGAGCTGGTGCTGGAGCTGCATCAACGCACCAGCGAGCAGTTCAACACCTTGCTCGCCAGCCATGAGCCGCTCAATCAGCAGAGCGAAGAGCACCTGTTCCGTGCCATGGAACTGGACGAGGAGCCCGCAGCGGGAGAACAACAACCCAGCAGCGATGACCCACTGCTGAGGGGCCTGCTCTGGCTTTTTCCTGGCAGCCCTCTGCCTCCGCCAGCTCCAGGCGCCCAACGGCCGGAACCGCGGCAGCGGTTACTGGACCTGCTTGAACGCAGTGATCTGTTCGGCCGGGAGGTGTTGATCAACGACAACGATTTCGATCAGGACTGCGGCGACCTGATCGGCTTTGAAGACTCCGCCCACTCAGATGTGGTGGTGTTGCGCTCAACAGCCCAGGGCTATCAGCTTTGGATTCCAGCCCGGATGGCCCGACCAAAGTTACTGGCGGAATCCCGCGGCGAACTGAGCAACCTCTCCCCGCGGATGCTGAGCATCAGCCCGGGATTGCAGCAGCGGGACCTCAGTGCCCGCGGGCTATTGCGCTTTGCCTACGGCGAACCACGCCAGACCGGCCTCTACGTGATCAGCGGTCTGCTGATCGGGGTGATCCTTGGATTTCTGCTGGCCATCGGCCGCGATGTGGGGGCGGCCCGCTGGATTTTTGGCATGGGTGCCACCGGAGCGCTCACCGGCACCTGCCTGGGCCTACTAAGTGGTGGTTTCCGCATCGGTGTTGCCGTGATGCTGCTCACCACCCTGCTGGGGTTGCTGACGCCAACATTCAACACTGTGATCACCAACCAGGCGCTGCCCGACCGCGATCTGGGACTGCTGCTGCAGATCAGCGGGATTCTGGTAGCCGCTGGTGTGCTTCGGGTCTGCCTGGAGTGGGTCCAGAGCCGTGCCCTGTTGTTAAGTCAGCAGCGCGGTGCTGCCCGCTCCCAACTAGCGGCGATGCACAGGCTGCTGCGTCTGCCCACCGAGTTCTTCCGGCGACGCAACGTCGGCGACCTGCAGTTGCGGTTCGGAGCCCTGGATGAACTTCGCACCGAGATCCAGCAACTGCTGGAGGGGGGGCTGCTGCAGAGCGTGCTCACCAGCCTCTATATCCTATTTATGCTTCGTATAAGCGTAAAACTTACCGCCCTGGCCTTGGTGCTTGCCGGGCTGCTGCTGATCCCCACCGCGATCATAGGGATTCAGTCCAGACCGCTCCAACGCCACCAGGAAGTGGCCGAAGCCCAGGCGCAAAGCCGCAATCTTGAGCTGCTTAATGCCGTTTCCAAACTGCGGCTGGCGGGGGCGGAAACACGGGCGGCGCGCTGGTGGGGGCAACAGTTCCAGACAGTGGTGAATCTGGAGAACGCCCTGGATGCCAAGGAAGCAACGGCATCCCTGCTGGGGTCGATCATTCCCAATCTGGGCACACTGCTGGTGTACGTGGTGGTGACCCGACTGATTGCGGAAGCCGCCAGCAACCCAGCACTCAACGCCCCGAATGTTGGCGAACTGCTGGGCTTCTTCTCAGCCTTCGGCACCTTCATCGGTACGGCATCAGGCTTCGCCGGACTGCTGATCGGATCCTTGGACGTGCCGGTGATCTACGAACGAGCCGAGCCGATCCTCAAAACCCCGACGGAAAGCAAGGCGCATCTGATGGCAGCACCGACGCTGACGGGACAGATCAACCTGGATCGGGTCAGCTACCGCTATGCCCCGGATCTGCCCCTGGTGCTGGACCAGGTGAGTTTCACGGTTGCACCGGGCGAACAGTTGGCCGTGGTCGGCCCCTCCGGATCGGGGAAGTCCACCCTGGTGCGGCTGCTGCTGGGCTTCGATCAGCCGGAAAACGGAGAGATCCGCTTCGACGGCCAACCGTTAAATGGATTACGTCTCGACAGCGTGCGCCGTCAGATCGGAACTGTGCTGCAGAGCAATGCCCTGTTTAGCGGCTCCCTGATCGAGGCGATCGCTGGGGGCCGGGTAATTAATGAAGAGCAGGCGTGGCGTGCCGCTGAACTCGCGGGGCTCGCCGATGACATTCACGACATGCCGATGGGTCTTCAGACTGCCGTCACCGACGGTGGGGGAACCCTGTCGGGCGGGCAGCGCCAGCGGGTGGCGATCGCGAGAGCCCTGGTGCGCCAACCCCGGATCCTGATCTTTGATGAAGCCACCAGTGCCCTTGACAATCACTCCCAGGCGATCGTTACCGAAAGCCTTGCCAGGCTCGACGTAACCCGCATTGTGATCGCCCATCGGCTGAGCACAATCCGCAATGCCGATCGGATTGTGGTGATTGATCGCGGCCAGGTGCGGGAACAGGGGAGCTGCGACACCCTTATGAAACAGCAGGGGCTTTTCTTTCGAATGATGGAGCGTCAACTGACATGAGCCTGTTCCGTCAGAGCGCCCTCGATGCTCTCTCCAACCCTGAGCAGCTGGATCAGCCCCTGCGCCTGCTCCGGCCAAGCCAATGGCTCCTGCTCCTCTCCCTCGTGGGGTTCTGCCTCAGCATCCTGACCTGGTCCGTGCTGGGCCGCCTGCCTGTGCGTATCAGTGGCCGAGGGGTCCTCGTCCGCCAAGACAGCCTCAAGCTGGTGCAAAGCGAATCTACGGGGCGCCTGCAGGAGCTGGCTGTCGAGGTGGGTGATTGCGTTGAAGCTGGCCAAGTGCTGGCGCGTGTAGAGCCCTTGCGGGAACAACTTGAAGCAGAGCAGGCCCGCATTCAACTCGCCCAGCTACAGCAGCAAGATGCCGACCAAGATCAACTGGGGGCGGCTCGCATGGAGCAACTGCGTCGGTCCATTGACCGGGTCGACGACCTGGCCGCCATCGGCGCGCTTCCCGTCGACGAACTAGAGCGCCGACAGCAGCAACTGCGCGATCTGGAGGATTCGATCGCCTCCCGTAACAGCCAACGGGAACGGGACATCACACAACAAATGAGCCGTATCAGCACATTGACCGCAACGATGCAAAACACCGCCAGCATCAGCGCCCCCGTCGCCGGCTGCATAGTGGATTACAGCGTCCATCTCGATGAGGTGGTGCAACCCGGCATGACGCTGTTCACCCTGGATGCCGCCGCTGCCGAGAGCGGTCTGGAGAGCTTTGCTTATTTCCCTGCCCGCGATGGCAAACGGCTCGCCGTGGGCCAACGGGTGCGGATCTCCCCGGCCAGCACCAAACCCCAGCGTCACGGCGGCATTGAAGGGGTCGTCACCGAAGTGAAATCGCTGCCGGTTCGTGAGGACGCCCTGACCAAACGGCTAGGCCGACCCTCCCTGGTGACAGCCGTCAGGGGTGAAGGGCGCGAACCGTTGATTGAAATCAGCACCAGCCTCCAGCGGGACCCGAACACCGTGAGCGGCTACGACTGGGGAGGAGGGCCCGGCCCCGATCTACGCTTGAGTGCCGGTACGCCAACGAGCGTGCGCGTTCTGGTGGAGGAACGGCGACCAATCAGTTACGTAATTCCGATCCTGCGGGATCTGAGCGGTTTGTACTGATGGTGGTTCGCACGCCAACAGTGCTGCAGATGGAGGCCACTGAATGCGGTGCCGCCTCCCTGAGCATCATCCTTCAGCACCACGGGAAATACGTTCCGCTGGCGCAGTTGCGGGAGCTGTGCGGCGTCTCGCGCGACGGCAGTGATGCCGCCAACCTGGTGCTGGCGGCCCGCAGCCTCGGCCTCACCGCCAAGGGGTTCAAGAAAGGGCTGGAGGCCCTGGCGGCGGTCAAGCCACCGGTGATCGTGTTCTGGGAGTTCAACCACTTTCTAGTGTTTGAGGGGTTCCAGGGCGACCGGGTCGTGCTTAACGACCCTGCCCTTGGACCGCGCACGGTGTCGCGCGAAGACTTCGATCGCAGCTACACCGGCATCGTGTTGACGATGGAGCCGAACGACTCCTTCCAGCGCGGCGGGAAGGCACCATCCCCCTGGCCAATTGTGTGGGAGCGGCTGTGGTCCGAATCGGCCGGTGCCCTGTTCATCGCCATCGCCGGCCTGGTGCTGATCCTGCCGCAACTGGTGATGCCGATCTTCTCCCAGATCTATCTAGATGAGGTGATCGGCAATGGCATGGACCAATGGCTCAAGCCGATGCTGCTGGCTATGGCGCTCACCATTGCGGTGCAGGCAGCATTGCGCCATCTGCAGCTGATCGGCACCCGGCAGCTGGAAAAGCGGTTGACCCGGCGCTTTGCCGTGGGCTTCGAACACCAGATCCTGGCGCTGCCCGAGCGGTTCTACAGCCAACGCCACGCCTCCGATATAGCCGGGCGCATGGCGGTGAATGCCCAGGTGGGCGAATTCATCGGCGGGCAGCTGATCCCGATGGCGACGGGGCTGGTGCTGCTGGTGTTCTATCTGATCCTCACCATGCTCTACAGCCCGATCCTGGGGCTGTTGATCCTGGGCACCACGGCCATCAACGCCTTGGTGGTGCAGCTCAACCTGCGCCGCCAGAAGGACGCCAGCATCACGATCGCCAAGGACCAGGCCAAGAGCGGCGCAGTGGTGGTTAGCACCATGCAGGATATCGAAACGATCAAAGCAGCGGCGATTGAAGCCGACGTATTCCGACGCTTTGCGGGGTACCAGAGCCGACTGCTCAACACCCTGCAAAGCCTGCAGCTGCGCAACGCACGTCAAAGGCTGGTGCCCAGTGCTTTGACGACGGCCAATGAGGTGTTGGTGCTGGTGATCGGTTTCCTGCTGGTGATTCGCGGTGAACTCACCCTGGGCATGCTGCTAGCGGCCCAGACCATTGCATTCAGCCTCAAGGGCCAGATCGAAGCGGTCATCAGTTTTGTGCAAGAACTTCCTGAATTTGAAGCCGGGGTCTTGCGGCTGGAGGATGTGCTGGAGCAACCGCGCGATCCACTTCTGACAGCGGCAGGCAGCAACGGGGAGAAGCGGCAGGACCGCCTGAGCGGTGCGATCGAGATCCGTGATCTCAGCTTCGGGTTTGTGGCGATCAAACCACCCCTGATCGAGGGTTTGAGTCTTTCGATTCAGCCGGGCATGCGCGTGGCTCTGGTGGGGGGCAGCGGCAGCGGCAAAAGCACCCTGGCGAAGCTGATCGCCGGGTTACACCAACCCAACGGCGGCGCAATCTTGTTCGACGGCCAACCGTTGCTGACGATACCCCGCAGCATCAGCGTTGGCTCCCTGGCCATGGTGCAGCAAGACATCCAACTTTTCGGCTGCAGCGTGCGAGACAACCTCAGCCTATGGAATCCCGCCATTCGCGAGCGAGATCTGGTGCAAGCCTGCCGCGATGCCGAAATCCTCGATGTGGTGCGCGGCCTGCCCGATGGCTTCGACACCCAGTTGAGCGAAGGCGGCCAGAACCTCTCGGGGGGCCAACGCCAACGGTTGGAAATCGCTAGGGCGCTAGTAGGCAACCCCAGCATCCTGGTAATGGATGAAGCCACATCAGCCCTGGATGCCGACACTGAACAACGGGTGATTCAGAACCTCTCCAGCCGAGGTTGCACGCAGGTGGTCGTAGCCCACCGGTTGAGCACGATTCGTGACGCCGAGCTCATCCTGGTGATGGACCAAGGCCAGGTGATCCAGCGCGGAAATCATAAGGAGCTGATGCAAAACAGCCATGGCGCCTACGCCCAACTGTTGAAGGAGGCTCAATAACGAACAAACGAGCTGAATCAACCGAATTCACGCATCTTCAGCAAACCACATATCACCATGCCTCTTTAGCAAAGCACGATCACTGGGAGAGATTTCAGCCATGGAGCAGTAGTGGGCGATCACTCCAGGCCGTTTCAAATCAGGTGAGGTTGAGCCTTTCGCTCGATGCAAAAGCCTTGAATGCCAAATCAACAGGTCACCTCGACGTGGCAGATACGTCAGAGGAGCAACGCGAGATTCAGCGAGCTTGAGTTCATATGCGGGGACAGTGACTGCTGCTGCCCCGGGCGGCAAGACCCACTCTGGGGAGCGAAGAACAGAAGAAGAACTACCACCATCAAAGTAGTTAAGCAGCTTTGATCGATCAAGGACGGGCCACTTATGAGAGCCGGGCAAGAAGCAAAAGGGACCCATATCAAAACAAATATCATCGAGGGCAATCCAAACAGCGAAAGAGCTGCCAACACTATTGTTTGCGGCAAGAAACTCATCTTGATGCCAGGAACGCGATGTGGTCTTCAAATCGTGAAGACTCATGTAAAGAACAGGCTCAACAGCGGTCACTAAACGCAATAGCCTATGAAGCTCGGCCGAGCAATACACATCCATCAAAGATGGGACATGAGAGTAACGAAAAACACCATCTATCCGTACATCTTCCCGCAAAAAGCCCAATAAAGCATCGCAAACATCAGCCGAAAAATACCCCGGCTTATAGAGGAAACCATGATCAGCCCAGAACAGTGCATCATCACAAGACACCGATGAAACCGAATGAGAAGGAGCGCTGGATGTGATATCAGAATATTTTGCAACTCCTAATTGATATCTATACTCAAATTCAGCACAATCAGCCAGGTATTCAGGCACATCCGTTATCTCATTTCGACAATATGCATAAAAAGCCTTCGAAAACGATGCCTCCGAGTGAAGAAGATTTTTTAACAGGCTTGCGCGGCGCGCCAAACGATGAGACCTGGAAGCATCGAAAAACTGGAAAACAGACTGATCCAAGCTCAAAACCTAGCCAAACCTAGAGGTGCAATAAAACAAGCGACAGACACTCAGACGATCAAAGCAAACCAGCGCTTAATAGAGATGAGAGCTTTGCAGACGCGGAAGGATTAGCAATAGACAGAAACATCATACCGATACCCGACAAGCCATCAAACAGACCAGGAGCGATATCGTCAACCCCAGAAATACTGCTCAATGCAATTTTTTCTTGCCTTAACATAAAATTATCAAACATTGACGCAACAGCTTGATTGTAGAAGTCACGAATACTTTCTTTATCTGCACGCCTTAGCGCATTGGCAAATGCAAAATCATGAATCAAAATATCTACAACTGCAGCAGAACCTGACAAGCCACAACACAGGTGAAATCGCTTTGCCGGGTCATCCGCAACGATAGCGTTGACTGCCGAATCAATCTCACGGTCAATACCTTGCCATGTCAGGCCGAACTTCAGAGCAACCAAGCGTGACATAAGAGAGCCAGTAGCACCCGAACACCAAGCAGCTGAGGAGATCACACCTCGTGGCTGCCCAACATCTGAATATCCAATTACTTTTTTAGAGAAAACTCTGAGATCAGGCCAAATCATATTTTGATTATCAAAAAAACTATTTTGGTGCTTATAAGCGCTCAAAGCAGCCCCATGAAAACGTTCATTCCTAACTCTGAAATGGAGAGCCGCAAGAGAAGCAGCAGCTCCACAGGAACCATGAGAAAAACTAATCTGCTCGGCACCACGAGAAGAGCAACTCCAGCCACCGCTAACAAGCTGTGTGGAGCAGAGGCTGTAACCCAAGCGCAAGGCGAGCGACAGCGCTTTGGCCCCACCAATATACAAAAGCGCAGAAATCAAACCAGACTTTCCGTGCAAGATATCGAAAGACGGTGAATTAATCCTCGAAACCTGAAGAGCCCCGAGGATAGAAAAAATCGCCTTATGAATCAACTTTTTACGAGAAGAATCAATATACGAACTTTGCGATAGCATTTTGAAAGCAATTAGCGATCCTCCAATACCATCTAGACCCAATGAAGCCTTGTCGATCCATTCTTGATACAAATCATGGGGCAATTGAATCGTTGCCGCAAGCAAAGGATCTAAAAAGTAATCAAAGACCTTATCTAACATCTGAGTCCGATTTTCAGACTGATGCAAATAACTTGAATGGGAGGCCAACTCATCTAAAAAGATCAAAATTCCCAAGTATCCGTCATAAAGCGAAGAAGAAATAGGATCTAATGACGCAATTTTTTGGCCGGGATCAATCTCAAGTTTGGACCAAAGCAAACCGCTGCTAAGCACAAGAAGTTCCGAAAGAAGACAATCCGCAACCACTGAAGCAACCTCAAAACCAAAAGCATGACGGCCTAAACCCAATTCATGAGAGATCGATAAATCCTTAATCGGGCTAAAACTAACGTTGCTCTTCCTACTTTGAGGAGCAAGTGACACTCGCAAATGCTTGTCCAGCAATTTGCACTGGTCATCAAAATCACTAGACAGGAGAGGCAAATGATTCAAAATCAAATCCAAGGCTGAGTCAGAAAAACAATCATTTACTAAAACGTTACCGGAGGCATCTTTCAGGCAACATGAATTAGTGTCACAGAAAAAAATAGGTACATCACCAAAACAAAGCTGTTCAGCCTCAGAAAGGATTACACTCGTTGATCTCAAATAAGGTGAATCAACTACGAAAGTAGATAGATGATTCTGGCACGTAGAATTCATCTGGTATTCAGGACAAGCGGCATCAACACTAACCAGACGGTTCAAGACATCACCATAAATACTTGTATTTCGCACCAAAACCCTTGCAGTGGACCCCTCAAAGCATGCCCGCAACATTCTTGACAACCCACCAGCATTATTTAATGAGCACAAAAAGTCTGACATCTCACGAAAAGACCTTGACAAGCATAAATATCTCTTTAACAACTGAAAATCAGACTCAATCTTCTGCGATGGCAAGCACTCAAGAGACTCAATTGATGCAGAGCCAACAACAAGTTGCATTTTGTCTGAATTCAAATGGATCCAGCTCAATTGACTGATTTTTTGAAAAGCTTGGCGCTTTAAGCCAGCAGCACCAATTTCAATTACTTCATCCGAATGCTCGTTCCAAAGCAGCGCACCAATCAAACCTGTACGTTGGATCCCATCGTTGATGAACAAATCACTGGGATCAGAATTAGCAATTTCAGAGCGGGGTTGAAATAAAGTCTCGCAATCTACCAAAATCGGTAGATTTTTATTGGCAATAATATTTTCATAATGGCAATCATTGGCACGCAGCAAGTATAAAACTGCAGCCAGCGCCCCAAGGTTTGAATAAAAACCATCCACCTCAACAGGGTCAGAACAGGATTGATATTCGATATGTTCAACATACCCGTAGCCTTCACGGGAGAAACCCTTGAGACCGCAAAGTAGAAAAGGCGCATTTTCCTGGCTCAAGTATTGAAGAAATGTAGAAAATCGAACCAGCATATCTAATGGCGTTGGCTTATAGATAAGCTTGAAAGATGTTGAACATTTATCGCCCAAGCATATGAGCGAAGCAGACCTACCGTGGTTATGCTTATCACCCAATCCTGGAGAAAAAGATCGAAGAGCTATATCGTGATCAAGGCCAAAGTAGTCAACGATCTCGCCTCTGTCTGCTTTATACCTCAGCAAAAATTCAATTATCGAAGAGCGCCAATTAGAGACAGCGCTAGAAACTCGAGATACAACGGAAGGATACTTTTCAAAGTAAAAAATTAAGCTATCGGACCTAATCCACCTCAGAAAATCAAAATAAATACCTGCATCATCTCTAGTAGCTGGCGAAGGAGTAGGAAACTGCTCAGGATATTGATATTGATCACGAAAATCCTTAAATTCTTTATACAGTGTCGTCTGACAGGCACGCACTAAATCACTAATCAGATCACAAACCAGTGGAGATTTATCAAAAGATTCATCAATCAAGCTCGAAACATTTGGAAAACCAGGATGAGCACAAACATACTGCCAAGCATTCCTGTATACAGATTCCCACAAATGCACGAAAGGGAGATTTTTAAGCGTTTTCGGCAAGGATTCAAAGGAAGGCTGATCAAAACAAGAACCCCTAATACTTGCAAGTAGCCAATTAAAATCCTTACAATAAAGTTCTGTCAAAGTTATTAATCACCACGCGTACACCCGGGAAAAGGGCCTATTTTTTCGCTTTTTGCACATCAAACTAATCTCGAGCAACGAAAAACTCCTTCCGTCCATCGTAGGCCTTGCGTTAAGGCGAGTCAACATGGATGAAAGGAGCTAAAAATTAAAGATCGACGACACCGTCGATGGCAAATGAACAATGCAAGCTTAAAATTTAGTAGTATTAGGATTAATGCGAGAGGCACCTGCATCAAAACCTGTACTACAACACGGCCCCCAATACGTAGTACTCGATTTAGATGCCGCACCAGGAAGCTTAAGTCCAGGCAATTTGGCAAGGCTGAAGTTTAGTTTTGATGCTTGTAGATTGGCGCCAAAACCACCTGCCACCTCCTGAAGATCCTTAATGTCGATCTCCAGATCTTCAATTTCGTCTTGACCGTGTTCATCGATACAAGCCTGACGATCAGCATCAATAAAATCCTCCTTGACGACCTCAAACCCCAAGGACTGAGCCAGTGCAAGAAGATCTAGATCCGCAGAAGCGAGCTTCTCCTGAATTGCAGGGTCAGTCTGGATTTTCTCAATAAAAGATTGATACTGCTGCTGTGACATTTGAAAAGCAATTCACTATATTCAGCCTGGGCAGCCAAGGGCAGGTCGTCAAGCTCAAAACCTTAATTTAATCAAAACAATGATTCCAAAGATAAGGATTATGAGAAAAATGTGTATTAGCATTTACACATTTAAAATATATTACTTTTCTTGAAATAATTTAATCATGCGAATCACGACCAATACCAGCCTGTTTCAGGGGAATCCCTCTTCAAATTCCCAGATGCAAGTGACGAATCAAAAGTAGTCCATTGACCGATAATACCAGCTCTACGATGATTTCCAGATGCAAGTGCAGCACGGTGAATGAGTCTAGGGTGGGAGATTAAGACGTCACCCTTTTCTGGAATGAATGAATAACTTTTGACCTCACTAGACAATAATAATCGTGAATAGGCCTGTGAGGTCAATAAATGAGTGTAGGAAGTCCACATATGGCCGCGGGCAGAATTAATCAAGCAATCGTCACATAAATACCTTTTTACCTTTCCATAGTCTAGTATTCCGAAGCGATGTGAACCAGGGATGAACTGGAAAGGTCCTTGGTCTTCACTCACATCTCCTAAAGCAACCCAAGCAGAAACAGAACTTCCATAAATCGAATCTTCAATTAGATACTGATCCTGGTGCCACGGCCTTTCAGTACTTTTGAGAGAATGAGGAAATACAATGTACAAGGCAACATTCCCGCCAGTGAGGAGGTGGATAGCGTGATTGACAACAGGGTTGCAAAATAAATTCCTTATTTCAGCAAACTGCGAGAAAGAAGAGCCGCCTAGCGTGCAGTCTTGCCTGCTCCTAAGTCCAAGATAAGAGTCAATGGCGTGATCATCTAGGACGTTTTTTAAAATAACCACACCATAATTAATCCATGCCTCTTGCAGCTCTCCTAACAAATCAAGATTTTTATTGGCCTCAAACAGCCTCGGCATTGCATCCAACGGATAATCAGAATGCAATTCACCTATCGTTGGGGGATCTATATTATATTTAATGGCTTTCTCTTCGACGACCTTTCGCAACTCTAGACGACCATCCTTCTCCGCATAATGTTTATAGAATTCAGCGATACGATTTGGATCACTGTCAAATGATCCAGCGCTACGAGAGAGAAAAGGAAACGCCTGATCATCAACACTTTGGACGATTGAGCCATCATGAAGCCAAGAACTAAACAGCTGAATCGATCTTCTCGTAAAAAAACTAGAGTTTTCAGGATCTGCCAACGAAGTAAAGACTGATTGTGCCAAAACAATTCACTTCAACAAAGAAATACTAGATAGAAACAAATATCAGCGCTCAATCCTTACACAAGCTTAAGCATTTTAAAGCACAACAGGCCTTGGCGCCTTAAAGAGGCTAACATTATGAGAGATCGATATTCTCCCAACGAAAGAATTGATAAGGGCAAAAGCTCATAAGGAGCGGACACAAAAACTTCGTAAAGATAAAAAATACGCTATAAGAAATAATCTGAGCTCATTACCATGGAGCGCCCATCAACTCAATCCCGGCCCAAAAGAATGGATTGTTCAAACCGTTGATCAAGCGCCGCCGCTGCGAGGTCGTCAAGTTTGTCAGTAATGGCTCAGGGCCATCACCCATCACCTGGTTCCCATCCGTGCGAACGATCCCGCGAACGAAGGCCTGACGGGTCATCTGCATGGCTTCCGCTTTGGGGATGCCCTGATTGAGGTAGCGGTACATCTGCACGAAATAGGCCGAGGTCACAACGTCGTCGACATACCAAAGGGTTCCCACCGCGCTGCGCGCTCCTGCCTGCAGTGCGAGGCCACTGAATCCCAATTCCGCATTGGCGTCACCAAGCGCGGTCCGACACGCACTGAAGACAACAAGATCCAACGGAACGCCCTGACGCTCTTTACGCAGCTTGGCGAGCTCGCCCATGGAAATCGGACCGATTCCAGAATGCAATTGAGATGCCTTTGGACCGCCAGGCTTGAATTCAGCATGGGTGGCGACATGGAGTTGGTTGTAAGTCGAATCGCCCGCTTTTTCGAGAAAACGATCCGGCGTGAACTCCTGGTTCAGGAACAAATCCTTGTTG
>MDSW01173624.1_pt1 | contig 15640 bp, 12 predicted proteins | sample 811171 | NCBI WGS metagenome assembly MDSW01 (sample SAMN05326641, study PRJNA326480) | marine metagenome | isolation source: seawater | place: Atlantic Ocean: North West | collected 2012
GGCTTTTTTAATAAAATGTCGAGGTGGCAGGATTTGAACCTGCGACCCCCTGCTCCCAAAGCAGGTGCGCTAACCGGACTACGCTACACCTCGATTCAAAATAACGAGGCATAAATTAATGAAATACATATCTCTAAAGCAAATTAAATATTTTATAAATTAATTATTTTTAGTTTAAATTCTAATATGAAAATACTAACTAGATATATCTTATCTGAATTTATAAAATCATTCTTTATATCAATAATGATTATATATGTAATTTTATTGATTCAAGTTATGATTAAATTGCTCGATAAATTTTTAGGTAAAGGCTTTGATATTGTTTTTCTTGTTCAGTTATTATTTTATAATACTGCGTGGATTTTTTCAATGGCTATACCTATGGGAATTCTTATTGCATCTATACTTACTTATGGGAAACTTTCATCCAATAATGAAATAATTGGATTTAATGCCTCAGGAATTAAACAGATTGATATAATGAAGCCTGCGATATCTGTATCAATATGTGTTTGTATTCTAATGATTTATTTTAATTGTAACATTTTGCCTGAAATGAATCATACTTCTAGAAATCTAAATAGAGAATTAATCAAAAAAAGACCAGATGTTGAATTTGAAGAAAATATTTATTCAAATATAATACCAAATCATATAATAAAATTTGATAGAAGAGATAAAAAAAATAAGAAAAAGTTTTATAATGTTAGTATCTATCAAATGGAAAATAACAATTTAAAAAGATCTATTGTTTCTGATTCTGTAATTATAAATAGTAATGACAACTATGTCGAATTAGATTTGTATACAGGCGTTATACATGAACGAATAAGTTTTAATGAAGAGTATAGAAAAATTAAATTTCAAAATTATGCTATGACAATTCCTTTAAATAAATTCAATAATAGAAAAATAAATTATTTTAGAGGAGATAGAGAGTTAACTCTTTCAATGCTAAAAAATGCGAATGATTCCCTAAAAAATAAAATTGATATTGTTAAAATGAAAATTAATAAAAGGTTAGCACTTTTTGAAATAGATACTTTAAATATTAATTATGGAAATTTAATAAGTAATATAGATTTTAAAAATAAAGAAAAATTGTCAACTTTTAATGATATTGCTGAAAAAAAAGTATATAATGTTAAAGCCAAAGCAAACAAAACAATTATTAATGGTTATTTAAAAAATATTAATAGAAATGAACTGAAAATTAAAAAAAATATAGTAGAAATAAATAAAAAGTTTGCAATACCTATAGCAAGTATTATATTTATTTTAATTGGTGCTCCTTTAGGTATTGTTATTAGGAGAGGAAATCTTGCTGTAAGCATGGCTATAAGCTTAATGTTTTTTGTTTTATATTATATTTTAATTGTTGGAGGTGAACAGCTGGCAGATAAAAATATGTTTAATCCAATATTATCAATGTGGCTTCCTAATGTAATAATTTTCATTGTTGGAATAACAATAATTAAAGTATTTAAAAATTAATTAATTAAATTAAACTATGAAAAATAAATTAATTATATCTGCTTCTGGACCTGATAGAAATGGTATTGTTTCAGAAATATCTTCAATTATAAATAATTATAACGCAAATATTGAAACAAGTAGAATGATTAGATTAGGTGAGCAATTTACAACACTAATATTAATCCATATCGATTCAAAACATATTGATAACTTTAAATTTGATTTAGAAAACATTAAAAATTTAAATATTGATACAATTTTAACTAAATCCTCTGAGAAACAAACAAGTAATTACTTTCAATTATTTATTAATGGTGCTGATAATGAAGGCATTGTTTATGCATTTTCTAAATATTTTGAAGAAAAATCAGTAAACATAGAAGAAATAAATACTAGTATAGAAAATGCTCCGATGTCAGCATCTCCATTATTTATGATGCACTTAATAATTTCAAGTAATGATAATTTAACAAAAGATAAAACATTTATTGATAGTTTAAATAAAATTGCAGACAGATTAGGTGTTGGTGTAGATCTAGATAAAAATTAATTACAGTCTTCAGGAATGAATTCTTTTAGAAATAATGCTTCTATACTCTCTCTACAATATTTATTAGCTTTACAAAAATTTCCATTTTTATCTTCGCATACTTTTATCTTTGAAACACCCTCCGGAATAATATCCCATGAATCATTATTAGGAATCAAATCATAATTAATACCATTCATACTATACTCACCTAAATTATAAATTTGATTCATAGCTTTAGAGAAAATTGGTAAAGCAGCTGAAGATCCATATAAATTTTTTCCAAGAGATATTCTTTTATCATCCATTCCTATCCAAACACCCATAGAAATTTCAGGAGTAAAACCTATAAACCACGCATCAGTTTGAGAATTTGTAGTTCCAGTTTTACCTGCACAAGGAATAGTTATTTTTGAGGAATTTATTTCATCTTGTCTATAATTGTTAAATACACCATTTTTATTATAATCTGTATAACTAAACCCAAAGTTATATTTTGTTCTTAACTTGTGACCAGTTCCTCTACTGTATACATGCTCATCTTCATCATATTTACCATTTTTATTTTCATCATAATAATTAAATTTATACTCATCGACTACATCTCGCATCATGTCAAGAAGTATATAAGATGAAGCTTCTGAATCTACAACTACAGGTTCTGGAAGAAAACTTTTAATTAACTTGGCATCCGAATCCATTATTTTATTTATAATAATTGGTTTTAAATATGTACCTAAATTTGCAACAGCTGAGTACGCAGATATTATCTCAATAGGTTTAACTTCAGATGAGCCTAACGCTATTGATGGCACTGCATTCATTTCAGTAGTAAAGTTAAACTTTTTAGCAGTATTTTTAATTGAAATAGGATTTACATTTAAATCTTCAATAACACGTACGGCAATTAAGTTAACAGATCCATATAATCCTTGTCTTAAAGAATAAATACCTCCGACTTCATTGTTCCAATTTTCTGGTTCCCAATATTCAGATTTATCCCAAATTTTTATACCTTGATTTTTTAATTTAGTCTGAGGTGTATAACCCATGTTAATTGCAGATAAATAAACAAAAGGTTTAAATATAGAACCTGGCTGCCTTTTAGCTTTTGTTGCTCTATTAAAGTAATCATGATATTTATCTTCTAATCTACCACCTAACATACCCAAAACTGAGCCAGTTTTAACATCAAATATCACAGCTGCACCTTGTACTAACAATTTTGATCTTAAATATTTTGGTATTGAATCGTTTTTTAAAACATTTTTTACATCTGCAAAACAAGCTTGCCTTAAACTGTCTCTTAAAACAATTCGTTTTTCTTTTAATCTGCTAAGCTTCATCAAATTTGATTCGTTTAAAACTTTGTCTTTATTACTTGATGAAATTTTTGATAAATCTCTTATTTTTCTGTTTAATTCTAAATATATTGAATCATTAAAAACGCTTATTCTATCATCTTCAATAGATGAGCATATATTTTTAAGCTGATTATTATATGCATCTTGTTCATTTAAAATTGCATTATTAAACTTCTTCTGTAAACCAACTTTAGAATCCAAAATACTTTCATTAAATGAAGTCTCTAAAAAATTTTGAATTCTACTATCAATAGTTGTATGAATTATTAATCCGCCATTTTTATAATTTATTCCTTTAATATTTTTTAATTCTTCTTCTACATATTGAACAAAATAAGGTGTTACATTTCTTTTGTCTAAGTGAGGCTCAATTGGAATATCCATTAATTTTGCTATACTATATTGATCAAAACTTATAAACTTTTGTTTGTATAAATTTGACAAAACAATATTTCTATATTTTTTTGCATTAATTGGATGTCTAAAAGGTATCCTATCGTTAGGGGCTGGAAGTAAAGCAATTAACAAACTACTCTCATGCAAAGATAAATTATTTACTTCCTTTCCAAAAATTATTTTTGATGCTTTTTGAATTCCCCACATTGGTCTTCCTTTAATATTACCAAAATAAACAGAATTTAAATACATTTCTAAAATTTCATTTTTAGTAAATGCTTGTTCAATTTTGATAGCTAGAATGATTTCTTTTATTTTTCTTGCTATAGTTTTTTCATGACCTATTTGTTTTAATTTTGTATCATATAAATTTCTTGCCAATTGCATAGTTATTGTACTTCCACCTTGAGCTCTTCTTTTTGAAAGAAAGTTTATATAAAATGATCTAATAATTGACGGAATATGAATACCATAGTGTTTATAAAAATTTTTATCTTCATTTGCAACTAAAGCATTAATTACATCAATTGGTATATTTTTGATATCCACTACATCTCTGTTAGAATCAAAATCATAAAATTCATATAATATTTTATTATCTGATGAAATAATCTTTGATAATTCTTTTGGTTGATAATCACGAAGAAGATCTATTGATGGTAATCCAAATAAAATACTATTGGGACTTATTTGATTATTGTCAATTTCTTTACTTATTTGATTAAATTGAAGTAATAAAACTAAAAAAATAAATAAAAATATTGTGATTGAATAAACGAATATTCTAGTGAATAGAATTTTATTTTTTTCTTTTAGCATTTGATTTAATCATATTAAATGGATTTAGAATTTCATCTAATTTAGATTCAGGTAAAACCTTTTGTTCTTTACATATTTTTCTAACACTTTTATTTTCTTTAAATGCTTGTTTAGCTATAGATGCTGCTTTATCATATCCAATAATTGGAGCTAAACTAGTACACATTGCTAGACTATCTTCTATATAACCTTCACATTTATTTATATTTGCTTCAAGATCATTAATTAAATTTTTCCTAAACATTTTAATGCTGTTTGATAAAATATTAATTGATTCCAAAATATTATTACCAATCATTGGTAACATTAAATTCAATTCAAAAAATCCACCCATTCCACCAAGAGTTATTGCAGTATCATAACCAATAACTTGAGCAGCAACCTGTATGATTGATTCACAAATGACAGGATTAACTTTTCCTGGCATAATAGATGATCCAGGTTGTACTGCAGGAATAGATAATTCACCTATACCACATCTTGGTCCAGAACCTAACAATCTAATATCATTTGCAATCTTATATAATGAAACAGATAGTGTTTTTAAAGAGCCTGATAATTCTACAATACTATCTTGTGTTGCCTGAGCTTCAAAATGATTTGAAGATTCCGTAAAATCTATGTTTGTGATACTTGAAATTTCATTAGCAACTAACCTACCAAAATCTTCATGCGTATTAATACCAGTACCAACAGCTGTTCCACCTTGAGCTAATTCTTTTAAGAAAGGTAGATTTTTTTTAACTCTAGAAATTGATTGTTCTAACATATAATGGTAGCCTGAAAACTCTTGACCTAAAGTTATTGGAGTTGCATCTTGTAAATGAGTTCTTCCAATTTTAATTACATTTTTAAATTCTTTTGATTTTTTTTCTACAGACTTAGAAAGCAACTTGAGTTCAGGTAGTAATTTTTTTTCTATCTCAAGTACTGATGATATATGTATTGCTGTTGGAATAACATCATTGCTTGACTGTCCATGGTTCACATGGTCATTTGGATGAATAATAGATTTGTCACCTTTTTTACCTGATATAATTTCACAAGCTCTATTAGCAATAATTTCATTTGCGTTCATATTTGATGAGGTACCTGATCCAGTTTGGTAAATATCTACAATAAATTGATTATCAAATTTTCCTTGAATAACCTCATCACATGCTTGAACAATAGCATCTTTAATTTTTTTATCGAAAAAACCTAAACTATGATTAACTACAGCAGCTGATCTTTTGATCATTGCAATAGCAGCTATCATAGGTCTGGGAATTTTATGATTACTAACTTGAAAATTTTGAAAAGCTCTTTGCGTTTGAGCACCATAATAACTATCATCTGGGACTTCCATTTTTCCCATAGTATCTTTTTCTATTCTCATTTTGTAATCTCCTAAGAGGAATTTGAAAATTAACTTACTTCCCAAGTATTTTTTGTATAAATTAAATCTTTAAGTTTACCTTTACCCTTTGATTCAATTTGTTCGTTAATTTGTTCAGTAAATAATTCTTCGTAAGTTGGTTTAGATTCAATATAAAAAACACCGTAAGGAGTTGGAAGTGAATCATCATAAGTCATTTCACAAATTAACATTGCTAAATTTTTATCATACTTATCATGTACTAGTAAATCACTTTCAGAATAATCACTCAAATTAACAACTTTTAATTTAAAACCATCTAAAATAATACCTTTAGGTTCGTCTTTAAATCCAAAAATCATTGGTTCACCATGATTAAGGTAAATTACGTTATTGAGTTTAGTTTCTCTATCTGTTAGCACAGAAAATGCACCATCGTTGAAAATATTACAATTCTGGTAAACTTCAATAAAAGATGAGCCCTTATGCTCATGGCTCTCTTTATAAATTGTCCCTTGATGCTTGATATCTTTATCAATTGATCTTGCTATAAATGTTGCACCAGCTCCCAATGCTAAACTAGGTGGATTAAATGGGTAATCTAACGAACCAACAGGTGTTGATTTGGTAAGCTTACCAACTTCAGATGTAGGTGAATATTGACCTTTAGTTAATCCATAAATCCTGTTATTAAACATTAATATATTGATATCTACATTACGTCTTAATATGTGAATGAAATGGTTACCTCCAATACTCATTGCATCACCATCTCCTGTAATTAACCAAACTGATAAATTTGGATTAGCCAACTTTGCACCACTAGCTACAGCTGGAGCTCTGCCATGAATTGAATGAAATCCATAAGTATTCATATAGTAAGGAAATCTACTAGAACAACCAATACCTGATACAACAAGAAAGTCTTCTTTTGCTACGCCTAAATCAGGAAATGTCTTTTGAACAGAATTTAAAATTGAATAATCACCACACCCTGGACACCATTTAATATCCTGATCTGATACAAAATCTTTTTTTGTTAATTTAGTTATCGTTTCTGACATTGTTATTTATCCTCAAGTGTAGTTATTATTTTTTCATAAATATCTGTAGTAGTAAATGGCTTTCCTGATACTCTATTATAATTTAATGTGTCAATTAAAAACTTGCTTCGAATTATTGCAGATAATTGACCTAAGTTAATCTCTGGAATTAATACTTTATTAAATTTTAATAAAATCTCAGCTAAATTTTTAGGAAATGGATTAATATATTCTAAATTTAAATGTGAAATCGATAATCCATTATTAATTGCTTTTTCTACAGCTGCTCTACAAGCTCCATATGTTCCGCCCCAACTTAAAATTAGAAGCTCACCATTTGCTTCGCCATAAACTTCGGCTTCAGGTATGTAATCAGCTATAACATCAATTTTTTTCTGTCTAATATTAACCATTAAATCATGATTATCAGGTTCATAACTAACATTTCCTGAAACTGCTGCTTTTTCCAATCCACCAATTCTGTGCTCTAAGCCGGGCGTACCAGGCAATGCCCAATTTCTAGAAAGTGTTTTTTCATCTCTTTTATACGGTAAAAATTTTTCGTCATCTGATTTAGTTGTAATCCTAGTTTGAATTTCTGGTAGTTTATTTAAATCTGGAAGTCTCCATGGTTCTGAACCATTTGCAATATATCCATCTGATAAAAGAACAACAGGAACCATAAATTCAAGAGCTATTTTACAAGCTTCAAAAGCACTGTTAAAACAATCTGAAGGTGATTTTGCAGCTATTACAACGGAAGGACATTCTCCATTTCTTCCATACATTGCTTGATTTAAATCAGATTGTTCTGTTTTAGTTGGTAAGCCTGTTGATGGTCCACCTCTTTGGATATTAATTATAACGATTGGTAATTCAGTTATGATTGCGAGACCCATTGCTTCACCTTTTAATGCAATACCAGGGCCACTACTTGCGGTTACAGCTAAATTACCAGTATAAGCTGCACCTAAAGCACTACATATTCCTGCTATTTCATCTTCTGCCTGAAATGTTTTAATCCCAAAATTTTTATATTTAGATAAAATATGAAGAATATCACTTGCGGGAGTTATTGGATAACCTCCAAAAAATAAATCTAAATTGGCTTTGTCTGCAGCTGCAATTAAACCAAGTGTTAAACTTTCATTTCCCATAATATTTCTGTATGTACCTTTTTCAAGTTTTGCTTCAGGTACTTTGAATGTGGTTTTAATTGCTTCTATAGTATCACCATAATTATAACCAGCTTTAAGAGATATAGTGTTAGCTTCAACAATAGCTGGTTTATTTTTAAATTTTTTAGATAAAAAATCAATTGTTGAATCTAAATTTCTTTCATAAATCCAATATAGTAACCCCAAAGCAAACATATTGGTGCTACGAGATTTCATTTTTGAAGGCAAATCAACATCTTCTAAGGCTGTATTAACTAATTCATTCATATTGACTTTAATAACCTTGTAGTCATCTAATGTACCATCTTCTAATGGATCAGTTTCATAACTTGCTAAATTAAAATTTTTCTTATTATAATTAGCCGTATTGGCAATAATCATACCATTTTGTTTTAAATCAGCAATATTTACTCTGAGTGCAGCAGGATTCATTGCAACTAAAACATCAAGCTGATCACCTGGAGTATGTATATCTTGACTACTAAATTGTAATTGAAAAGAACTTACACCAGCAAGTGTTCCTTGCGGAGCTCTAATTTCTGCAGGAAAATCAGGCAATGTAGCTATGTCATTACCAAATAAAGCAGAATTAGTTGTAAATTGATTTCCAGTAAGTTGCATGCCATCTCCAGAATCTCCTGCAAACCTTATAGTAATTAAATCAACTTCTTTAGAATTTGTGTGTTTTTTTGTCATCTCAATGTAATAATTTAATTGATATCATAATTTACCTATATTATTAAATAAGACAAAAATTATTTTATATATTTAAGTATTATTTTTAATAATTATTTAAAGTTTAGAGAAAATGAACAAAATAAAACTTACTTCACTTAGTTCAGGAGCTGGTTGAGCTTGTAAAATTAACCCTAAAGATCTCGGTGAGATATTAGAAAAATTAAATAAATCTAGCTTAATTACTGGTAATAATAATATTAGAGGTTTTAACACGTCTGATGATTGTTCTGTATATCCACTCGATAATGATAATTATTTACTGCAAAGTGTAGATTTTTTTACTCCTATAGTTGATGATCCTTATGAATTTGGACGAATTGCTGCATCAAATTCATTTTCAGATATTTACGCTATGGGCGGAAAGCCTATATTTGCCTTAAATATAACTTGTTTCCCTTCCGATGACTTACCTTTGGAGATTTTACATCAAATACTAAAAGGTGGTCAAGATATTGCTAATGAAGCAGCTGTTCCAATATTGGGAGGTCACAGTATTAAAGATAGTGAGCCAAAATATGGTTTGGTTGTGACTGGAGTTGTAGAGAAAAATAAATTAGTTTGTAATAATACTGCTAAAATAGATGATGACATTATACTAACTAAACCCATTGGAACTGGCATTATTTCTACAGCAATTAAAAAAAATATAGCCACAACAAATGATATTAATAATATTACAAAAATTATGACGCACTCTAATAGCGGAGCCTCCAAAGCAATGAATGAAATTGGTGTTAATGCTTGCACAGATATTACTGGATATGGATTATTGGGTCATCTAAAAGAAATGTGTGAATCAAGTAAAGTTAAAGCTAAAATAAATTTTGATAAAATTCCATTAATTGAAAATGCAATGAATTATGCAAATGATAAAGTAGTTCCAGGTGGAAGTAAAAAAAATTATGATTTTATAAAATCTTTTGTTCAATTTAACAATGAAATTAGTCAAAGTAAAAAATACCTTACTAGTGATGCCCAAACTTCAGGAGGTTTACTTATATCTGTTAATAAAAGCAAATCAGAACAACTCATTCATAAACTTAAAGAATATGATTGTATATCTCATTCAATAATTGGCTCAATTCATAATACAGAAAATTCAAACTTGATTGAAGTCATTTAAGCATATGAACAATAATGTAATATATTTAGATAATCAATCGACAACGCCTATTGACCCCAGAGTATTAAAAGAAATGAATCCTTTTTTAACAAATTTTTATGGAAATCCAGCTAGTTCCAATCACTTGTATGGATGGCAAGCAAATGAAGCAATTACCATTGCTAGAGAAAAAGTATCCAAATTAATTAATACTATACCTGATAACATAATCTTTACTAGTGGTGCAACTGAATCAATTAATTTAGCTTTGAAAGGACTTTATAAAAATGTTCTTAAAGTTGGTGATCATATTATTACAACAAACATTGAACATAAAGCTGTTATTGATGTTCTAGATTATCTTTCACAAATTGGAATTGAAATAACATATTTACCAGTTAACAATAAGGGTTTAATAAATTTAGACGATATTGTAAAATCAATAAAAAATAAAACAAAAATATGCACAATAATTCATGGAAACAATGAAATTGGTACTATTCAAAATATTAAAAAAATAGGTGAGCTATGCAAAAAAAATAATATCTTATTCCATGTAGATGCCGCGCAAACACTTGGAAAGCAAATAATTGATGTAAATGAAATGAATATTGATTTATTATCTGTATCTGGACATAAATTATATGCACCAAAAGGTGTTGGAGCATTGTTTATTGATAAAATGAATAACGAGATTAAATTAACCCCTCTAATTCACGGAGGGGGTCAAGAATATGGATTAAGGTGTGGAACTTTATCAGTGCATAATATTGTTGGGTTTGGTGAAGCATGTAGCATTGCATTGGAAAATGTAATCGACGATCAAGCAAAAATTTTAAAACTACGAAATAAATTATACGATGAATTGAAAAAAATATTCCCTGATATAATTATAAATGGATCACTTAGTCAAAGACTTGATGGAAACTTAAATATTACAATACCAAATTATAATGCTCAAGAAATTATTTCTGAAATGACTAATTTAGCATTTTCAACTGGGTCAGCATGCATGTCAGAAAATCCAGAACCTTCTCATGTTTTGACCGCAATTGGTTTGAATGAAAAAGAAATTAATGAAACTATAAGAATTGGCATTGGGAGATTAAATACAGATAACGATATTAATAGAACAATAAATTATTTTAAGGAACTTAAAAATGGCAAAAATTAATAAAGATTCAGTTATTGAGATTTTGAAGGAATGTTATGATCCAGAAATTCCAATTGATTTATGGAATCTTGGTTTGATTTATGAAATAAAGATAAATGAAGAATCAGTTAATATTACAATGTCATTAACGACCCCAGGGTGTACAATGGGGCAATATATGGCTGATGATATAAAGCAAAAATTACTTGATAAGAAAAATATCAAAAATGTTAATGTTGATGTAGTTTTTGATCCCCCTTGGCAACCTGAAATGATGACTGATGAAGGCAGGAAAAAACTGGGTTTTGAACCTTCTAAAAATAAATCTGAAAATAATGAAAAAAAAGATTGGGAGTAGATGAAAATAATTGTCATTGATGATTTTATAGATAACGATATGTTAATTGAAAAAAATTTTAGAAAAAAAATTAAAGAACATAATTGGGATGATTATAAAGACCAAAATATTTTAGTTAAGGGTTGTTCTCAATATATAATTCCTACGTGGGCGTATTTAATCATACTAGCTAAAGTTTTAAAAATAGCTAAAAATATTTATTACGGTGATGTAAAAAGCCCTATTATGATTTCAAAACAGACCGATTAGTCGGTTTTTTCTTGCAAATACAAATAATTTATTTTTAAATTAGACTAGTTAGTCGGTTTTATAAAAAAAGGTGAATATTATGAAAATTTGTGTTCTAGTTAAACAAGTTGCAGATAAGAATGATGAAATTAATTTAAATGAAGATAAACTTTCTATTAATGAGAGTAATTTTAATTTAACTACAAATGAAAGTGACAATTATGCTATTGAAGAGGCTTTATTATTAAAAGAAAAATATAATGCAGAAGTAGTAATTTGTAGTTTTGGAAAAGAATCTGCAAAACAAGTTATTAAAGATGCTCTATCTAAAGGCGCAGATAGAGGTTTGCTTATAGAAAATGATACAAATCATGATTATGACATTCTAAATGTATCTAAATTAATTAAAAATTCTATATTTGAGGAAAAATTTGATATTGTTCTATCTGGTTTGCAATCAGACGATCAAGGAAATGGCCAATTAGGTGTATTATTAGCAGAGCATTTAAATATGTCTCATGCATCTCTTGTTATGGAGACTAATTTTAATCCTGATACTAATACTATTAAAGTTAAAAGAGAGCTTGAAAATGGATGGTTTCAATGGTCAAATATTGATTTACCTACTTCATTGACAATTCAATCTGGTATAAATAAGCCTAGATATGCATCACTAAGAGGTATAATGATGATGAAGAAAAAAACCATTGACACAATCAAAGTTAGTGAATTATCAAGCAATTCAGAATTTAAAATAAATTTAAAATCTTTATATGTCCCTCAAAAAACTAAAGAAACAATCAAAATTGAAGGGTCTGATGATGAGATTGCAGATAAAATTATTAATGTATTAAAAAATGAGTTAGGATTAATATGAAAATTTTAGTTTTTATACAAGTTGATGATAATAATATAAACAGGATGTCGCTTGAAGCTCTTACTTGCGGACAAAGTCTATCACAGGATGTAACTGCTCTTACTTTCAATGAGTCAGCTGTTAATGATTTGACTAAATATAAAGTTAATGAAGTATTGCATTTAAAAAGTGATAAATTATTTAATTATAGTCCTTTGTTTTATGCAAAAGCAATGGAGAGCTTAATCTCAGAATATGACATTTTTTTATTTGCACATACATACGAAACGAGAGATTGGGTACCTAGATTAAGCGCTAGATTTGACCTTCCATTTATTTCTGATTGTATTAATGTTAATTCAGAAAATAATTTAATTACAGTTACCAGACAATCATATCAAGGTAAAATAAATAATGATTTAGCTGTAGAAGGAAAAGCTTTTTTATCAATTCAATCTGGTTGCTATAAAACTGATTTGCTAAAATTAGATCAATCCAATTCTAGAGATGTTGAGGTTGATTTAAATGCTGTACCAAATACAATTAGACCTGAAGAAAAATTCAAAGAACAAAAAGGTGGTGTTGATTTAACATCAGCTGACCTTATTGTATCAGTTGGAAGAGGTATTGCTAAAGAAGAAAATATACCGCTAGCTGAAGAATTAACAAACCTTCTTAACGCAGAAATGGGATCATCTAGACCTATAGTTGATTACGGATGGTTACCCCACGATAGACAAATTGGCTCATCTGGGCAAGTAGTAAGTCCAAAGTTGTATTTTTCTTTAGGTGTATCCGGTGCGATTCAACACCAAGTTGGCATGAAAGGTTCTGATAAGATCATGGCAATCAACAAAGATGCTAATGCTCCAATTTTTGAAATAGCTGATTATGCTGTTATTGGAGATTTATTAGAAATTGTCCCTAAATTAATTAATAAGCTTAAGGATTAATTTATTCAATTCTTTTTTTGTTGTAGAATTTTTATTAATTTTAATCTGATGTTTATTTATTAAGAGAGAAAATATGATTGAAGGTCATCAATATGAATATAAGCCTCCTCATGAGGTATCTATTATCTTTTACCTCATTGCGCTGTTAGCATTATTATATCTCATATATAATCTAAGACGACTTTTTACAATACAAGTAGGTAAAGATGAGCTGCACAAAACAAATTTTATTAATCAAGTATACAATGGATTGACCTTTGGCCTTGGCCAAAAAAAAGTTTATTCAAAACGATTTACATATGCCTCAATCATGCATTTTTTAATAGGTTGGGGCTTTATGGAGCTAGTGTTTGCTACAACTGTTGATTTCTTTGCATCTAGAGGCTGGTTTATAAAATATTTACCTGAATTTGATACTCCTTGGTTTGCATGTTTAAATGATACTGGTGGTTTAATGCTAACTATTGGTTTAATTATGGCTTTATATAGAAGACATATAGATAAGCCAGATACTTTACCTCAAACTACTACTACAGGTCGTGGAAATCTATTTGGCGATAGTGGAATTTTATGGTTCCTACTATTATTATGTGTGGGAGGTTTTTTATCTGAAGCAGCTCGTTTAGCAATGGACAAACCAATAACAGCTCATTTTTCCTATGTTGGTTACACAATATCTCACTTTCTTCCTGATTCTGTATGGATTTCAATGGAGAGAAAAATATGGTGGTTTCATGCTATAACATCACTGCTATTTTTATCATTATTGCCAATGACAAAAATGTTTCATGTTATCGCTTCAGTAACAAATATATTTTTTACTGATTTAAAAAGACGTGGTAATATTAGACCTATGTTTGTATCAGATATTCTTGAAGATCCAGAAGCGGATATTGAAAATGTAAGTTTAGGTGCAAATGAAATTAGTGATTTTTCATGGAAGCAACTTTTAGATTCAGTAGCTTGTACAGAATGTGCAAGATGCACAACTGTATGTCCTGCATCTAGGACAGACAAACCATTATCACCAATGAAAATTATAACTGACGTCAGAAAAAAATTATATTCTGAAACTCTAAATTTAAATAATTATGATGGAGCTTTAGTCGGTGGCTTAATTACAGAAACAGAATTATGGTCATGCACAACATGTGGAGCATGCATGGAAGAGTGTCCTGTTTTAATTGAACATGTGCCATCTATAACTGATATGAGAAGACATTTAGTTTTATCAGAGGGTAAACCACCCGAACAAGCTAGTGAAAGTTTAGAAAAAACATTACAAAATGGTAACCCATGGGGCATGCCACAGCATGAAAGAGCAAAATGGGCAGAAGAATTTGATTTAAACTTACCGACGCTTGCTGAAAAGAAAGAAGTAGATGTTTTGTATTGGGTTGGATGTGCTGGATCTTATGATCCAAGAAATCAAGGAATAGCTAGAGATTTAGTTAAAATTTTGAAAAATGCAAATATTGATTTTGCGATATTAGGTAAAGAAGAAACTTGTACTGGAGATTCTGCTAGAAGACTAGGTGAAGAGTATCTATTTGAAACATTAGCAAAACAAAATGTAGAAACGATGAATAAATACAAATTTAATACTGTAATAACGGCATGCCCACATTGTTTTCAAGTAATTTCAAACGAATATAAAGATTTTGGTGGAAATTATAATGTTGTTCATCACTCAACATACATTCAGCAACTTATTGATGATAAAAAGATTAAAGTTGCACCAAAAATTGATGGAACAATAACGTACCATGATGCATGTTATTTAGGAAGGTATAATGATGTTTACGAGGCACCACGTTCAATAATAGAGTCATTACTTAATGAAGGGGGTGAAATTGTTGAAATGAAAGATAATAAATCTAATAGTTTATGCTGTGGTGCTGGTGGTGGTAATATGTGGCATGAAATTAAAGAAGGTGATAGAATAAATATTAAAAGATTTAATCAAGCAATTGATACAGAAGCAGATACTGTTGCAACAGCATGCTCTTTTTGCGCCATAATGATGGAAGATGCAAAAAATGTTACAGGAAATGAGAATAAAATGAAAACAATGGATATTGCAGAAC
>MDSW01067703.1_pt1 | contig 15639 bp, 12 predicted proteins | sample 811171 | NCBI WGS metagenome assembly MDSW01 (sample SAMN05326641, study PRJNA326480) | marine metagenome | isolation source: seawater | place: Atlantic Ocean: North West | collected 2012
ATTTATTGCATTAATTTTAGTTGCTGCTGTAGCTTCAACTGTTATTATTAAGACTGCTGAAGAATTACAAGACAGAGCTGAAAAAACTGGTGACGATACTAGGGACCAAATATCCGGTAAATTAATTGTTACTGACGTATACGTGACGACAGCAGCAACAGGAGATATTGATTCTCTGACAGTTATTGCCAAATTAGCATCTGGTTCAGATGCAACACTACCTACTGCTATGACTTACCTGATCGTTTGCGATAATGGAGGATTCACAGTAGACACTGCCGATTTAGCAGATGCGAATGGTAATGCGGTTACACCTGGAGGAGGTGTAATAGCAGATACTACTACACTCGCGTCTGGAGAAATGTTCAGATTCACAGTATCTTTAGATAATTGTGATGAAGCAGCAATCGTTGGAGCTTCTTTGCCTTTGACGTTAAATGTTGAAGGCGGCGGAGACACTCGTGTAGACTTAGAAATCGAGTCTGTTGAAGTTGGGGCAAAATTAATTTAAGCCCTTTCTAAAATGTTATTTTCCAAAGGAGAAATAACAATGGAGGAAAAAATATGGGTATTTTTGATAACCTACCGTTTGGCGGTCTAGGCTCTGATGGAGATATGAGCAAACGTCTAGATAGGGTCGCAAAATTATCGATAGAAAATGTAGATATCCCTTCAGAGTTTCGACCAACAGATCTAGAAGCATGGCTTTTTGCACCAGCTGGAACAAGGGTGGGAATTTTGGGAGAGCCCCAAGGAAATCCTCAATCAGAATTGACTCCAGAGTTAGTAGAACTAATCAAAGATCGATTTGAAAGATTAGAAACTGCTTTAGATTTGATGGAAGCTAATATCAAATTAACACAACAACAGACTGCAGAAATTGTAGGGTCAAGAGTATTAAGTGGAGGACAGACTCCTTCCGAAAGCGTTGGAGCAGATATGATTCATACGATCGGTGACGATGGTGAAGTTTCAAGTAAACCGCTTGACTCAGATGTTGTTCACTCAGTACCTCAAATAGAAAATACTGCAGGACCTAATTTATTAGATTTATATGAAGCTCAATCTTTAGCCGTCAATCCTTTCTTAAAATCTACAGATGCTGGAGAATTATTGACCGGACCACATATTGATGCATCAAAAATAACCGCCCTACTCCTTGACAATATGGGGGGATTAGATACTCTGAAATTTATAAAAAATGCCGATTCATCAGGATTATTATCTTCAGATGAATCAAAATCTCTTACAGCAATTGCAACTTTGGCAGAAAAAGGCGAATCTTCTGATGAACAACCTACATTATCAAATAGAAATCTTTTGATTTTTACTGCAATGGTAGATGCGTGGAGGTCCGAATTATCCCAAAAGGAGGGATAAAATGGCAGGTTCAAGCGTTGCAGGAATGGTTGTTGGTACTGTTTTTATAATTATTTTTGCTTCAGCAACAGTAACATTAGTTGAAAATGTCAATAAAGCCCAACAAGCAGCTGAAGTTGAGTTACCAAGTCCGGAATTAACACTAGTATCTGCTGATTGGACATGGTCAGTGACTGAAGGAAATATCGTTTATACAATTACCAATACTGGTACAGAAACTGTTAACATTGATCACATTTTCTTATCAAAAGATGGTGGTGAACCTTTTTCTTGCTCCACTCTTACATGGGACTCTAGTCCGGCAATTTATATATTTCCTGGGGAAACAATCATTGCTACGGAAAGTGGATTAGACGACTTAAATGATGATATTGATGACAATCCACAAATGGTTTGGTTAGCAGTGTTTGAATACTCGCTAGGCGTTTCAGTGACATAAGGGAGTGCGAGTATGGGAGATGGACCATCCGAGATGATCATGTTAATGACCGGTTTAATAGTTGCAGGACTTGTTTCTGCAGTCCTACTTTCAACATGGGATACAATATCACAAGGATTGGAAAATCAAGGTGAATTAGAAATTAAAGATGCTAAAACAAGAGCATCACTCATCAGTGACCCTTCCTCAATATCATGGGATAATACCCAAGATAAGGCCACTATTTTTATTCAAAATTCCGGTACAATATCGTTAAGTATTGACGATATATATGTGTTTCTTGATGGTAATACTATGTCTGTGAGCGCTATTGATGCAGCAGGAGTTACTTGGTCAAAGGGAGTGGCAATTAAATTTGAAATAGAGTCCTCTACAGATTTGACATTTGCAAATGGAGAAGAGGTATTTTTGACTGTAGGGGTCTCATCCCTATCTACATCTCCTACCGGAACCTATAGTTTAACAGAGGTGGTTAGACTTGTCTTCTGATAACGATGATGGTTACCAATTTGGAATAATCCAAGATAGCCTTGCCAATAGCATGGGTGCTGCAGTCCCTAATCGTTCCCTTGGTATAATCAGTGGAGAAATAGGAGCGGGTAAAAGTTTAATTTGTCAAAGATTAGCTTTCGGATTTGTAAAGAACGATATAAAAGTAGCATACATAACTACGGAGCTGACTACTAGAGGGTGGCTTGAACAAGTTGGTAGTATAGGATATAATATGGATAATAATATTGATGAAGGAAAATTCCTTCTAATTTCTAGCTTCGGAGTACTTGCAGAAGAAATTGAAGAAAATATAGATTTATTGAAAATATTAGATTCACCAGGAGTAAAAGAAGCACAGGTTATAATTATTGACAGAGCTTCACAATTAATTCCTCCTGATTCTAATGCGAAACAACTACTTTCAAGATTAAGAAAATTTAATTCACAAGGGAGAACGGTCCTTTTGACTGTAGATAACCATGAAGTAGAACCAAGACTTATTAGAGAAATGAAGAACTCAGCAGAATTAGTTCTGGACTTAGAAACTGCTACTGTAGGAGGAGATACAGTTAGGACTATAGCAGTTACTAGATTTTTAAGAGCGGCTGGACCGACCCAAGGAAGAATAGGTTGGAAAGTAATGCCCCAGATGGGCTTTATTGTAGATATTACAGCAGTAAGTTAGGGAGGTATTTTTTGGTAACTGAAAATGAAATTGAGGATGATGAACCCGAATTTGATATCCAACCTGGAGATTTAGGGGGATTGATGGCTAGATATCCACACATACGTGTCTGGGTTGAAGCATTCGAGAAGAAGCACGGAACTAGACCCATTTATTATGGGTGGCTAGATAGTGGTGCTAGAAAATTAGAACCTTGTAATTTAATTTACGCAACAAGACCACCATGCTTCGCCCATGTATACAAACCAGTTGCTGGAGAAGACGAAGTAGGCTCTACTTTGTGGTTTGGACTAGAACCAACGCTCAATGGTCCAGAAGAAGAGGAAATAAAAGATCAAATCGTTGAGAGATTACTGAGAGATGCGCCCAATGCAGAGAGATTTGATGATGATAAACAATTCATTAATATGTTAGAAAAAATGATTGATAAATTATGTAAGGTAGGTACTAATCCTCTGTTGAATAACCCATTGGTATCACAAGCTAGAGAATTAATTGGCCTTGGAGAGGCGCCGATATATGTTGATCCAGACCTACTTGAACGATTAAAATATGTTATAGCCAGAGATTTGGTAAAGAACGGCCCTCTTGAAACGTTACTTTCAGACGAACAACTGGAAGATATTCATTCAGTAGGATTAAAAAGAGTAATTATGGACCATAAAGTCTTCAAGTCCGTAATCTCAAATATTAGATTTAAAGACAGTGCGGTATTAAATCAATATCTTCGATCAATGTCGGAGCGTATTGGTAGACCAGTTTCAGATTCAAAGCCAATCATCGACGGCTCATTACTTGACGGCTCAAGAATAAACATTATTTACAGTGATGACGTTTCTATTTCAGGACCTTCATTTACCATAAGAAAATTCGCTGAAGAGACAATATCAATTATTCAATTGATTAAATGGGGGACACTCTCGGCTCAACAGGCAGCATATATATGGCTAGGATTACAGTTTGGACAGTCTATGTTAGTTTCTGGAGAAACAGCATCAGGGAAAACTACAACATTAAATGCTATACTCCCATTTGTTGACCATCAGGTTAAGATATATTCTGCAGAAGATACTCCAGAGGTGAAAGTTTCACATAAATTATGGCAAAGACTAGTTACTCGTGATTCTAAAAATGAAGATTCACGTGTAGAAATGTTCGATTTACTTAAGGCTGCATTACGTTCAAGACCAAGATACATTATTATTGGTGAAATTAGAGGAGTAGAAGGAGCTACTGCTTTCCAAGCAATGCAAACTGGGCACCCAGTAATAGGAACATTCCACGCCTCATCAATTGTAAAAATGATTCAAAGGTTTACTGGAGACCCAATCAATGTCCCTACTAGATTCTTTGATAACCTCAATTTTGCTATTTTCCAAGAAGTAGTAGAATCAGAAGGAAAAGGAATTGTTAGAAGAATTACTGGTGTTGATGAGATAATAGGATATAATAAAATAGCCGATGGTGTATTAACAAGAGGAATGTTTGAGTGGGATCCTGTACAAGATGTTCATTATTTTAGGGGTATGTTCCAATCATATATTTTAGAAAATCGTATAGCGCCTTTTATGGGATTTCAAAATAAAAGACTAATTTATGATGAATTACAAAGACGAACAGAAATTATTGAAAGAATGGTTGAAAGAGATCTAACGCATTTTGATGATGTGTTCGATTTACTCGATATTTTTTATATCCAAGGTTGGGATGAATTTGTGGCAAATGTTGAAACTTGGGTGGGGAAAAATCATGAGAATTGAGTGATATCCATGGAAACAAAACTATCAACATGGCAAATAACACTTCTTCGTTTAGGCATGCCATTTCCTGAATATCTACTGAAGTTCTCTGTTCCAGCTGTTGTCATAGCGTTCATAGTAGGAGTTTTCGTAGCGTTTTCAACTGGAGCTGGTTTATCCTTCACTGCTAAATTAATTTTAGCTCTTTTTTTCCCTATTCTTACTTTTTTTGGAACTCTACTATATCCACTTGCAAATACTTCAAAACTTGCTACTGAGATTGAACAAGATATGCATATGTTCATCACAAGGATGGGCATATTATCACTCGGCGAGTCTGCAGAAAGAGGTATGTTTGATATTCTAAAAGATATGGGTGATTACGGCGCATTAGCAAAGGAAGTCCAAGCTATAGAGACATTAGTTACAAAATGGCATACAAATTTACCAGAAGCAGCTAGAATAGTAGGCAGACAAAGCCCATCTCCAATATGGAGTGATTTCTTAGATCGTATGTCATTCTCTGTTGAAGTTGGTCAACCAATTGGGGAATTTATGAAGAGCGAGCAAGAGACATTCGAATCACAGTATCAGACACTGTACGATGCAAGATTGGAACAGCTAGATACTCTCCGAGAGACTTTCGTATCTCTTACTACTACAGGTATGTTATTGTTAGTAGTTTCAGGCTTGCACCTTGTTTTATTCCAAGTTGGCGATGGAACAAATGATTTGATTGCTATAGTCATAAGGTCTAGATATGTATTACTTGCAGCAGGATTTTTTACAGTTTTGCAATTAGGTGCATGGTTTTTATTTACACTAGTTATCCCGGATGAGCCACTTTTTGCTAGACATGATTTCAATACTAAAATAAAAATCAATCTACGTAGAGCATGGATTGTAGCTATATTTTTGGTAACTTTCGAGAGTATAGGATTCATTTATGTATTAGTATTTCTTGATTTTGGCTCGACATTACTATCTAATTGGAAATATTATGGACTTTTTATGGTAGCTTTAACCATGACTCCATTTATGTTACCCTCTACTCTAGTTCAGAGAGAAGAAGTTAGAGTCAGGAGAAGAGATGATGCGTTTCCTGAATTTATTCGAGCTTTCGGAGGAACCGCTCAAGCACGTTCAGCAGAACCGAGTGCAATGATAAAGGCATTAAATAGTATTGATTTTGGAGCATTGAGTTCTTCTATCAATCAATTAGAGAAACGTTTAGCAATGAGGATAGATAGCGACTACTCTTGGAATTGGTTCGCTGCAGATAATAATTCTATGATGGTATCTAGATTCACCAGAGTTTTCCTTGAAGGTTCACAGGCAAGTGGAGAAGCTGGAACTGTAGGAGATTTGGTTTCTCAAAGTACTGCGACATTACTTGCTTTACGTAACAGAAGAGAAATTTCAGCAGGAACTATGCGTGGAGTATCGTATGGTATTCTGATTGCGATGATTATTGCTCTAAATATTACTATAGAAATTGTAGCAGGTCTTGGTGAGCAAATTGCTGAAGTTGCTGCAGGACTAGTCACTGCTGGAGGTTCAGGAGAAATAGGAGGAGGAGATTTAGCAGTAGGATTACCAGTTCTTACGGATACCGCAGGTGTAGATCAAAATATCCAAGTTTTTAATATTCTAAGCTCATTTTTAATTATTGTTGTTATTGTTGTTTTAGGTTTGATTACTTCAAGAATTAAAGGAGGAGGATTTACTCTTTCACTTGGTCAAATGATACAAATGATGTGGATCGCTGCAATTGCAAGTGGCATTAGTGCCTTTGTATTATCTAATTCAGTTGGTGTCTTTACGGGATAAAGTAATTTTATCTAATCATGGAAGTCTTGATGTCCAAGGTACACTCCCTAAAGCCGTGGATACTCACTTAGCTATCGAATATCTTAGAGTTTTATGCTTACTTTCTTGCTTTACCATTGCTGGCTATTCAGATTATTCAAGATTAATAGTCCGAGATAAAATTTGGATATTGTGGTCATTACCAGCAATATTTTTGTTAATTTTAGATTTTTTAATTATTCAACTATCCATTTGGAATATTTTAATGGTTTTCTCTCTCATTTCTCTAGCGTTACCAACCGTATTTCAGACTCCCACTTTCGATAAATCAAACTTAATTAATTTCCAAAATTTACCATTTTTATTTATTTATATATTAGGTACATTAGGTTTCATTGGAGGTTTATTTAATTACGTAGGAGTTGACTATTATTCATTAGTATTCGGCGATGAAAATCTTAACGCTACCATCTGGTGGACATTGCTTTTCGCATCATTAACCATAATAATTTTTATTTACGCGTATAAAATTGGACTAATTCAAGGCGGAGCAGACATCAAAGCGTTGATTTGGGTCACAATATTGACTCCTAGCTGGTATTTTATCCCAAAACCATATATTTATTACAATTCTTCTATAATAGATTATGAAGATGTAATTTTTCAATTACCTCCTTCATTTGTTTTATTTCTTTGGGCAGGAGGAATATTTATTTTTACTCCTCCAGTATTCTTGACTAAAAATATTATAAAAGGAAATATTAAAAAAATCTCCGATCTAAAAATAGCCTGGCATGCTATTAAAATACCTTTATCTGAAATCGAAGGAAATAAGTTATGGATACTATCTGATGTAATTATAGATAAATCAGGTGATGTTTTGCATACTACTAATTTATTTGCATCACAGAAAATAACTCATAATGATGATATAATTAAGCAAATAGAATATTTACAAGAAAAAGGGTTAAAATCAGCATGGGTGACTCGAAAACATCCATTTGTTACGTATCTTTTCATTGCTATAATCCCAATGTTTATTTTTGGGGACCCGGTTGTATTTATGATTAATTTATTATAATCATAAGAAATCTTCCAAAGTCATTACAGTTACTGAGTCATTATTAAATAAGGAATCAACACTTTGTGCAGTCCAATCTACTCTTTGTTTGGTATACATATCAACTCCAAATTCCTCAATGACATTTTTAGTTATTTGAATATATTTTTCAACATTTCCTTTAGAAACAGTCAGAATAACATTTCCATTACACAAAGAACCATCATTATCTCTTGAAATATTTTCCATAGCGCTGTTAGATGCTTTATTTTTAGCGATACATTTGCCCTTTAGAGGCATTCTTCGATATTTTTCTCCACATTTCACACATCTTACTTTTTGCCTAGTAAAGGCCATCATATTTCCTCTCATGTCAGGTAGAAAATGCGATTGTATAACTTTTGATGCTACTTTTGTTGCATTTACTGATCTCAATCGTCTCCCGAGTGCTAATTGACCATCCATTTTATCTTTCATTGTCTTAAGCGTCTTGTAGGACGAATTTTTTGGGCCCGCATCTAACAAACCAGAGTCATGAGTCCACCCATAGCCTCTCATATCGCCTATACTTCCTTCTCTATTTGATACTAAATCAACTAATTTTATCACCTCATTTGGATGTGGCTGTTCAAGTGTACACTCATAGAAATCTTTTGAATAATTCCATGAACAATCAACATTCAATGCCTCTTTATCAATTTCACTTGGATTTATTCTTGTTGAAAGAACTAACGGGGCATCCATTTGTCCCCCTCTTCCTGAGGGAAGAATAGATCTTGAAAAATTTAGTAAACCATCTAAAAGTAACATTATACTATCTTCATCTCCATCACAATTTCTTCTTTTTGCTGCATGAAATAATGGATGAGCATAGCCAGCCGATGCAGATGTCCATCCAATTATTCTACATAGAACTCCCCCAGAAGTATGAGGTGCGAGGCCAATCCCAAGTTGTCCAACTAAATCTAATTCATTTTTAACATTGTAAAAGGATTTCATTCCATAAAATTTTATCAATAAATCATCTATAAAATTACAAGTCGAAATTAAATGTTCTTTTCCATTAATCGATGGTATAAAATCTTGAGGAAAGAGCTCTAATATTTGATCATCAGACTTCAATTTTTGCCCATACATGTCAAATTCATATCCTAATTGATATAATTTTTTCCAAGGAGTTCCGATTTCAGATGGTTTAAAATGAGTTACTGGAACATCTATCATATCATATCTTGCCGTCCCATCTCTAAAGACAGATAGGTTATGCTTTGCTCTAAGTATACCCTTTTCAATAGGCTCAGGTGTTTGCATTTTAGACATCAATTCATTCATGGCCTTAATTCTTTCAGGTAATCTATCTAACCCCAAAGATCTTCTTTTTACTTCTAATATAGATTCTATAGGCAATCTTGTCCTTTCACCCAAACGTCTTCTTTGAGAATCTTTACTCTTTTTTCTAGGGATTGTGTTGCCTCCACATTCAATCGGAATTGAGGGGTCAGTTCTGTGATGACATAATATATGACCACTTTCTTTACCACATTTTTGACATATTCTTGATAACATGTTTACTGTTATTGAAACTTTATTCGAAGCCAAACCCATAAGTCTCTGAGGTCCACCATAAGATCCAATTGGGTATAGTGAGTGAACCATAGGCTTCATTTCTCTGATTCCAGATTTTTCTGGCCTACCCATTCTAGCACCAATCCTACAGGGTACAGAATCCTCCCATCGTTTTGTTGACAATTTTCTAATTATCCATAGTGATTTTTCCACTTCATCATCATCAACAATTTTTTTTGCTTTATTATATGCTTCTAGGTTTTTTGGCCCACGATCGACTATTTTATTGGCAGCCTCCTCTCCAGCCCTCTCTGTTTCACTTCCTTCTAGGCCAGATTGCATTGCTTTGGTAGTGGCACTTCTTCTCGCCTCTTCTTTCAATCCTTGTAAAATATTATTTCTATATTCTTCTTCTTGAATGATAATCTTAGAGGTATCGATGTCAATCATTCGTTCTTTGAGGATTTTTTCAAAATTTATTTTTTTTGTTATTATACCATCAATTACTTCTAATCCCAATCCATCTACCAGCCCTTCCCAATTTTTTGATATAATAATATCATTATTTTTATGTCTATGATTCAATCCTAAAATCATTAATGAGCACTTTATAATTCCATGATTTTTAATCTCTGAAGTAGCAGAAAATTTCTCAATCACTTCATCAGGTAAATCATATTCTAATTCTTTTCCTATTTCCCAATTCTTGACTACTCCTTTAATCTCTAATTCACCATTATTTATTTTAGATTTTAATAATTCGTCTACTAACGGGGGAATACATATGAGAGGTAAATCTGACCACCAAAGATTCCATGGTGGAGGGACTGCAAGTTCAAATTTTTCAATCAATATACATACCTGTTGCCAACTAATATCATGGTCTTTCAGAAAATTAAACCACACAACCTTTCTCCAATTTCTTTCTATGAGATCCTCTCCTCCTCGATTTATCGCACCATTAAATGGAATTCCAGGAGGTAATTTCTCTCTTTTAATTGATAATATTTCGGAGAAAAACTCTACTTTTTTAGGACTATCTAAAGCATCTAAAAGATCTGCAGCCCACCAATCTTTATTATATGACGAGGGAACTAAATTTTTATTATTTTCAAGAAATTCTCCAAATCCAAGCAAGATCTCTCCTGAATCCCAAATTGAATAAATATTATCTTTTCTTTTTTCCCACTGGCTTAAGCTATTGATAGTTTGAAAGTTACCGTCATTCTCTAATACGGTTGGTCCATCAATATCAATACAAGGTGTTACTGCACATGCTTTTCCTGGCCTCTCCATTTTCATCTGTGTTCCAACTGATAGAAAACTACCCATTGCTTTCATTGTAACAGGATTTACTCCCGCCGCAGCCAGTCCAGTAGCTCTACTTCTTCCATATCTTAGTCTAAAACCACCCGGCTCACCCGGCTCGCCAAAAATTGGTCTACCAGCGATAACATCGTCCATATATCTAGTAATTCTTGGAATAGCCCTTGATTTAAATGAACTATTTATTTTCTCTTCCTTGCCCTTATCGGCAAATTTTGAGATGAATTCCCACCCAGATATATTCATTCTTTCAACATGTTTTTTTATTTTTGGAGCCTTTAAGCATAAACCTTCACCAATAACTAGCATCACTCCTCCTCTAATTCTAGTTCTAGAAGTTCCGTTTGAATTTACTACATTGCGAACTTCCTTGAATCCGGCACATTCGTTCCGTTCTGTTTCTTCTCCATTTATCATAACTGGACAAGCCCGCACAATGGTCTCTATTTCATCAGGTGGTGGCTTATATTGTAGTCCTACTCTATAAAGACCAAACTCTTCTTTTACTCTTTCCACTTCTCTTGTAGAAGGTATGTATCTTCCTACTCCTAATTCTCTTCTTATCATGTCACCGATTAAAACACCTAAAGCTTGAGCAGTTCCTCCTGCAGCACGAATCGGTCCACAAAAATCAATAGATAAAAACTCCGAACCATCCTCATTATTCAATATTCTAACTTCGCCTATGCCTTCTAAAGGAGCAACTAAAACCGCTTCTGTGAGAATAGCTAAACCAACTCTAAGACCACAATCAATTGATATTTGTAAATCTCTAGTTTCTGTATATTTTCTTTTTGCAACCTCAACCCCCATTTTAATTGAAGCAGTCTCTCTATCATATTCTTTGAGTAATTCACGTAAATCTTCTTCTATGGTTAATTCTTTAAGATAATCTTTCTGAAGTAACTTTTCAGTTCTACTTGCTAAATCCTTGGCCCTTGGAATTTCAATATAATTTTCGAAATCTAAATTTTTTTGTTTTGCTAATAATGCTAATTGGTAAATTTCTTCTGTTTTTTCATCTAACCAACTTTGATACTTTTTACATTCTTCTTCTAAAAGTAAAGAATCATATGTTATAGTTTTAGGAATATCTTCTATCATCACGTCATCCCCTAGTCTTGTATATTGCTTGACTGGAGTAGGCCGCACAAGAACATTGACCGTCTTTTCCTATTTTTTAGTAATTATTTGGCAAAATGTTCATTCGACTTCGCCCTCAGGAATGTTAAGGACATACACATGATATCAATGCAAGAAGCCAAAATAAAACTAATCATTAAAGTTAAACAACTTGCTTATCTTCATTCTCCTGATGAATATTTTACTTTAGCAAGTGGAAAAAAGAGCCCTCATTTTTTTGATATGAAGCCTGTTATGATGAATCCAGAAAGTGCTCATTTACTGGGTATTTTAATTCATAATGAAATTAAAAAACTTAGTAAAATCAATGCAATAGGTGGATTAGAATTAGGAGCAGTTCCATTAACTGGTATTACAATAGCAAAAACCCCAAAAGGGTCCAATTTGAAAGGTTTTATAGTTCGTAAAGAACCAAAGGGAAGAGGAGGTAGAAAAACTGGCAATCCTCCTGGTATCGAAGGATCAAGTTTAAACAAAGGCGACAGAGTATTGCTGTTAGAAGATGTAACTACCACCGGCGGTTCTGCATTAATGGCTACAAAAAGATTACAGCAAATGGGATGTATAGTCGTTGCCTGTCTCACAATCCTAGATAGGGAAGAAGGAGGGAAAGAAGCATTTCAAAATGCTAAAATCCCTTTAATTCCATTACTTCTAAGATCAGATATCACTGGTGAATAACTCATGAAGCAGCATATCATAGATAAAGACAAAGACCCATACCACCCCAATAAATTAGAAAAAAAAGAATACTTAGGTGTTGAAGGTTTTTTTTCAGTTGATATGAGGGTTGGTATAATAATTGAGGTGGAAGAATTCCCTGAGATGAGAAAACCTTCTTACAAAATAAAAGTAAATTTTGGCCCAGTAATAGGCAAACTCTGGACATCCGCTCAGGTTACTAATTATCCTAGGGGCGAACTAATTGGAACAAAAATAGTAGGAGTGATTAATCTTGGAGAAAAAACATTACCAAAAGGCTTTATTTCTCAATTTTTATTATTAGGATCACAAGATCCTGATGGCACTGTAAAACTTTTAAACGTCCACTCTGATGCATTAATTGGCTCAATAATTTCTTAATTTGAAGTATTAATTTTTGTTATTCTACCACTAAACTCATGAATTAACGTTACCTCCCACTTACTATGACATATGTTATGATGGAGACATCCCAAGGATTAATTACAATCGAACTTTATACAAAGGACTGCCCTGAAACAACTGGTAACTTTCTTAAATTAGTTGATGAAGGATTTTATGATGGATTACATTTTCATCGAGTTATCAAAGATTTTATGATACAAGGTGGATGTCCTAAATCTAAAGATCCAGAAAGTAGAGCAGCAGGAACAGGAGGCCCGGGATGGCAGATTCCATGCGAAACGTCTGCACTTGCTAAAGCCCACGACAAACCAGGACTTTTTTCAATGGCAAATGCAGGACCAAATACTGGAGGTTCTCAATTCTTTCTGACAACTGTCGCTACTCCTTGGCTCAATGGAAATCACGCCGTTTTCGGAGAAGTTGTTAAGGGCATGGACGTTGTAAAAGCAATTGAAAGCCAGCCAACTAATTTTAGAGACAAACCAGATATTCCACAAAAAATTATATCTGTCTACAGATCAGAATAGAGATAAAACACATTTTAATTAATAATTATTAAATAACTTTATTAATAATTATTAATTAGTATCTTTATGGCAAAGCACCGTGCTGGAAATCGTAGAATTATAACAATCAGTTTACCTGAAGAAATTGCATTAAAATTAGATTTGAATGTGGGAAAAGGAAAGAATATTGGACGATCAGCAACCATTTCGAAAATGATTTCTGAGTCCTTAGATTCAAAAACAACATCCGTTAAATCAATAAAAAAACTTCCTAAGAAAATAAATATCAAATCAAAGAAAATAAGACAAGAAAAAGATACTATTGGGTTCGTGGATGTCCCTCAAGATGTATATTATGGCGCCCAAACAGCTAGATCTTTGGTAAATTTCAATATAGGTAATGACTTAATGCCTCGCTCTATAATAAGGGCATTTGGGATATTAAAACAATCAGCCGCTGAGACAAATATTAGTCTGGGCGAATTAGATAAAAAAGTTGGAAAATTAATAATTAAAGCATGTGATGAAGTAATTTCTGGAGAATTAGATAATCATTTCCCATTAAAAATATGGCAAACAGGTTCAGGAACACAGACAAATATGAATGCAAATGAGGTTATTGCGAATAGAGCCATAGAATTATCTGGAGGTATTTTGGGAAGTAAATCTCCCGTACATCCAAACGACCATGTAAACAGAGCCCAGTCAAGTAATGATACATTCCCAACAGCAATGCACTTGGCAGCAGTAGAGGAAATTTATCATAAATTATTACCATCTGTAAGAAATCTTAAATTGTCTCTTGAAAAGAAAACACAAGAATTTGAAGGAATAGTTAAAATTGGGCGTACCCATCTTATGGACGCAGTACCTATTACTCTTAGTCAAGAGTTTAGTGGATATGTAGCAATGCTAGATTCAGATATTAGTAGGATTGAATTTTCACTTACAGACCTATTCGAACTTGCTTTAGGAGGAACAGCAGTGGGGACTGGATTAAATTCACATCGAGATTTTGCAACTTTAGTTGCCAAATCAATGGCCAAAAAAACTGGATTACCATTTGAAACATCACAAAATAAATTTTCTCAATTAGCCGCACATGATGCCTTAGTAGCAACTTCTGGCTCTCTCAATACCTTGGCAGTATCTTTGATGAAAATTGCTAACGATATACGATGGCTAAGCTCTGGTCCTAGGTGTGGTATTGGAGAAATCTCTCTGCCAGAAAACGAACCAGGATCTAGTATAATGCCTGGTAAAGTAAATCCTACACAGGCAGAAGCACTTACTATGGTTTGCTGTCAGGTAATGGGCAATAATACTGCAATAACGATAGGAGGTAGTCAAGGTAATTTTGAATTAAACGTTTTTAAGCCAATGATTATTCACAACATTCTTCAAAGTATCACATTATTATCTGACTCTTGTGATTCATTTACTAAAAATTGCATAGTCGGCATCACCCCCAATAAAGATCGAATTAATGACCATCTAGAAAATTCACTCATGTTAGTCACTGCCCTAAATTCTCACATCGGTTATGATAATGCTGCTAAAATAGCAAAACACGCACATAAAAATAATATGACCTTAAGACAGAGTTCTATAGAACTTAAATTGTTATCAAATGATCAATTTAACTCGTTAGTAGTGGCGAAAGAAATGACTGGTCCTAACTAGATATTAAAGAAAAATGGGCCGAATAAAAAAGGTGGGAGCAACAGAGGGTTCTGCCTATGGGGGGGCATTTCCCTCTGTTTACTCCGCAGGGTCCGGTTCAATTCAATCCGAAGATTTTATTTTACCGGGTAGCAACTGATAAACCACTAAGGCTTATTTTGTTTGATGTTTCCATCTTATCCGATGTTCAAAAAATTACTTTTTTGATCACCGTTTTCGTTTCTATTATTAACTCTCATTAATTCTTTTCACGAAATTAGTACCATTACACTCCACGACTCTCATCGCGCTCGTTTTTGCGTGTTTCTCTTCTATTTTTACATAGTTGTTCCCCACGACGTAACTCAAGATTGTTTCCTCCCTCTTCTTACGTGTACTTCTACGATATAGTTTTTGATTCGGTTTTGTTTTCCCCGCCTAAACGTTCGGTTTATGTTTTCCTCAACCTCTATTGTTTATTTCTCCATTCTTTCGTTTGGTTATTTCTGCAACAGTTCTATCGCCGTCTCAATTGCCCACAGACAATATTGACTTTTACCTCGTTTTCTTTTCAGATTACGATTTTACTGCCCCAAAATTGGGGCTCGGTTTTTGTGGCCCGCGGTTTTGCCTAAGCATCTCCACACCACTCCCTCGGAGCAGCAAAGCACATAGGGCGATGCTCGACATTTAAACCTTTCCTAAACAATGGCGCAGTACAGCGG
>MDSW01099758.1_pt1 | contig 15637 bp, 15 predicted proteins | sample 811171 | NCBI WGS metagenome assembly MDSW01 (sample SAMN05326641, study PRJNA326480) | marine metagenome | isolation source: seawater | place: Atlantic Ocean: North West | collected 2012
AACTAGAAAAGTAAGCTGCCAATAATTTTCAAATCCTGCTTTTTCAAAATACTCTGCAGCATTTAGGGCAATTACTCCGCCAAGTTTATATCCTGTCCACCAACCAACGACAGCCATGGCAGCTCCAGCCTGCATTGATTTTCCCTCGTTTTTTCCAATTTGTTCAATTCTTAATGCATCCACAGTAATATCTTGAGTTGCAGAAGCGATTGCGATAATCAAACCAATTGTAATTACTAATGCAAGATTAGCCGTGGGATCTACCAGACTCCAAAAAATCAAACTTAATAAAATAACAAGCTGCATAATTATGATCCAGCCACGACGATGTCCAACCTTGCTGGTTAACCAAGGAATACGAATTCTATCAATTAATGGGGCCCATAAATAATTGAAAGCATAGACAGTAAATATTAAACCAGCCCAACCTACCGTGCTACGACTTAGTCCATCTTCTTTTAACCAAAGGCTTAAGCTGCTTCCAATAAGAACCCAAGGGAAACCACTAATTATACCCAGCAATAAAATACGAAGCATTCTTATATCTAAATAAATTTTAAAAGAGTCTTTAAAGGATTCTTTTTGGTAGATTTCCATCGTTGAGATTATAGATCAATTTATGATCTCCAGAAAGAGGGTAAAAAAAGTACTAACACCGCAAATATTTCCAATCTACCCAACAGCATTGCAAATGACAGTATCCATTTTGCAATATCTGAGACCTCACCAAAGTTTCCGTTTGGCCCTATCATGTCACCTAATCCTGGACCAACATTTGATATAGAAGTTGCTGCTCCAGAAACTGCAGATAAAAAATCAAGTCCAGCAACAGAGAGCAGCATTGATATTATTAGAAATAAAAATAAATAGGAAAATATGAAAATTATTACAGAATTGATAAATTTATCTTCAATTTTTTGATTATTGTAATTAACTATAAAAATACTATTTGGGTAAATTAATTTTTTTATTTGATTTCTTGCAAAAAGCAAAAGTATCTGTAGTCTAAAGACTTTAATGCCACAAGTCGTTGATCCTGCACATCCACCAATAAACATCAAAAAAATAAAAAATATAAGAGGAAACTCTCCCCACAGACCAAAATCGTCAGTGACATAACCTGTGCCTGACAAAATGGATACTACATTAAACGAAGAGATTCTTAGGTTGTCTATAATGGAACTTCCACTATTATTTATAAATAGATACAAAAACATTATCAATACCGAAACTAATAATAGATAAACAAATCCTTTGATTTGCACGTCTTGTAAAAAGATTTTTTTGTTCCCTTTTATGAATTTTAGATAAGATATAAATGGAATACTACCTAAAATAATAAATATTGTTGCCGTAAACTCAATTCCAGGATTTTCAAAGTAACCAATTGATTCATTATGAGTTGAGAATCCCCCGGTGGCAAGTGTTGTAAAAGAATGGGCAACGCTATCAAATAAATTCATGCCTTGAGTCCAATAGAAGAAACCACAGGCAAAAGTTAAAGTTATGTAAATACCAATTATTGTGAATGAGACTTCTATTGTTTTTGGTAAAATTTTTTCAGCTCCAGAAGCATCCATTTTAAATAATTGCATACCTCCGACTTTTAGCAAAGGAAGAACTGTTGTCGCCATAACTATTATTCCAATACCACCCAACCATTGCATAATAGATCTCCACAACAAAATACTTTTAGGAGATTCATCTAAATTTAAAATTACAGTTGAACCCGTAGTGGTTATTCCAGACATGCTTTCAAAAAATGCATCGCTGAATGACAATTCCAAACTTGAAAGTATAAATGGCAAACTTCCAAAGAAAGCAATACTTATCCAGGCCAAGGTTGAGAACAAAAAAGCCTGTTGAAGATTTAGCTGTTTGCCCTTTTCTATATTTGCGAGAATAGTTAGCACACCTATAAAAATTGTTATCAAGCAGGAAGAAAGAAAGCTGTTATTATCTTCGCCATAGGCCAGCTGTATCCCGTAAGGTATCATCATAAAAATACCCAGGATTACCAACAAGATGCCTATAATAAAAAAAACGGTTTTATATGAACCCATCAAATTTAGGACAATATTTAAAAAGCAAGAAAATTCAACTTATTCTAATGTAATTATAACTGTATTTTATACAAAAAATTTTATAAACCATAGTAATGCTCGAGTCTGATTTGATCCAATCCACATCATCTTGGCCATTTGTTGAAATTCGAAAACTTCTTAAAGATAGAAAGGATATTATTAAGAAGAAGAATAAAATTACCTTTCAGACAGGATATGGTCCAAGCGGATTACCACATATAGGTACATTTGGTGAAGTCTCAAGAACTTCAATGATGATAAACGCACTGAACCATATTAAGGAAATCGAATCTGAATTAATAACATTTTCTGATGATATGGATGGTTTGAGAAAAGTTCCAGACAATATACCTAACGATAAAATTTTGCATGATAATATCGGAAAGCCACTCACAGATATTCCTGATCCTTTTAAAAAATATAAAAGCTTTGGAGAACATAACAATAAAATGTTAGTAGAGTTTTTAAAAAAGTTTAAATTTGACTTTATTTTTAAAAGCTCCACAGAAAATTATAAAAAAGGAATATTTAATGACTCAATTACCAGGGTTCTTGAAAAATATGATGATATTATGAATATAATTTTGCCTACACTTAGAGCTGAGAGAAGAAAAACTTATAGTCCGTTTTTGCCAATATGCCCAGATACAGGAAAAGTTTTAGAAATACCGGTTATCGAAATGAACAAAAAAAATAAAAACGTAGTTTTTGATAATAATGGAAAAAAAATGAAAGTAGATATTTTAAATGGTAAATGTAAATTACAATGGAAAGTGGACTGGGCTATGCGTTGGTTCACGTTTGATGTAGATTTTGAAATGTACGGAAAAGATTTAATTGAAAGCGCTATTTTGTCTAACAAGATCTGTGAAGCCATGGGCAAACAACCCCCTAATGGATTCGCTTATGAACTATTTTTGGATGAAAAAGGAGAAAAAATTTCTAAGTCAAAAGGTAACGGGATAACCATAGAGCAATGGTTACGATATGCATCACCAGAAAGTTTATCCCTTTATATGTACCAAAATCCAAAGAGAGCAAAAAAACTTTATCCAGACGTTGTTCCAAAGGCAGTTGATGAGTACCTAAACTTAGTTGAAAAATATGATAAACAAAAATCTAATGAACAACTCTTAAATCCAGTTTGGCATATACACAGAGGTTCTCCTCCGAAAGAAAAAATTGTTATGCCATTTTCTATGTTATTAAATATTGTTGGTTCTAGTAACGCGAAGACAAAAGACGTTTTGTGGAAATTTATTAAAAAATTTCATAAAGAAATAGAGCCAAAGAATCATAAAATTCTGGATGAGTTAACTGGTTATGCAATTAATTATTTTACCGATGAAGTTGAACCAAAGAAAAAATTTAAAAAACCAAATCAAAATGAAAAAAAAGCCTTGGAGAATCTGGTTGCTGTTTTAAAAAAAGTTTCACAAAATACCCCCGCAGAAGAAATACAGACCAAGATCTACACAGCTGGAAAAGAAAATGGCTATAGTGATAATTTGAGAGATTGGTTTAAATTGATCTACGAAGTTTGCTTTGGAGAAGAAAATGGTCCAAGAATGGGTTTTTTTATTAGCTTTTTTGGAGTGAAAGAGACAATTGATTTAATGGAAAAAAAGTTGAAAATATAGTTTTAATGTTTTCTTTTCTGAGACCTTATATATTTAACCTAGACCCTGAAGCAGCGCATAATTTAGCAATAAAATCTTTAAAATTTAATTTTATACCAGAAAGCTTTTTTTCAGTTCAAAATGAGGAAATGTTGAAAACAAACTTATTTGGTAAAGAAATTAAAAACCCTATAGGACTTGCTGCCGGATTTGATAAGAGCGGAGAAGTTTATAACGAGATATTTAAGCTTGGTTTTGGCTTTATTGAAATCGGTACAGTAACCCCTAAAAAACAATACGGAAATCAAAAGCCAAGAATTTTTAGGTTAGAAAAAGATGATGCCCTAATAAATAGACTTGGATTTAACAACGATGGATCTGAAATTGTAAAGAGGAGAATTGAAAATAATCTTCCAAGCAGTCTCTTTGGTATTAATATTGGGCCTAATAAAGATACGTCAGATATGACAGAAGATTTTTTAAAATGTGCAGAAACTTTTTTTCCACTGGGAGATTATATAACTATAAATATTTCGTCACCAAATACCGAGGGATTGAGAGACTTTCACAAGTCAACAATGCTTAAAAATTTATTATCAAAAATTAACGAAATAAGAGAAAAAAGTAATTTTAAAAAATCTTTCTTGATAAAAATTTCTCCAGATATAGATGACTCATACATTGATAATATTATAAATTTAATATTAGAGTATAGAATTGACGGGGTTATTTTGACCAATACAACATCTGATAACAGGGAAAGTCTTTTGGATAAAAAAAAAGTAGAAAAAGGAGGACTTTCCGGAAAACCTTTAAGGGGCCTATCGACAAAATTTATCAAAAGATTTTATAAAGATCTAAGAGGGAAGACAACAATAATTGGAGTAGGAGGCGTAGATTCTGGAGACTCGGCTTTTGAAAAAATAACTTCAGGTGCGACCGCTGTTCAGCTATATACCGGAATGATTTATAAAGGGCCAGGAGTTGTAAAAGAAATAAAAAAAGATCTAATAAACCTATTAAATAAAAATGGCTTTAAAAGTATAACAGAAGCTGTTGGATCAGACTCAAACTAGATTACTTAAAAAAATCATATTTTTTTCTGTCTAAGTCATACCTAATATAATGTACAAGTTCTCTTATATAGGAAAAAGCAATACCAAATAAAATCACTAATATTATTGACAAAAATCCATAGGCTACTGGATTATTACTAGAAAAAGATAATATCAACTCACTTAATCTATTGTCTATTTCACCAGCCGTCCCGTTTATAAAAAGACTTTCTCCTTTTTCTAAAACAAAAGTTTCTATTCCCATAATTATTCCTACTCCTAATAACAAAATAGCTAGCAAAGTTTTATATTCTGACGCATTTAATAGTTGTGAAACTTTGATGCCAATGTGTAATCCGACTATTGACCCCGAAAGCAGTATTCCAACCAATATAAAATCTATAGTTCTGAATTGAAAAGCATGTCCAATAACAACAAGCGCTGTTATAAAAATTGTAACAAACAAAGAAGTTCCAGGAACCAATTTAGTAGGCATTCCAATAATATAAATCATTGCGGGCACCATTAAAAAAGCACCACCCACTCCCATAATTGCCGCAAATATTCCAACTACAAAACCAAGAACAATTGGCGCAATGGCGCTTTCGTAAAGTTTTGATTTATGGAATCTCATTCTAAATGGTAATCCATGTATCCAGTAATGGGTATGAGCTTTTCTTCTAATGCTTGTTTGATTTCTTATATTAATTATCTCTGAAGCTCCCTTTGCAAACATAAGAGTTCCAATGATTACCAACATATAAATGTATGCTAATGATATTATTGTATTAATTATTCCCATTTCTTTAAAGTAATAAAAAATAACCATTCCAACAAATGTTCCACCAAAACCACCTACGACAATCATAATACCCATTTTGTAATCTAAGGTCTTTCTAAACCAATGAGTTAAGGCTCCAGAAACAGATGTTCCTAAAATATTATTAGCCTCATTAGCTACAGCAAAAGCAGGAGGTATACCCAGAAAAATTAATACGGGAGTCATTAAAAAACCCCCGCCAATACCAAATATCCCCGATATTAGACCCACACAAAAACTTAAAATCAATATTGTTAAAATATTCACTTGAACTTGGGCTACTGGTAGGAAAAAGTCCATTTAATTTATTATTCTTTGATATAAACGTTGTCAATACACATATATTTACTTGATTATATAATTTTCAAGAATTATATAGCTATTGGATATTTTTATGACCAAAAGATGTGAACTTACAGGCGTGGGACCTTTAAAAGGGCACAGAGTGAGCCATGCCAACAATAAAACCAAAAGAAAATTTCTTCCTTGTTTAAAGAAAATAACGTTCAAAAGCGATATATTAAAAAAAAATATCAAGTTTAAAGTATCTAATGCAGCTCTTAGAACTGTAGATTTTAAAGGTGGAATTGATAAATTTCTTAGATCTGCAAGAGTTTTCAAACTTTCCAAAAAAGCAAAAAAAGTCAGAAATCAAATTATCTCTCAAGAAGTTTAAAAAATGATCAGTCCAAATTTTAAGCTTTTTGCTTTACTGGCATTTTTTATGGCTATCATGGTGACAGCATCAAACTTTTTAGTTCAGTTTCCAGTAAATCATTTAGGAATGGAAAATCTATTAACTTATGGGGCATTTAGCTATCCCATAACTTTTTTTATAACAGATCTAGCCAACAGACGATACGGAAAATTTGTTGCAAGAAAAATTGTTTATTTAGGTTTTATTTTAGGAATTTCTTCAACATTATATTTTTCAACAAATTTTTCAGAATTAATATCAATTAGAATTGTGATTGGTTCAGGTACTGCATTTTTAATAGCCCAACTACTCGACGTTCAAATTTTTGACAAATTAAGAAAAAAAACTTGGTTTGTTGCACCTCTAACTTCCTCAACTTTTGGTTCATTGATAGACACATTATTGTTTTTTTCTATTGCTTTTTATAATACCGGTGTAAGCTGGTTTACTCTGGCCGCTGGGGATTTTGCTGTAAAAATATTTATTGCACTAATAATGTTAATTCCATTTAGGCTACTATTGAAGAAAGTTCTTGATGTGAGCGAAACTAGTGTGAAGCCATCCTATACATAGGATTAGTGAAAAGTTTTTTTATCAGAAAAAAGATCAGTTAATTCATTTATCATGGCATCACCTAGATCTTGGACGTCGGTTATTTTTACGGCTCTTTTGTAATACCTTGTAACGTCGTGACCTATTCCAATTGCCAGCATTTCTACGAAAGAAGTTTTTTCAATTTTTTGAATTGTATTTTTTAAATCATTTTCTAAATAATCACTCAAATTTGTAGACAAAGTTGAATCATCTACTGGTGCCCCATCAGATATAACCATTAATATTTTTCTTTCTTCTCTTCTTTTATTCATCTTGTTAAACGCCCATCTTAAAGCTTCACCATCAACATTTTCTTTTAAAAGGCCTTCTTTGAGCATTAAACCCATATTCTTTTTTGACTGACGCCAAGGTGTATCTGCTGATTTATAGATTATGTGTCTTAGGTCATTTAATCTTCCAGGAAGTTTTGGTCTTCCATTGTTTATCCATTTCTCTCTGCTGGTACCACCCTTCCAATGTTTTGTTGTGAAACCCAAGACTTCAACTTTTACAGAACAACGCTCTAATGTTCTTGATAATATATCAGCGCATATCGCTGCCACAGAAATTGGTTTTCCTCTCATAGAACCAGAGTTATCAATCAAAATTGTAACTAGAGTATCTTTAAATTCTGTTTCTTTTTCTTTTTTAAAGGACAATGAGTTAAAGGGATCAATTATTATTCTAGTCAATTTTGAAGTATCCAGCACACCTTCTTCCAAATCAAATTCCCAAGATCTATTTTGTTTTGCTAAAAGTTTTCTTTGTAATTTGTTAGCCAACTTCGAAATAAAACTTTTTAATTGAAGAAGTTGTTGATCTAGAGAATTTCTTAATCTTGATAACTCTTCATCATTTTCTAAATTTTCGGCCTTTATAACTTCGTCAAATTCATTTGTATAAAATTTATACTTTACATTTTTTTCAGAAAAAATTGTTTTTGGTCTTTGCGTTCTCTTTCCATCTAAATCTTCGGATTCTTCAAAGATTTCTTCAGAATCTTGTGATGAAGAAACATCTTTAACGTCGGGCAAATCAGAACTAAAAGACAAATCTTCAGAATCTTTTTTTGATTTTGATTGATTTTCTCCCTGGTTATTTTTTTCTTCTTTATCTATATTTTTAAAATCACTGTCTCTTTCAATATTACTTTCATCTAATTTGCTATCCTCTATATCTAGTTCATCAAGAATTTTTGATATCATGCTGTTAAATTTTTCTTGATCTTTTAAACTTGCCTTTAAAGGACCTATGTTTTTTTTGAAGTTTTTGTCCAATTCCTTGTTAAATTTTTTTAGACTTTTCCCAGAATTTTTATCTTTTTCAATTTTAAAAAAATGACTTTTTAAATAGTCATCAAATGACCTGGCCAAAGAATCTTTGGTATTTTCCTTACTGTCTTTAATAATTTTTTTATTTTTTTTATAATCAGCCAAAAGATTTTTTTTCACCCCTTCGAGTTCATCACTACCAACTCTTTCGTATCTTAGCTTTTCAGCAACCTCATAGAGCTTTACGGCAACTTTTCCTTTTGGCTTATATTTATTCAAGACATCTTTTTTGCTGTATTTCATCCTTAGCGCTTCAGAGTCGGCCTTAGCCCTTATGGAAACAAAGTCTTGTAAATTATCTAATTTTTTTATTTCAGGAAGATTTATGCCTTCAGCACTATTTAATTTTTCTTTTCCAAATTTTATTTCACAATCACTTTTTTCTGATATTGATTTTATTGTTGAAATCAGAGCATGTTTAAAATTTTCTAGATGATTTTCTTTTTTGCTCATTTTATTTTTTAATTATACTATTAATATAATTCATAGCCACAAATATTCCATTACGATTCCAGTGCGTATCATCTTTCCAATAAAGATATTTTCCATTAGAAAGATACTTGGGCGCTGAAAGACTCATGGGTAAAGTCAAATCATAAACAGTTTTATCTAATTTTAAATATGATTTCTTTAAATATTTAAATTTATTATTCAATCCATCGCTATTTAGGTTAACATAATCAGAATAGATTCTTAATTTAGTGGGTATGAAAAAAAAACTATTAACCCTCTGTAAGACCTTCTTGTTTTCAAATATATAGGTTGTGTAATTATTATTTTCTTCGAAAAGATCTCTATAATAAAATCCTAAAACCTCTTTTCCTATTTTGTAATATTTTATGGGGCTACCAGTATTTGTCCAGTTAGTTAAAATCTTTCTATTAAATAAATGACTTTTTGCCCTTACATTTCTTAAGAAAAAATTTTTTTCTGATAGAAATTTTAAGAGAAATTTGTCTTTATTTCTTTCTAACCTTTCATAAGCAAACCTAACTTTAGCCTTTAAATATGGTATTTTATATCCTTGCCAGTATATATATTTTTTCCCGATTTCTTGAGGCTCGAGAGTTTTTTTATGTTTTTTTGAAAAATCATTACCCCCAAAATAAAAAACAAAAATTTTTGCATCTTTTCTTATTACACTTAGGTATTCATCAATCAGCGCTTCATAGTCTTTGGCCCCCCGCCCAGCATAAGATAATGTTGCAACTTTTTTCCCAGAAATTTCACTTAATATGTTAGATGGGATATGAGCTTGTGTTGTTCCATTGGCAGTTATAAATGAGTCTCCAACTAAAATAATATCTGCATCTTCAATTTTATTTATATCGTTTCGCATGCCATGAGAATCAGTAACAAATTTTTGCTCTCTATATTCTTTAATTAATTCTCTTTTCTTATTTAAACCACCATCAATGAAATAAATATCTCCATGTTTCATGAAAATTGTATCAGATATATTTTTTTGGTAACCTTTTTGCTTGGTTTTGTATTTTTCATGTGCTCTGTAAAAATATCCATGCTTTTCGTTTTTTCCAAAGCTTAAATTTGTAACTACAATCATAATTACAAGAAAAAAATTAAAAATTACAATAGAGATAATTTTTTTTCTAAAAATAAAAATAATAACAACTGTTAAAATTAAATCTAAATATATTGGCAGAGAAAGTAGACTTACCATTACAAATGTTAGAAAAAATAAAAACGTGTATGTTGCTATTTTCTTTAATATCATCAGCGAGATTGTGAAGTTTTTGCTATATTTTAAGAAATATCTACATTTACTGAAGATTCAGGTAAATCTTCCCCAAAACATCTTTGATAGTACTCAGCAATAATCTTTCTTTCTAGTTCATCACATTTATTTAAAAAAGTTACCCTAAATGCATAGCCAATATCTTTAAAAATTTCTGTATTTTCTGCCCAATGAATTACTGTCCTCGGACTCATAACTGTTGAAATGTCTCCATTGATAAAACCTTTTCTTGTTAAATCTGCAACCTTTATCATGTTTGAAATCTTTTCTTGACCCTCTTTGTTATTAAGCTTCTTATTTTTTGCCAAGACGATTTCCATCTCTTTTTCAAACGCCAAGTAGTTTAAGGTAGTAACAACATTCCATCTGTCCATCTGCCCCTGGTTTATCTGCTGTGTTCCATGATAGAGTCCAGTAGTATCACCAAGTCCAACAGTATTGGTGGTTGCAAATAATCTGAAAAATTTATTTTGTTGAAGAACTTTTTTTTTATCTAGTAGTGTGAATCTTCCATCACTTTCAAGAATTCTTTGTATCACAAACATTACATCGGGTCTTCCTGCATCGTACTCATCAAAAACAAGTGCAACAGGATTTTGAATAGACCAAGGCAATATACCTTCTTTAAATTCCGTTACTTGCTTGCCTTCTTTTACCACGATGGAATCTTTTCCAATTAGATCTATCCTACTAATATGGCTATCTAAATTTACTCTTACACACGGCCAATTAAGTCTTGAAGCAATTTGTTCTATATGAGTAGATTTTCCAGTTCCATGATAACCTTGTACCAAAACTCTTTTGTTAAAAGCAAAACCGGAAAGAATTGCCAAGGTTGTGTCCCTATCAAATTTGTAATCTTTGTCTATTTTTGGGACATACTCGTTATTTTCTGAAAATCCATTAACCTCCATATCTGTGTCTAAATTAAAGGTTTGTCTTACAGAAATTTTTATATCAGGTTTTTGTTTTGCTAAGTCTAAATTCATAATGTTTTGTTCATGCTCAGTTTAAGTTGACTATAAGCCAGTGTTACCTTTTTCAATAGATCTTCATATTTTTTGCTTCCCTGATTTTTATCAGGATGATATTTCTTTACAAGTATTTTAAATTTTTTTTGTATATCTACCCATTTTGTCTCATGTTTTAAACCCAAAACATCTAAGGCATGACGATCTTTTTCAGATAATTTTGATTTTTTAAAATCTTTTGAATTACCTGTTTTAAAAATATTAAAATTATCATCTAGTGCATTATTCCAAAGAACTCTAAAGAAATTTTCAGAGGACGTAAAACTTCGTGTGGGTTTATGCCACGTAAGATCAGACTTTATAAAGTTTTCGACCTCTCCCTCACTCATATTCGCGAAGTAATTCCAGCTTTTATTAAAAATTTTTATATGTTCTAGACAAAGAAGCCTAAATTTTCTGCTATTATCTCTTTCCACAGGAGCTTTATAAAGCCCGATTTTTTTACACTTTTCCCAGTCACAAATATTTTTCATAAAGATTCCTCAATAATATAGTAAAATATTTATTTGATGGAAAGCTTTATAAAAATTATTGAGCAAAAAATAAAAGACAACATAGATGTAAGTAAAGTAGAAATAATTGATAATTCTTTTAAACACCAAGGACATAAGTTTTTTGATAAAGACAAACTGCATTTAAAGATAATAATAGATTCCAAATACCTCAAGTCTTTAAAAACAGTCCAGGCTCACAAAAAAGTTATGGAGGTTTTAAAAGGAGAAATTAAAGAAAAAATTCATGCACTAGAATTAAAGATTAATTAAACTTTCTAATAATACTCTTCATTTGATCTAGAGTCACTTTAATATCTCCAGGCGCTGTAGTTTGTCCAATTTTTTTTAATAAAATCAAATTTATTTTATTATCTTTATTTTTTTTATCATTAACCATGTAATTTGCAATTTTATCAGAATCTTTTTTTGAAAAATATTTACCTAATGTCGAAGGTAAGTTATTAACTTTATAAATTTTTTCAACTTCTCTTAAAGTCGAATTAGAACACAACCTCTTTCTAACAGATAGTTTTGTAGCCAAAAGCATTCCTATGAGTACAGCTTCTCCATGATTTATTCTTTTAGAAAAATTGTTTGCAGCTTCAATTCCATGCGCAAAAGTATGGCCAAAGTTTAGTAACATTCTTTTGCCCTTTTCTTTTTCATCTGCCGTTACAAAATAAACTTTATTTTTGCAGCTTTTTATTATTGTGTTTTTTAAAATTTTAGAATTTTTTCCTTCTAAAATTATCTTAGAATTTTTTTTAATCCATTTGAAGAAAGATTTGTCTTTAATCAGGGCATACTTTAGTACTTCCCCAAAGCCGCATACCAATTCTCTTCTTGGTAAACTTTTTAAAAAGGCTAATTCAGAAATTACTAATCTGGGTTGATAAAATGAGCCTATCAAATTTTTTCCTGACTTAGAATTAACTCCGGTTTTTCCCCCAATAGAAGAATCAACCTGAGACAGCAAAGTGGAAGGTAGATTTATAAAATTCACTCCTCTTTTTAAAATACTTGCGACGAACCCAGCAAAGTCACCAATTATTCCACCGCCTAAAGCAATTATGGCATCATTTCTATTAAATTTTTTTTCCAGCAGTTCTTCAACAAGGCTATTTGCCCTACCAAATGATTTCAAATTTTCTTTTGGCAAATATTCTTTCGTATAAACTTTGTAACTTCTTAATATTTTCTTAATTTTTTTTTTATATTTGTTTGGAATATTTTTATCCAAAATAATCGCTATCTTTTTTGTTTCAGGACATAAAGATTTAATTTGGCTTTTAAGTAAATTTAAAGCCCCATTTCCAATAAATATTGGATAGTTTGTGCTTTTATTTTTTAAATTTATTTTATTTGCCTTCATAAATTTTTTTGATTTCCTCTACTATTTCATCTTTGTTTTTAGAATTACAGTTAATTTTGCAATCAGTTAATGAATAAACTTTTTTTCTTTCTTCATATAGTTTTCTTAAATCTTCTTCTGAACCGTTATTTAATAAGGGCCTTTTTTTGCTTTCCTTTGTTCTTTTAAAAAGCTCACTGCTATTTAGATGAAGCCAAATCGTAAATGAGCTTTTTTTTAAATTATTCCTAATATTTTTATTCATGAATGCTCCGCCGCCCAAAGCTATAATCAAGCCCTTTTTTTCAGCAAATTTTATACTCTCTTTTTCTTCTATTTCACGAAAAAATTTCTCACCTTTGGTTTCAAATAATTGGGCTATTGAAAGAAAATGTTTTTTCTCAATAATATTATCTATATCTACAAACTGCATTTTTAGTTTTTTAGACAGCAATTTGCCTATTGTTGATTTTCCCGACCCCATCATTCCAGTTAATACAAGGTTTTTTTTCAAGCTATACCTAAAATTTTAATTTGATTTATCACAAATTTGTCTTAATTTTTGAGTTTAAATATATTTTACTAACTATGCAACCAAGATTAAATCCAAGTTCAAGAAACAATCAGCCCCTGATAAAAGTTCTTATCAAGATATTAATAGTTGTTTTTTTAGGAGTCCTAGCTTTTTATTTTGTAGAAAAAATAGACTTTCCATCTCCACAAAAGGAAATAAAAGAAGATGTTACTAATCAGATTGAGAAACTTAAGTAGCAAATTTTTATTATTATTTTTTATTACTTTTACTTTGGCTACCACAGCCATGGGAGAAGAGAGTTTAGATATTTGGAACAAAGAAAAGTTAAAAAAAGATAAAGAAAATATCAACATAACAGAGCAAGAAGAAAAGGAATCCAATATTGATTTATCAAAAATTAAAAATCAAAGCAATGATGATATACAAATTCTTAATAAACAAGATCCCGAGATAAAAGATAAAGAATCTGAAATACGATTAGTCGGACTTTATGATCCAGAGGAAAATGATCTAAGGTTAGACATGTGGTCTACCACAGATGGAAAAATTATTAAAGAAACTCTTAAGAGAATAGAAAAAATTCAATTATCAGAATTTTCAGAAAATATTTTTACAAATACAATACTAACATACTCTTATCCTCCAAAAAATAATTTTTCTGAAAACGATTTTTTAAAGCTAAAACTGAACTGGCTAATAAAACGAAACAAAACAGACCTCATCGAAGATTTTTTAAATAAGAACATAGAATTTAAAGAAAAATCGAGATTAATTAAGCACCTAGTAGATTTTTATATTGCGTCAGCAGATATTTTAGAAGGATGTAAAAAGGCAGACTTTATTGATAAAGAAATTAAAGATAATTATTTAGAAAAATTTAGAATTTATTGTTTGATTCTAAATAAAAAAAATGAAGAAGCACAACTAAATTTTGATTTACTGAGAGAAGAAGGTCGTTCAGATAAATTTTTTAACAACAAGATACTATTCCTTCTCGGTTTTAATGAAAAATCTGATAATAAAATTTCGGACAAAAACCTTTTATATTTTTATCTTTCTTCAGTCACCGTTGAAAATTTTAAGTACGAACCAACTGAAAAAACAGACAAAAATATATGGAGATATCTAGCCGCCTCAAATTTAATTACCATTGAGAAATTAGAAGACCCTCAAACTATAAGTAAATATGAAGTTGCTGCCAACCAAGGAACTTTTGATAAGAAAAAAATCTTTGAAATTTATTTATCAACCCCTTTCAATATAACCCAACTAATTAATGCAGATACCGCATACAAAGGTCTGGACGGTTACCAAGCCAGGGCATTAATTTATCAAAAGGTTTTGTTGTCTGACAATATAGAGAGAAAATTAGATTTACTTTTTATACTAAAAGACTTATTTCAAAAAGATAAGTTAAACAATGTTTTTAAAGAATATTTAAGTGATAGTTTGAAAAATATAGATCCCGATGAAATTCCAGATGAGTTTGAAAAAGTCGTCAAGAAAAACATAATTTTGGAAGATAGCAATAAACCAAGTAAAATAAAATATGATGATAAAGTTTTACATAGATCAAGAGCCACTAAAATTTTTACAGAAGAAGAACCAAATAAAGAAAAAATAAACAAAGATTTCCTAAAAATTTACAAAAAAATCAGTAAAAACAAAAAATACTTTTTTTCTATCAAGGATGTCATTCTACTAGAAACTTTATCAAACGATGGTCTTGAAATGCCAAAAGATCTTAATATCCAGGGACTTTCAAAAAATCTAACAGTTCCATCTAACATAGATTCACTAATAGAAAATGGGGAAATCGGCATGTTAATGCTCAAGCTTGTAGAGATAATAGGCAGTGATGAAATAGAGGATTTAGATCCTGAAACCCTTTATTTTATTGTTAATCTCTTAAACAAGGCAAAGATAAAAAAAGTTAGAAACGAAATTCTAAATCTCACTCTACCTTTAAGAGTTTAATTTTAATATAATAAGTAATGTCTAAAAGAAAGATTGTAATTGAGCCAGATCCCATTTTAAGAAAAAAAAGCGAAAATTTAGAAAAAGTTGATAATAATTTAAAAAAACTAATGGATGACATGTTAGAGACAATGTATGAGGCACCAGGTATAGGTTTAGCAGCAGTGCAGATTGGTATTTTAAAGCGTTTGATTGTCATTGATATTTCTAAAGATAATGAAAAAAAAAATCCTTTATTTTTAATAAATCCAGAAATAACATTTAAATCTAAAAACACCTCCACTTACGAGGAA
>MDSW01218480.1_pt1 | contig 15635 bp, 6 predicted proteins | sample 811171 | NCBI WGS metagenome assembly MDSW01 (sample SAMN05326641, study PRJNA326480) | marine metagenome | isolation source: seawater | place: Atlantic Ocean: North West | collected 2012
CGCGGGCGCGGGCGCGTCGCCGCCGCCGCGTTTTCCGCCGTCGCGATGGCGCGCGTCGGCGCCGCGCGCGTTCGCTTTCGCTCCCCCCGCGCGATCGAGATTCGCCCCCGCGTCGCGCTCCGCGCGCTTCTTCTTCTCCGCGTGCTCGCGCTTCTTCCGCGCGATCGCCTCGCGCTTTGCCTCGAGCTCCTCCGCGTCCACCGCGAGGTACGACGCGGGGAGGTTCTCCTTCCTCCACGCGCTCGCCTTCGCGGCAGCCTCGGGCGGGAATCCGCGCAGAAACTTACCCGTCCGCATCTTTCCGTCCTGCCCTCGGTACGCGCACGCGACGACCGCGCTGACGATCTCCGCGCACTCGGTGAGGTAGTCGCGCAGAAGCTTCGCGGCGACGGGGGAGAACTCCAAGCTCTCGGACCCCTCGCGTCTTCTCACGTCGTCGCTCTCGCTCCTTCGAGCGACGTCGCGCGTCAGATTCAGTCCCACGACGATCTCTTCTGGCATCACTAAGACCCCGCATCGCGCGACGCACTCGACGACCGCGCCGCCGCCGAAGACGCCCTCGGGGTCGGACTCGGGAGGGGAGAGCCGCGCCTCGATCTCCTTCGCGGTCTCCCACGGTTCCGTCTCCTCCGCGGACGTCATCCTGTCGCGAGCCTAGCGCGGCGCGGCGCACGACTGGGAGCGGGACGCGTCGATCCCAAGATTTGTCTGACGCATGATGACGCTGCGATGCCGCGGCGAATCTGAACCTGAAGTGCCAGCTGGTCGGTCAGGTTCATCGGGAAATTATATTTTCATCGCCCGATTTGTGAAAGGACCGGTTCGCGCAACGCTTTCATCGGTGACACCAACCCGAGCTGTTCGGACAGAAGGTTCGTCACAGCGGGAGACGCGCGCGATGGCACGCCGCCGCCGCCTCCGCGCGGCGTGCGTTCTCGTCGCCGTCCTCGCGATCGCGTCCTCCTTCCGCGCCGTCGAAGCGACGGAGACCGCGGCGCGCGGAGGAGGCGAGGACGACGCGCGCGATTCGACGACGACGGTTCGAGGCGCGGGAGGAGGGGCGCGTCGTCGTCTCCCGCGCGAGACGGAGAGCGACGACGACCTCCTCCGGGACGACGTCCACGACGACGTCCGCGACGCCGCCGAAGCCGAAGCCGAAGCCAACGACGACGACGCGTCCCCCCGCGCGGACCTCCCCCCGCTGATCGTCGACGCCGACGCCCCCGCGCTCGCGCGGCGAGACGACGGCGACGCGCGCCCGCGCGTCGGGCTCCGGTCGCGGATCGCGCGAATCCGCCGAGCGATCGCCGCCGCGAGCGACGCGACGATTCGCGACGCGAAGATGGCGTGGTCGACGTGGACGAATCGCGTCGCGGCCGCGCTCGAGGAGTCGGGCGCGCGCGACGCGTGGCGGAAGCGTCGGTGGGGGAAGCTCGCGCGCGACCTGTTCCCTGAGGAGTCGCGCGTCGTCGCCGCGTTTTGGCGCGCCGGGCCTGGGAAGTGGCGGCGGCGGTTCGCGAGAGGGTCGTGGACGGACGCGATCGCCGCGCCGCTGCGTTGGTATCGCGCGGCGTTCGCGTGGATATTCCGGTCGTGGACGTGGACGTCCGCGGCGATCGCGCTTCTCGTCGCGTGGGCGTTGTCTAAGTGCGTCACGGTGAAGGTGCGCGTTCGACCGGCGGGGGAGGCGGCGGCGGCGGCGGACAAGGCGACGCGGGAGACGGGCGCGGGCGGCGGGAAGACGTACGCGTACCGATGGCGTCCAGGCGAGCGGAAGGAGGAGAGAGAACGCGTCGTCCCGCTGCTGGACTGACGACGAGGAGGAGATAGCTAAGCTAGACTAGTAGCGTACAGTAGCGAAAAAGGAAGACGCGTGTCCTTCGATTTGGTACGGTGTGCACATCGCGAGTCGCCGCGTCGCGTAGCGATCCTCCTCCTCCTCCTCGCTCGCTCGCTCGCTCGTTCGCTGGCTCTATCGCGTCGAGATCGTCGATACTCACTTCTTCGTCTTCTCGAGGTATTCCGCGATCTCCGGCATCGCCTCCATCTTCTTCTTCAGCGCGCACAGCTTCGGGAACGCTTCGACGCACGTGGGCGGAATGTGATCGAGCCCGCCGCCGCCGAGCCAACGCAGCGTGCTCAAGACTTGGCAGTCCGCGACGGTGACCTTGTCGCCGCACAGGTACTCGCTGTCTTCGAGCATCTTCTCGAAGTGCCCGAGGTAGAACGGGATGTGCGTCTTCGCGATCTCCTCGCGCATCTCCTTCACCTTCCGCTTCTTCTCCCGGTCGCCCAGCGACTTGTCCATGCCGACGTAGATGCTCGGCCGGATCTTCCCTCGCAAGTCGTTGTCGAGCTCGCACGCCTCGTTCACGCGCATCGCCTTGATCGGGTCGCGCGGGGTCAACCCCGTGATCGTCCCCGCCCAGTTCAAGATCGCGCCGCTCTGCGTGAACCGTTGCCCGTCCACGGTGAGCACGGGCATCTGACCGTACGGCGTCGTGGGCTTCACGCTGGGCCAATCGGAAAACTTGACGCGCTCGTCGTTGAACGGAACTTTGCCGAGAAGGAGCGCGTAGCGGATGCGCTCCGTGGGGCCCATGATGTCGAAGTACTGGAGGTTGATGTTCTTCGGCGTGCTGAGCCCGAGGCGCGGGAGCGCGTCTGTCGTGTTGGGGACGGGGGAGGGACGGGGGAGTTGAGCGACGCTTCGTGGATCGCTGAAATGCGTCGTGATCACGGGAAGACGCGATGAATGAAGGAAGAGACGGAAAGAAGAACGCGCCGCGCGGACGCGATCGGAATCGGATCGACGCGACGCACCGGGCATCATGTCGTTCACGACGACGGCGGCGCCCGCTCCGAGGAGCGCGCCGATGGCGTATTTCCCAGGCATCGCGCGTACGACGTCAGATGGCGGGGCGGTGAAGAGTGTGATCGAAGGTTGCAGAGAGTCGCTTTTTCTCGTTGTTTGCGCGGCAGTGTCACCGATGTGTCACCGACGCGCGCGGGCGTTTGGTTTTTGATCGGCGACGTCGGCGCGTTCACCCCGACGGTTGATCGCGTATTGCTTTCGGGCTTTTTCTTTCAAAAATAAAATTCACCCGGTGTCGAGTTGGACTTCGCCAGCCCGCCTCGGCTCGGCCTCATCCGTCCGATAATCAGCGACACGGCACCTCTCGCTGCGGCGACGAAAGGGAGAGGAGCGGTCGCATCGCCGTCGCCCGCCCGCCTCCTCGTCATAACGAACCTCGGCGCGTTACGGCGCCGAAGGGCGCGCGCGGGTTTTGCATAACACGCGCGCCGTCCACACGCGACGCTCAAGCGCGCGGCGACAGACGCATCGAAGGGAACGCGCGCGGGCATCGCGAAGAGTGAGTGAGCACCAGCCGCCCTCTCGTCCTCGCGCCGCGCGTCTCGCGCGCTCGTCGCGCGAACGAGGGATCGCGCGCGCGCGGGCGTCAACCGTCGTTCGACGCTCGCTCGCTCGTCGACGCGTCCGCGTCCTCGCGGAAGGGCCTCGCGCCGCGATCGACGCCCGCGGACGCGTCGTCGGCGGCGTCGCCGTCGCCGCGCGCGGCGACCGCGTCCGTCGTCGCGCGCGCGGCGTCCGGTCGTCCTCGCGGCGGCGAACGAAACGCGTCGCGCGCGCGACGATCGCGCTCCCCGCGCCGTCTTCCCTCGTCGCCGTCGATCCCCGCCCGCCCCGGCCCCGTCCCCGGCCGCGACCCCGCGATTAAGACCCTGACGCCCCCCCTCCTCGCGCTCCCTCCCCCTCCCCCGCCGCAGTGTCGGACGCTTCGTCGATACAGTTCGAGAACTACGTCCTCAGCCGCGGCGGCACGCGGCTGATTCGTAAGATCCTAATCGCGAACAACGGCCTCGGCGCGGTGAAAGCGATCCGCTCCCTGCGGCTGTGGGAGTACGAGACGTTCCGAACGCACGACATCTTGCACATCGTGTGCATGGCCACGGAGGACGACCTGAAAGCCAACGCGGAGTACATCCGTCTCGCGGACGAGTTCGTCACCGTCGAGAGCGGATCCAACCGCAACAACTACGCGAACGTGGATCTGATCGTGAAGGTCGCGCGGCGATGCGAAGCGGACGCGGTGTGGCCCGGGTGGGGCCACGCGAGCGAGAACCCGAAGCTGCCCGCGGCGCTGGCGTACCACGACATCGCGTTTTTGGGGCCCAGCGCGGAGAGCATGGACGCGGTGGGCGATAAGATTTGCGCCAACCTTCTCGCGCAGTCGTGCGACGTCAACGTGATCCCTTGGAGCGGGTCCGGGCTGACGGTGCCGGACATCACGATCCCGGAGGATATTTTGCTCGAGGCGACGCTCGCGACGGTGGAGGAAGCGGAGGCGAGCGCGATGAAGATCGGTTTCCCGCTCATGGTGAAGGCGTCGGAGGGCGGCGGCGGGAAGGGCATCCGCATGGTGTCCAACATGGACGAGCTCAGGACCGGGTTCGTGCAAGTCCAGGCCGAGGTCCCGGGGTCGCCGATCTTCATCCAGCAGCTCTCCACGAACTCGCGTCATCTCGAGGTCCAGGTCGTCGCGGATAAGCACGGGAACGCGATCTCGCTGTACGGCCGCGACTGCAGCGTGCAGCGACGGCACCAGAAGATCATCGAGGAAGGCCCCGTCACCGTCGCGCCGCGCGAGACGTGCGAAGAGCTCGAACGCGGCGCCGTGAGGCTCGCGAAGAAGGTCAAGTACAGCGGCGTCGGGACCGTGGAGTACCTGTACAACATCACCACGGGCGTGTATTCGTTCTTGGAGGTGAACCCGCGCCTCCAGGTGGAGCACCCGGTGACGGAGACCATCACGGGCGTCAACCTTCCGGCGACGCAGCTCCAAATCGCGATGGGCATCCCTCTGAACAAGATGCCGCACGTGCGACGGTTCTACGGCGAGAAAGACGTCATGGGCGTCTCCGCGATCGACTTCGACACCGCGCGGCAGAACCCGCCGATGGGTCACTGCATCGCGGGAAGGGTCACCGCAGAGGACCCCGACGTCGGGTTCAAGCCGACGTCGGGCGCGATTCACGCGTTGCACTTCCGCTCGCTCCCGGGTGTGACTGGCAACTTCAGCGTCGGCCTCACCGGCGGCGTGCACCAGTTCGCGGACTCGCAGTTCGGGCACATCTTCGCGCATAAGCCGACGCGCGACGAGGCGACGACGTTGCTCGTGCAGGCGCTCTCGGAGCTGTCCATCCGAGGCGAGATTCACACCAACGTCAAGTACCTCGGCGCGTTGCTCGAGAAGGACGACTTCCGCGGCGACGCGCACACGACGGCGTGGCTCGACGGCCTCATCGCCGCCGCGGATAAGCCGAAGGAGATGCTGCACGATCATCTCGTCGTCGTGTGCGGCGCGGTCATGCGCGCGACGAGCCGGCATCAGGAGCTCGAGCAGCGGGTCATCGACGCGCTGACGCGCGGCGTGCCCCCGGAGGCGTGGATGACGAACCTCAGCGAGCACGCGTTCGAGCTGATTTACGAGGACGTCAAGTACAACCTGAAGGTCACGATGGGATCGCACACGCTGTTTTACATCGAGGTGAACGACCAGACAGTGTGCGAGGCTGAGGTTTTGGTCCTTCAAGACGGCGGGCTGAAGGTTTTGCTCGGCGGGAAGGCGCACACGGTGAACTACGAGAAAACCAAGGTGGGGTTGAAGATTCACGTGGACGGGCATCCGTGCTTCTTCCCGGACGACTTCGACCCGACGAAGATGTGCGCCCCGGGGACGGGGAAGCTGCTTCGGTACCTCGTCCCAGACGGCGGCCGCGCCGTCGAGGGCGTCGCGTACTGCGAGATCGAAGTCATGAAGACGGTCATGCCGCTCATGGCGACGAGCACCGGCGTCGTCGCCCACAAGGTGCAGCCCGGGTCGGCGTTGGAGACGGGCGACGAGCTCTGCGCCGTCGCGGTCGAGGACCCGAGCGCGGTGAAAGTGTCCCAGCCGTTCAGCGGCGAGTTCACGGTCATCCCCGGTCGAAAGCTCACCGGCGCGCTCGGGGACGACAGCGCGCTCGTGCGCTTCAACGTCAACGCGACGGGCGTCGTGCAGCTCCTCGCCGGGTACGATTTCAACAAGACGAAAGACCCGGTCACGCCGCTGCTCGAAGTGCTCGGCACGATGAAGCTCGCGGTGGACGACTTCTCCGAGACGAAGCAAGCGGTGTCGTCGCGCGCGTCAAAAGCGGCGCTGGACGAGCTCGCCGCGATCGAGAACCTGATGCGCGCGGCGGTCGGGTCGAAAGACGACGACGGCCGCCGCGCGAGTTTGGACGAGTGCACCGACGTCGTCTCCGTCGCCGTCGCGCGCGTCAAGGCGCTCATCGACGAGCACGGCCCGGACTTTCTCCCGCTGCGCGCGTTCGTGGACCAGTTCGAAGGCGGTCTGCACATGAACCGCGTCAGAGTGTTGACGCGGTATCTCGAGACGTACCTCGACGCGGAGGAGCCGTTCGCGTGCAGCGCGTCGTTCGAAGACGCGGTGATGTTGCTCCGGTCGAGGTACAAGGGCGACGCCGCGGCTGTGGTGCAGTACGCGCACGCGCACTCGCGGCTCGCGCGTCGCAGCGGGCTGGTGCTCAAAATTTTGGACGAAGTCAGCGCGCACGACATGACGGACATCGCGCCGTGCCACGACGCGGTCAGGAGGCTGATGAAGCTCGAGTCCGCGTCGCACGCCGGGTACAAGGAGGTGTCCTACCGCGCCAGGGAGATCATCGTTCGGAAGCAAGACGAGTCGCGGAAATCGCGACGCGAGCGCATGAAAGCGATCGAACTCAGCGCGTCGAAGATGAACCTCGCGGCGGGTCACAACAGGGACGACTCCCTGAGTGATTTCGGGCTCGCGAGCGCGGGGTCGCTGTACGGCGGCAGCGAGGGCGACCTCGCGAACATGTCGGACGTGTCGTCGCAAGACGGCGGCGCGAACACGCCGGTGCGAAATGACGCCGCCGCGAACGACGGTCGCCCGAAGCGCCGCAGCGTCGGGACGCTGTTCCTCGACGGCACGAACACGCTCGCGCGGTTCAACAGCTACGCGGACCTCGCGGAGGAGGGCCAGAAGATGAAAGCGTACGACGTCGGCGCCGAAGCCGGGATGGACGGCGGCGACGCGTTCACGTGGAACACGCTGTTCGAGGCGCCGTCGGAGACGGAAAAATTCGCCGCGATCGAAACGCTGTTCAACGCGTCTGGGATCGACCTCTCGACGATCCCAGACGCGGGCCCGAAGACGTTCGACGCGGAGCCCGGCGTGACGTGCGTGCGCCTGAGGAACGGCCGGAACATGGTGCTCTTCGCGCCGTCGTTGGGGCACGCCGTCGCCGCGCTCCCGGAGGCGTCCGCGGAAAAACCCGAGGAGCTCTCGTTCGTGATCGCGTACCCGCGTCTGCACGGCAGGGAGGAGCGGGAAGTCCGCGACGCCGCGGCCGCGTTCGTGACCGGGCAGCACCTCGCCGGCGCGCTGTCCCAAGAGACGTCCAGAGTCGCGGTGACGCTCCTATGCGCGGGCGCGGCGCCGCAGCACTTTTCCTTCTCGCGCAACGTCCCCGGCGGCGGCCCCCCCGCGCCGGTGCGGCACCCCAGCGGGCTCGTGTCCTCGCCGTCGATGACGAGCTCGTCGCCGCTCGCGCCGGAGGGCGAGTTTAAGGAGATGTCCGTCGCGAGAGGGTTCTGGCCGCACGTCGCCGCGCAGATGGAGGTGGAGCGGTTGTGCAACTTTCAGGTGGAGTGCGTCGGGATGTTGTCGTCGCGGACGCACGGGCGCGCGCGCGCGGCGAATTTCGTCAACGCGTCCGAGTACGTCATCGGCGTCTTCCTCGCGGAGGAAGCGGTCCCGCAGTCCAGGCGCGGCGCGAAGCTGCCGCAGCGCGATCGCAGGGTGTTTCTGCGCGCGAGCGTGTACCACAAAGAGTTGTTGCTCGCGGGGATCGAAGCGCCGCTGTCGTCGCACAAGCGAACGCCGAGCGGCTCGTTCGACATCGACCTCTCCTCTCTCGGCGCGAACGCGTCCTCCGTCCACGACGACTCCATCCTCGCGGACGTGTTGGGGTCGTTAGAGCTCGCGGTCGGGCAGCACGGCACGGCGTGGAACCACGTCTACATCAACATGGTCGGCACCACGCTCGAGGACTTGCCGCGCGTGGAGGCGGCCATCGCGTCGTTCATAAACACGACGTTCGAAGACTTGCGACGGCTGAAGGTGTCGTGCGTGGAGGTGCGCGTCGGCGGCGCCGCGGACGTCGTCGCGCTGAACACGTCCGGGCTCAAGTTCAAGATGACGTCGACGACGCACGGGGACCCGAGCAGCGCGTCCGTCTCCATTCCGCCGCGGATGAAGGAGTACCCTCTGCTGGACAAGATTCAGCGCAAGCGCATGATTTGCCAAAACCTCAACAGCACGTACGCGTACGACTTCCCGGAGATTTTCGCCAACGTGCTCGCGGAGCGCGCGAACCAAGGCCTCGGCAGGGTCGTCGAGCTCGTCCTCGACGCCCCCGGCGGGCTCGCGCACGGCGGTCCCGCCGGCACCTTGATCGAGGTCGAGCGCGCGCCCGGGATGAACGACGTCGGCATGGTGTGCTGGCGCGTCCGACTGCTCACCGCGGAGTACCCGGAGGGCCGAGAGATCATCCTCGTCGCGAACGACATAACGCACATGTCCGGGTCGTTATCCCCGAAAGAAGACGCGGTGTACCGCGCCGCGTTCGAATTATCCGTCACAGAAGGGCTTCCGTGCGTGTACATCAGCGCGAACAGCGGCGCGAGGATCGGTCTCGACGAAGCCGTCAAGGCGGCGTTTCGCGTCGCGTGGCACGACCCGCACAAGCCGTCGCGCGGGTTCAAGTACCTCTACCTCAGCGAGGACGACTACGAGATGCTCGGCACCGGCGGCCGCGTCCTCTGCGACCGCGTCGTGGACGAGACCACCGGAGAGGTGCGTTTCGCGCTCACGGACGTGTGCGGCGGCCAGGGCGTGGAGTGTTTACAGGGCTCGGGCGAGATCGCGTCGGCGACGTCCAGGGCGTACAAAGGCGCGTTCTATACACTGGTCCCCATACGACCGCGTTCGCGTGGTGCTCGCCGATCCTTAAGGACTTTGTCCCGCGCGTCTCTCCGCCCACCCCTCGCTTTCAATCCCCGCCATCGACGCCTTTCAACTCCACCTGACGCCTTTCAACTCCACCCCGACGTCGCTTTGTATGGAACGACCCAAAGCCACCGTGACGATGGCGTACGTCACCGGTCGCTCCGTCGGCATCGGCGCGTACTGCAGCCGTCTGTGCCAGCGCGTGATTCAGCACGCGGAGGCGCCGCTGATTCTCACGGGCGCGAGCGCGCTGAACAAGGTGCTCGGGAGGGAGGTGTACGCGTCCAACGCGCAGATCGGCGGCCCGAGAGTGATGGGCGCCAACGGCGTGTCGCACCTCGTCGTGACGGACGACGTCCGCGGCGTCTCGTCGATTCTTCGGTGGTTATCCTACGTCCCGAAGCGCAAGGGCGCGCCGCTGCCGTTCCTGTCTCCCGCCGCCGCGATTGCGAGCTCCGACGGCGGGTTCGACACGATCCATCGGTCGATCGGGTTCGTCCCCGGCGCGACGCCGCATGACCCGCGCGAGATGCTGCATCACTTTTTCGACCGCGGGTCGTTCATGGAGGTGATGACGGATTGGGGGCGGTCCGTGGTCACCGGCCGCGCGCGCCTCGGCGGGCTCGCCGTCGGCGCCGTCGCGGTCGAGACGCGCGCGAGCACGAAGACCGTCCCCGCGGACCCCGCGTTCGAGGGCGCGCAGATCGCGGAGGAGACGCAAGCCGGGCAAGTGTGGTTCCCGGATTCCGCGTTTAAGACGGCGCAGGCCATCGGCGACATGAACCGCGAGGGCTTGCCTCTGATCATCTTCGCCAACTGGCGCGGCTTCGCGGGCGGCCTGCGCGACATGTACGGCGAGATCCTAAAGTACGGCGCGTACATCGTCGACGCGCTTCGCGAGTACGACCAGCCGATCTTTGTGTACATCCCGCACGGCGGCGAGCTGAGAGGCGGCGCGTGGGTGGTGATCGACTCGTCCATCAACCCGGAGAAGATGGAGTTTTACGCCAGCGACGAGAGCAAGGGCGGCGTCCTCGAGCCCGAGGGCGTCGTGGATATCAAATTCCGCAGAGAGGATCTCGTGAAGGCGATGCGGCGGACGTGCCCGGCGATGCAGGACGGCTCGAAATTCCACGGCGAGGACGGGAAGACCGCGGAGAAGAAGCTCGAGAAGGAGCTCATGCCGACGTTTAAGCAGCTCGCGACGCACTTCGCGGCGTTGCACGACACCCCCGGGGTGATGCTTCACAAGCGAGCCATCCGCGAGATCGTGCCGTGGTCGCAGGCGAGGACGTTCTTCGCGAGCCGGCTGCGCATGCGCGTCGCGGAGGAGCGCGTGAAGGCGCTCGTGCGCGGGAAGGTGCCGGACGTGAGCGCCCAACAGATGGCGACGCATCTGTCCACGGTGGCGGCGACGCTGGAAGAGATCGCCGCCGCGGAGGACGACGGCGTCGCGCCGGAGGAGAGGGAGGAGGTCAGGGCGATGATCGACGCGTTGACGAGGTGAGGAAAGAGAAACGTAGATAGAGGGCGACGCGTTCTTGTACATACGATGGTATTATGATATGACGTGACTCTTCGACGCCGCGGCGAGGACGCCACCGGCTGAAATTTTCTTTTCCCGCGAAAAATTTGTATGCCATTCGCGGGCGCGCACGCACCCGGGTTTGCGCACCCGGGTTCGCGCGCGAGCAGAGTCGCGCGGGGTTCTCGCCGATCGGTTCGCCCGTCTAGGACAGTCGCGCGGTCTGCCGCCGCCGCGCGGGGCTCGCGAGGTGAGCCTCGCGAGCGGATCTCGCCGCCCGCGATGCCGAAAGGCAAGAAGAAGACGAAAAAGAAAGAGGAGTCCGTCGGCGATCTCGATGACGTCGTGGCTGCCGCTCAATCTGGAACTTCTCTATCTGGAATTGTAGACGACGCACGCGTCAAGGCGCTCGTGAAGGCCGCGGCGAAAGGCCGGGCTAAGGACGTGGAAGCGTTGTATATAGTCGCCACGCGGTTGAACCGCGACAGCGAAGCGCGATTTGCCGACGGCGACGAAACACTCTCGAAAAAACACTTCGACCATGCTGTAGACTTGTTCCAAGCTGCGCAATCGTTCGGACACCTCGGCGCCATCGTCGAGCTGGGAAAATTGGAGATGGGAAGAGGCGACAACGCGAGTGCGGTCCGTTGCTTCGAGTTCGCCGCCGCGAAGGGCAGCGCCGCCGCGATGCACGCGCTCGGCTCGCTCGCGCTCCGTGATGACACCGGCAGCTGCCGCCCTCAAATTGGCGAAGAGTTCACTGACCCGGGACGGGAATATATTGCGATGGGGTGGTACCGTCGCGCCGCCGACGCGGGGTATGTAAAGTCTATGACCGCTATCGCCGGGATTTACGTAGATTTGTTTGAGGGTGATGAGGGTGCCAGCTCGGCAGATAAAACGGAATTCATAGCATCGGCGGTGCACTTCTACGAGAAAGCCGCAGAGTTGGGCGACGCCAAGGCGCAGTATAACCTTGGCATGATGATCGACAAAGGTCTAGTCGAAGGGGCGGATACGGGGAAGGCGCGGCAGCTCATAGGGAAAGCCGCGGAAGCCGGACATACACCGGCGCAGTATTTCATGGGGATGTCTGGTGGACCGGAGCGCGAGCAGCAAATAACCAGTGCTCAAGCGACGGACGACAGCCAAGCCCAGGTGATGGCCATGCTGATCGATAGATTCGGACGGACGCCAGAGGAACGCACCGCAATCTCTCTCTCGCGGGAGCAAGTGGAATTCATGGACGATCCACGGGTTAAAGCCCACGTTGATGCCCTCGTGAACGCAGGCAACAAGGACGCCGAAGGAGCTACGGTCTTGGTGGACCACCGCGGCAAGGTCTGGCCGGGGGGCTTCCACACGAGCGCGGAGCGCATCAGCAACTTACTCCGGGCGCTGGGCTTCGCCTTACCGCGAGTGTACCGCGCGAGTGAATCTGAAGGGGTGTCCACGCGAGCGAACGACTCGAACACGGCGGAGATTCTCACCGAGTACGTTGGACGGATGACGAGACTTCACCAACTCCTGACCGTGCAACACGCGGAGTTAAAGCGTTACGAACAGGAAGGAGTCGAATACCAGAAGAAGTCGTTCGAATGGTTTTCGAAAGCAGCGGCTATGCATATGAGAGTTTTTGAGGACGAAGACGACACCGTGCAGTGCGCGTCGCTCGACAACGCCGAATTTCAGCGTTCTAGTGATTATTCGGCGTTACTCGCGATGAGAGAACTCGTGTGCTGTTATGCGCATGGTCGCGGGACGGCGCCTGATGCGAAGAAGCGCTTCGATCTCGATCTCAAGCTCGCGGAGAACGGCAGCATCGAAGCGATGGTAAACGTCGCGCATGCGTACCTCACGGGACTCGCGGACCTCGTTTCAGGGTTCACTGTTCCGCCTGGGTTTCCGCAACCGGACCCACGCGACTACGGATGGGCGCCCATGGACGTTGCTGCGGGCGAGTATTGGCTAATGAGAGCGTTTCGTGCTGTGGAACCCTCGGTAACGTCTGGGACTAATTCAAAGTCTGATAACAATTTGGACCGGGATCTTTTCGCCGGCTCAGACCTCTACGATGAGAAAAGAAGCAAGAAAATCTTGGACGCTGCTGTCAATGGGCACAAATCTTTGATAAATAGAAGAAAGAAGTTTATAAGGGAAGTTTGCGAGCGGTCCGGGCTTGAGTTGAGCTCTGAGGACCTCAACACTTTTATCGGACACGCTCCAGAGCAAGCCAGGCACCGAGCCGTTGACGAACCGAATCCGTACCGGCCGCGATGCTGTTTCGAGCAAATCGCGCATTTCTTTGAATTCGGGAAGCACGGACTCCCGAGGAATCTCCGCCTCGCGAAGGACATGTACAAAGTCGCGCGCGTGTGGCAAGATCACCTCGGGTACCGCAGCGACACGGCGGCGAATCGTCTCGATTTCTTTCGCTCGTGCGCGGTCTGCTCTAAGCGTTACTGTGAGCTCGGATGCAAGCTATGCCGCGGCGTCAGATATTGCAGTAAGGAGTGTCAACTTAGACACTGGTACCGCGACCTCAGCGGGAGGCCTTCGCATCGAAGCGAGTGCCCGCGCGTCGTGACGATGATGCCGCGGGACGTGTGGCAGTTCTTGATAGACGTGGGAATTGCGGACGAGGGCGACGAAGAAAGGTACTACGCGGACGCGGACGCTCGAGCGGAAAGAAAGAAGAAGATGAAGGAGGAGCAGAAGAAGTTGGCGGAGGCGGCAGAGGAGGAGAAGAAAAAGAAGGCGCAGGCGGCGAAAGGTCTGAACGGATGCGACGGATACGGCGCTTGTTGGGCACAGTGCTTTCACCGAGAGCACCGGAAGTCGGCGTACGGGTGGGTTCGAGAAGAAGGATTTTCGTATTGTCCGGATTCGTTCTGCGGGTCTAAAAAATGCGAGTTGGTGCCGTGTCCTGAGTGCCACCAAAAGGCGCCGTACATAATGATGGACTGTCACGGCGGCCACTGCAGCGCGCACTGCAATATGGAAGCCATGGCCCGTCGACGCCGCGGGTAAGACTTTAGCCATCGATAGCCTAGATTTTGCTAATTTGCCGCGTCGCCGGCCGCGTTCCTAGTAGTCTACGTGTAAGGACGCCGCCGCTTCACGCCTTCAACGCGACGACGAGACCCTCCAGCACCCCGCGCATCCGCCGCTCCGCTTCCTTCCCGTCGAACGACTCCGCGACGGCGCGCTGCACGTCCGCGAGCACGACAAAGACGTGCGCGCCGCCGACGTCGAACGCCGACGTCAACGTTGCCTCCCCCCTCACGTGCGTCGCGGGGACGGAGACGCCGCCGTCCAACGCGCGTCCCATCTTCGTCGACGCGCGGCGGAGCACACATAGGTTATCGAGCGCCGCCGCGTCGATGGTGGGGCCGGTCTCGGAGACGTACCTACTAGGACGGGGACGAGGACGCGTGAGATGGGAGAGACGGGAGCGATGGACGCTGGCGTCGATCGTCGGGGTGGGCGGCATCGATCGAGGACCGCGCACCTGAGCTCCCCTGACTCGTGCACGAGCGCACACCGCGCCGGTCCGTCGTACAGCGCGCGCGCGACCCTCTCCACCTCCGCGAGCGCGTCGAGCGCGCTCGCCGGCAGCTTCGACTTCGCCTCGCGGCCCATCGCGCGGCGGCGGAGTGGCGAGGTCGAGTCGACGCTTTCTGTTTCTGGTTTTCGGCGGGGCAGCGGTGTTGACTTTTTCCATCGGGTCCTGCCTGGACCGCGCGAACGGACGCCGCGACGAAGGAACCGCAGACTACTTCCGCGCGAAAACACACCGAATCACTCCGCCTAACGCGCGCGCTCCACGAAAAGACGCCTGCCTACACCATCTCGTACACCCTCTGCTTCCCCCCGCGCGAGCCGGCCCCGGACCCGGACCCCGACCCGCCTCCCGCGGGATCCCCCCACAACGGCGCGCCCGCGCGCAGCCGCTCCCTCGCGACGCGCCGCGCCGTCCACCCGCCCAACACGCACGCGGGGACCAAGCACACGACGCCGATCATCAAGCACACGATCGCGGCGACGTTCATCTCCGCCTCTCTCTCCGCGAAGAACATCGTCCCGTTCGTCATCGCCATCGCGATCACGTGCGGGTCCCGCGACGACCGAATCGTCGCACGCGTCGGCCGCGCCGCGCGCACCGCCGCCAACGACGGCGCGGAGCCGTCGTTCGGCGCGCGCACGCGCGACGTCGTCGTCGGTCTCCAGCCGTGCCGCGGGTCGCACCCGTGCCCGCCGTAGGTCTCGTCGAGCACCCACGGGCCCGACGGCGCCGTCGCGCCTTCGCCTTCGCCGCCGTTCCCGCCGTTCCCGCCGCCGACGTCGCCGGCCCGCCGCAGCTTCACGCACACCTCCTTCAGCGCGTCGTACGTCGTGCACGACCCCGCGGCGTAGTGCCCTTTCATCTGATACTTACACGGCTTCCAGCTCCCCGCGGGGAACGTCCGCGACGTCAGCACCGCGTGTTCGCCCAGCTCGATCCGGTCCGCGGCGCCATCCGCTCGCGTCGCGACGACGACGACGTCGACGGCGACCATCAGCTCCTTCGTCGCGTTCGACGCGTCGTACGTCACGTGCTCGGTTCCTCCATCCGCGGGGATCGTCCGCGCGGCTTCGGGGAGCGTCCCGTCCGCGATCCAGGACGGGATGATGGCCGATTCGAGCGCGTTGTCCGCGACGAAGTACGCGGGCGCGTAGCGCGCGGCGCGCGATTCCGAATGCGCGATGGAGCGCTCCTCCGCGTCGCGTAACGTCGCGTTCACGACGTGCGGTTCGCCGAAGTGGACGACGAACGACGTGGAGTTGAACGCCGCCGCGTGCGTGCGCGTCCACGCGTCGACGGCTGATATAGAGAGGGGGGGCGGTGATGGGGAACGGGCGAATTGAGCGCTCGCGCGGCGCGGCAGAGGACTGCGGGTGCCGAGTTCGCGAACGAATTTGAACGACGACGCGACGACGAGAGAGACGCG
>MDSW01037053.1_pt1 | contig 15634 bp, 17 predicted proteins | sample 811171 | NCBI WGS metagenome assembly MDSW01 (sample SAMN05326641, study PRJNA326480) | marine metagenome | isolation source: seawater | place: Atlantic Ocean: North West | collected 2012
ACCACGTTGATAGGCTGGATGTGGAAGCGCAGTAATGCGTGCAGCTGACCAGTACTAATAGCTCAATTGGCTTGATTTATGCACTGAAAAAAATTTTGTAGAGATCTATACACTTTGTTAATAATTTTTGATTAAATATATTATTGTCAACTTTTTTTTCTTTAGTTTTGAAATCCATAACTTTTGGGTTTTGAATATCAATTCTTTCATTTAATTTTTTTCTAAATTCCACTTGGGATAAATTTTCATATGTAAAAAAAATACAATTTTTGTTATTTTTATATTTAGTATAAATATTCTTATAAAATAAAAACCATTGTTCAAGCCAATAATTTACTTCATTAAAGTTATTGTACTCCAATGGAGTAGACCAAGAAATATGGTCAATCCCAAATTCATTGTGGCCTAAATAATTCATATATCTTAAAATAAAATTATCTTTATTTTGTAAATTGTAGAAATTTAAATGCTGTTCATGAAGAGAATGTGAGTGATCAATCGGACTCCTTACTGGAATTAGGATAAATGAATTAGGAAAAGCAGATGTTAAAAAATCTATTCTTTTATAATTGTTATTATTCTTGCTAAGATATCTTCTTTTACCATTTTTAGTGATCAAACTTACGTAGTCTGAAAATAAATTATTTTTAATATTTTTTTGATTATCAAATGTTTTAAAAAAAATCTCATCAAAAGACTCAGGGCTATCAAGATCAAACTTTATTCCGTCGTTATGAAATCGATTTTTTTTTTCCAGAAAACCTTTTTTTTTATAAATTTTTGACAAATTTGGAGCCATTATAAATGGCATATTTCTATAGGTTAATGAATAAAATTCATTAGAAGAATAAATATAGTAAAGCAGAACAGTCGTTCCCGATCTTGGAAGCGATGTAATAAAAACATGTTTATCATTAATATTATTATTATTTTTTTTTAAGAATAATATTTTTTCAATTTCAAAAAGAGATTTATTTATAAACTTGTTACCTAGAATTAAATCGTGTAATTTTTTTTCTAAAAAACTATAATTTTGCATAAAGAATTTTTAAATAGTGATAGATTAAAAAAAATATACTTATTTGAATTATACCGCTGTAACTTAACGTATATTCAATCAATCCATTAGAACAATATTCCAAAATATAAAAAAATAAAATTAAAGAACTTATTATCAATATTATTTTTGCCGAAACAATAAACAAATTAAGTGAATATTTAAGTAGAACTTTTTCTTTCCAATTATCAGAAATTTTTTTTGAAACTAATATTTTAAAGATTTTTTTATATAAATAAATAACATTTTTAAATTTTTTTATAAGTTTTAAAAATTTAATAAATTCGTAGGAAAAAATAATTAATATAAAAATTTGAAAATATAGGATCAAATTTTATTTTCTTCTTCCTTGGTTTGTTCCTGCTTTTTAAGATCCTTTTTTTTTAAAAATCTCTTAATCGGAAACCATATGATACCAAAAATTGCTACTAATATTGCTACTATTATCCCAACTGTTGCTGCAATTATTCCAGTACCCATTCCAGGTCCGAGATAAGCATTAGCTTCAGTTGAAACTATTAAAAATAAAAAAAAAGTTACTAATTTTTGGGACATTTTTTTGTCTCTATTAAGTTTCTAATGTTGTTAATTATTTTTCTATCTTTAATAATTCTTGACCAAGATAACATATTTATATTGCCTTTATTATCTTTATTTACAAATTCCCATTCTAACTTTCCATTTTTGTCTAATAAAACTATTCTTCCATAGTTTTCTTCTTCTAAATATAATGATCCATCTTCAAAAATATCCGATAAACCTGCTGTATGAGACTTAAAATTAATATTTTTAAGTTCATTATTAAATTTAGTTGTAAACGTTTTAGTCTCGAAATTATAAATGGTAACTTCTGAAAAATTATCATCTCCTAAATTTTCCATATTATTTTCATTAGTCTCGGTAACCTTATTATTATTATTGAAAATAGATATCTCATTATCAGATATGATATCGACATCGTGTTGATTGTTAAAAGGGCCTCTAATAAATCTGATTACTTTATTTGTGCTTGGTCTGTATTGCACAATAGCATGTAAGTTTCTTGGACTTAGAAATAAATCACCTTCATTCCAATATTTAGTTTTTTTTAATGCCGGCTGCACATCATTTAAATGAATCGGGTCATTTTCCCAATCATCAATTAATGATAAATTTTGATTATTTATAACAACATCATTTTCAACTAAAATTTCAAAGACTGATTTTATAAATTTTATTTCTCCATCTTTTGATACATTAACAATTACATCGTCTATAAATTTTTTTTTATTTGTTAATCTTGAAACAGTTTTAGAAAATGGGAAGATTTGTGCGGCTGTCCAAATACTATTATTGTTATCAAGCTCCTTACTGTGATGAAAATTATATTCTTGATTCATCCATACTAGATTAGAGCAAAAATCAATTTTAAATAATGGTGATAAACCTGAATTACTTATTAAACTTCCATCTTCTAGTATAATTGGGTGCGAATATTCAAATCTTATTTTAGAGATATTTTGTCTTAGGTTTATTACATCTAATGAAGGATTAGTTATCTGGTTATTCATAGCATCAATATCATGCCTGTAAGTATGTAAAACTTTAAAAGTATTTAGGTCAACAATTTCAACTAAAGATTTTTTCAGATCACCATCATATCTAGATAAAACTAACAATTCTTCCCTAGAATTTTTTATGTATCTTTTAAACCTTTCTTTGTCTTTATTTTTTGTATCTCTTGGAGGAGGCACATCTCTATTATCATAAAATATAATTCCATCTTTTTTATCAAAAGATATTCTGACATTTTTAACATTGCTTGGAATTTCCGACAAAAATACTGCTATTTTTTGAATTTCTGGAAATCTTTCTCCGCCACTATAATGGTGTTTTAATAAAGCACCATAAAAAATTACAATTATAAGAAACAAAATTAAAAAAAGATAAAGTACCCAAAGTTCAATTTTTTTAAACATAAATTAAATATAAATTTATTATTCTAACTTTGTAAAATTAGAACACAATAAAATTTATAGTGCTAAAATTTAGAATTTCAATACCTTTCATTCAAAAAAATTATTAATATTTTTTTTCAAATTGAACTTATCAATTTTCAAAATAGAAAGTATTTCTTCTCTAGTCTTTGAATATTTAAATAACTGCATATCAGGTGAACATAGAATCTTTAATTTTGGAGAGTATTTACTTTTAAAAAAAAGTGATTGTAAAATTGGATTTATTCCTCCAAATAGAGTGCTTTCATCATAAATAACAATATTTTTATATTTTTTACATATTCTAATAAAACTTTTTCTGTCAAAATTTTTTAATCTAAATAAATTTAAGATATCAAAATTATTAACCTCTTTGCGAAGATCATGAGCAATTTTATTGAAATAACCAGACGTGATAATTAAATTTTTATTTTTTTTATTTTTAGTTAATTTAAAACCTTTATTTAAATTGTATTTTTCTTTTAAATTGTAATCTAAAATACCTTTGTCGAGTCTAACATATACTGGTCCAGAAATATTAAATAATTTTTTTGATAATTGATTTGCTAAATTATTATCTGCTACATTAAATATCTCAAATTCTGGAATAAGATACATTAAATATAAATCTTGTATACCATGATGAGTGGGACCATCATTTGAAAAAGAAAAACCTGGTCCAACTCCTACAATTTTGCAATTTAGATTATGACTTCCAATATTAAATTTTAATTGTTCATAACATCTAAAAGTCAAAAAAGTACAAAATCCATAGACTAAAGATTTTTTTTTAGAGGAGGATATTCCAGAAGCAATATTAATTAAATTTTGTTCTGCAACACCAGCATCAATGAATCTTTTATTATTTTTAATTTTCTGTAAGCTGTAAACATCAGCATCATTAGTCAGTATGAAAGTTTTGTTATCTTTCAAAAATGTTTTTTTTATATTGTCAAAAAAAACGTCCCTTATATCTTTTTTCATTAAAATAACTTAATATTATTTATTATTTTTCTTAATAATTCATCACTTGGTTGACCATGGCTATATTTTAAATTATTTTCAAAAATTTTGATACCGTTACCTTTGACTGTATCCATTACTGCAATTGTGGATCTATTATTGCTTTTTAATTTTTTTAAGTAATCCATTATTTTTAAAATATTATGTCCATTAAAATTAAAGACTTTTAAATTTAATTTTTTAAAAAAATTATTATCAAAAATATCCTTTTTTTTTATAAATGAGCTTGCTGATAATCTATTTCTATCAATTATTATATGGATATTTTTAATTCTATTCTCACTAATAAAGAACAACCCCTCCCAAACAGAACCTTCATCAATTTCTGCATCTCCAATGATTGTGAATATTTTTTTTTTTGGGTTCCCAATCGCAAGTCCAATAGCTACACCTATCGAGTGTCCCAAAGAACCTGTATTCCAATCTACATAATTTAAATTAATAACATCAAGTTGACCCCCAATTTTATTAGTTCTAGTTAATAAATTATATTTGTTTTTTGACAACAATTTTTGGTCTAATAAAATTGCATGAAATATTCCTAAAGCATGACCCTTACTTAGAAGAAACAAATTTCTATTTTTATTCTTTAAATTAATTACACCGCTATAAAATAAGCAGGTCATCATATCTAAACAGGATAGACTTCCTCCTATATGATATTTATTTCCCTCTAAAATCATTTTTAGAAAAAAAAGTCGAAGAAATTTAATTTTTTTTTTAAAAAAAATGATATTTTTAGAATTCTTTTCCATATATTTTTTGATTAGGGTCCGTAAAAACCTCTATTAAATATGGTTTTTTATTTGATAAAGTTTTTTTTATTATTTTTTTGATATCTTCTATTTTTTTAATACTTAAATATTCAAGATCAAAAGCATTTGCAATTTTTTTAAAATTAAGAGTTCCAACACCAGTTAAATCTTCATTATCTAAAATATTACCTTTAAAAAAATCACCTTGCCATTTTTTCATAGATACATAACCACCATTGTTTATTACAAAAGTTTTGATATTTAAATTATAATGAGAAATTGCTTTTAGTTCTTGAATGTTAAGCTCAATAGAACCGTCACCAGTGACAGATAAAATTACATTTTTTTTTTCTGCTACTGATGCTCCAATAGATAATGGTAATGATAATCCCATAGCGGCATTCGCTGAAGATGATATTTCTTTTTGACCATTATTGAAATTCCAAGCTTGACCACCAATGTAATAATTTGAACCAGCATCAGTAATTAGAATACTATCTTTAGGAGCAAGATTTCCAAGATCATGCATAAATCTATATAGATCAATCGGATGTTTCTTTGATTTTAAATTTGGTATTTTATTATTATTTTTTATAATTAAACATTCTTTTACCCATTTATTATAATTATTAACTTTTTTGTTTTGAATAAATTTTTCAAATTTTTCTAAAAAATAATTTAAGTTATGATTAATTTTCAAATCTATTTTTTTTAAATTAAGGTCTAACTCATTTTTATCGTTATTTACTGAAATAGTATAAGCTTGTTTTGCAAATTTTTTTGGATTACCATTACATAAAGTAGGCGCAAACCTGCAGCCTAAAGATATTAAAAGATCACACTGGTCAGTCAGTTCTTTGCTATAAGTCATTCCTTTAATACCGCAAAGTCCCATATTCAATTTATTTGAATATGGAAAGATATCATTTGCAAATCTAGAATTAAAAAAAGGAATATTAAGTTTATTATTTATCTTTTTAAAAATTGTTTCACAATCTGATTGTTTTAATCCATTTCCCAAAATAAAGAGAGGTTTTTCTGATTTAATTAAAACTTTATAAATTTTTTGAAATTCATTATCTAATTTTATCTTATTTTTTTTGGGAGGTTTGAACCTTTTTAAAGACTTAATATCTTTTATTTTAGCAGCTTGAATGTCTAAAGGAATTTCGATCCAAACCGGTCCTGGCCTTCCTGATTTAGCTAGATAGATAGCTTTTTCAACTTCATATAAGCATGAACTAGGTTTTGTGATTTTAACTGCATATTTGGTTATATTTTTTAAAATTCTAGTTACACTAAACTCGGCTGTACCCAAAGTTCTGATATTAATATTTTTAAAAAAATCTGCTGTATATCTATTTTCAACTTGACCTGAAATAATAATGATTGGCGCACTATCGACATATGCCTCAGCTAATCCTGGAAGTGCATTAGTTGCTCCTGGACCTGCAGTAACACAAACAGCACCTATAGTATTTTTTACTTTTGCATATGCTTCAGCCATCATGGGCGCTGCTGCTTCATTTCTTGCTGCAAAAAAATTAATTCCTGCTTTTTCTATGGCATCATTCAAATACATCGCACCATAACCAGTAAGCATGAAAATATCTTTAATACCCTCTTTTTTTAGGGAATTTGCTATTAAATTTGAGACCATCATTTTAGCAATGTTATAAATGAATAAATGGATTATACAATTTAAAATTATTTCAATTTTATAAATAAAAATTTAAATATTGTGTAAAGCTCAATAAGTCCATTGTATATAATACTTCTGCTTGACTCACCTCCGATCCTTGAGAGCTCATCTCCTGGAATATCAATGTGTTTAACGTTATTAGCATTTGTCTTTATTACGACTTCTGTGTTTAGCGCCGGATTATTTAAATTAATTTTTAAATTTTTAAAAAGACTTAATTTAATTCCATAATAAATTCCTAAAACGTCTGTACATTTACTCCCATATAAAATTTGGACCATAAACGTAAACATCCAATTACCAAAAGATGTAATCAAAGTATCGTCATAACTTTTAGCATTATTTAAATATCTTGATACTTTCACAAAATCATAACCCTGATTAATTTTCTTTTTAATTATTGAAATTTTTTCAGGTATGCAATTATTATCTGGTGAAAAAAAAATAATGTGCGATCCTTTTGCCTTTCTTAACCCATATTTTATTCCATTTAAAACACCTTTATTTCTCTTATTTTGAATAAATACCTTCCAACCATTTTTTCTAGCTTTTTGTATGGAGCCATCTTTTGAACCTCCATCAATATAAATTATTTCTTTTAAGTGTTTTTTTTGTTTATTTATTCTTTTAGATAAATAAGTAATTCCGTCTATTTCATTTAAACCAAAAATAATTAATGAAATCGACATTAGTAAAAATTATTCAACTATGTAATATGAAAGTCTTGAATTATATTGCCACCTTTTTAATTTGACATTTCTAGATCCAATAATTTCTCTAAATGCGTGAGTTTCGCCAGGTGAAAGTTCATCACAAATTTCATCAAAAACAATTACAGTTCCTTTGTTTATATATTTTTTCATTTTTTTTAAAATTTGTCTTGTAGGTTTATAAATATCCATGTCAAAAAAAACTAATGATAATAATGTTTCGGGGTTTTCTTTGACGAATTTGTCAAAAGTTTTATTAACATCACCTTTATAAATCTTTACTCTATTATAATGAGGTAATGCACTAAAATTTTCTTTTAAATTTAATATTTTTTCTAAAACTTTTTCGTAATTTTTAACTGTACTAAATTCACCACTACTTAAATTACTATCTTTTCTAGTTACATTTTTTAAACCGACGAATGTATCAAAACAAAAAATTTTTCTTGTTCTATTGAATGGTTCATAAATATCTCTTAGACTTTGAAAAGTTGCAGAAGAGCTACCATATTGGCATCCTAGTTCAAGAATGTAACCAGGCACTTCTAAAATTTTTTTATAAATCTCATTGAAAAAAAGTATTCTAGATAAATATTTAGGATCAAAGAATAATGCTAAATTATCTAACTTTCTTATACCATCTATATCTGTTTTTTTTAATAAATCATAAAGCGATTTTTTTGTATTCCTATAGTTTTCAGATCCAAAAAAATCAAAAGCTGTTGGATTTTTTTTTTTATTTGCTGATATGTATTTTTTTTTCATAAATTAATATATTTCTTAAAATCTTTTATCAAAAGGCTTTAAACATTATTTTACAATTTAAAACAATATGTTTTCTTATAATATAATTCCATATATCTTTTTGTTAGAATTAAGCTGATATAAACCCTTACACCTTATTTTTCCATCTAAAACAATATATCTTTTTTTTAATTTTTTAAAAATTATAGGTTTAAGTGAAGATTTTTGATCTTTAATTTCATCAATTATCATATTTAAATTTTTTTTATCGAAAGTAATTTTTTCAATATTTATATATTTATCTTCTGTTTTATAAAATATTTTCTTTGGATCAATAAATTCTGTTTTTCGAATCTTTGATTCAAATTTTATTAATTTTTCTTTTAGGTCTTTATTAAATAAATATTTATTCAAATTAATTATTCTATTTAATCTTGTTGGATTTTTAATTGATAAAATGGGTACAACGTTATTAAAAATTGAAAAAAGTAAACATAAATCAGAAAAATTTATATTATATTTACTTTTAAAATAAGTAAGTTGTTTTTTAAGATTTTTGTCGATTTTTTTAAATTTACACCATCTAATTGGGGAGTAACCAAAAACCAAGATATTTTTTTTTTTGCAAAAATTTAATAACTTTTTTTGATAAAAATAATTGAAAATATTTAGTTCGATTTGAATGGCGTCTAAATGATATAGAATTTTTGGGTTCATTTTTTTTAATTTTCTATATCCTATATTTCCCAAGCCAATATTTTCGACCTTTTTTTTTGTTTTTAAAAGTATTAAAGATTTAATTAAATTATCTTGATTAGCTTCTGAAGGCCAATGAGTTAAAAAAAAATCAATTTTTTTTCTTTTTAGAATAGACTGATATTCCTCAAGTTTTTTTTTAATACTAATATTTCGATCTTTTTCAAAATATGAAACTTTTGCAATTAATTTATAATTAGTTTTTATCTTTTCTAATTTTTTTAGAGATTTTCCGTCATAGTATATTCTTGCAGTGTCAATCAATTCACCTCCTTGCTTCAAAAATCTATTAATGACGTTAAGTCTTGTATCTATATTGTCTTTTAATAGTTCTCCAGTTCCAAGACATATTTTTTTTAAAATATTTTGCATGTTTTATTCTAAAATTAAAAATTTGGATTTATTTAGAATTATAAAAGTCACCATTTTCTATAAAAAGATAAGAATGTGAATTTTTATCATTATAAGCGTTTTGAAATGATTTAAAAATCGTTTTTGGATTATTCAAATAAACAACCTTGACCTCAGTTAGGATTTGTTTGAAAATTTTAGTGTAATCTTGAGTATGCTGTGGTCCACCATCCAGAGGAATTTTTGATCCAATTGATGTTCTAATTATCACTTTTGGTCTCATTTCACCCCTAGACATTTTTCTAATTTTATCCAGATGATTTACCAGTTGATTCATTGCTAAAATTAAAAAATCAAATCTAGGATAACATGAAATAGGAACATAACCATTTAGCGCCATTCCAATAGATATACCCATTTGAGCATCTTCGAATACGGGCATTTCAATTTTTTTTTTATTTGGTACGCCTATCAGAGTATTATAAATGGCATTACCTGAGAAAGATACAGATTGACCAACAAACAGTGTATCTTTTTTTTTTCCAAGATAATTCATTGATTTTATTAATTCTTTTCTATAGGAGATCATTTTTTAAAATAGAACCCAAGATCCTGTTCCATGATGAGGGAACTTTCTTTTATATTTATAATAAATTACATTTTTTGGTATTTTTGATTTTTTAATCCAAACTTTGTCTGTAGGTGTATTAGTGCTCATATTATTATCTTCTACAATAAATTTAATAGGTAATTTATGATTTATAGAATACTTGTAACACTCAGAAAATATACCAGTTTCAAAAGTCATATCACCAATAAATACCCAAACTTTTGATTTTGACCTTTTTAATTTTAAGGCTTTAGCAATTCCGAGAGCTATAGGAATTATACCACCTACAATTGATGATGAATAAAATTTATATTTTTTAAAGTTTAATCCCATACTTCGACCATTTAATATCTCTTTTTTAATTAAATCTAAAGGTATTCCTTTTAAAATAGCATGGTAATGATTTCTCCAAGATGATAAAACCCAATCATCTTTTTTCACTTTTTTAAAAATATTAATTAATTGATTTTCGTTATTTCCAGAGAGATGAATTGGGGCTTTAATTTTTCCATCTTCGTATATTTTTTTTATACTTTTTTCAAAATTGATTAAAATATCTTTTAATTTTTTATTATTTTTGTTCATTGAAATAATTTTTTCTTTTTTTTGTTTGATGTTGATTTTTTTTAAACCATTCCCATGTTTCATTCAACCCATCTTGAATTGAATAGTAAGGTTTGAAATTAAGAATTTTTTTTGTATTTTTCATGTCTAGAACTCTTTTTGAATAACCAGAATTTTTTTTAGTTTGATAAATTGCTTTAAAAAAAACAACCTTTTTAAGATTATTCACCAAATGTTTTATTGAAATTCCATGTCCACTTCCGAGATTGAGAAAATTAAATTTTTTTGTGCCTTTAATGCAAGTTAACAAAATTGCTCTTGCAACGTCGCGTGAAAAAGCAAAGTCCCTTATACTTTTGCCATCCCCCCAAACTTTAATTGACCCATTTCCCTTAATTATTTTGTTCATTAGGCTCGGAATTACCATTGCATTTTTTTCATCAAAATTATCACCGGGACCAAAGACGTTACATGGTCTTACAATAAAATAATTCTTAAGTTTATATTGTTTTTTGTACGCACTGATTTGTAATTCAGCCATTCTCTTTGCATGCCCTGGAAACATATCCATAGGTTCATCAGTCATTCTTTGACCTTCAGTTAGCAGACTTCCTTTACTGTATGCACCTATTGAGCTTGTGTAAACTAATCGTTTAATCTTATTTATTCTACTTGCTTCCAAAATATTTGTGTTCATCATTAATAAAGGAACTAAAAAAGAGGCTGGTTTGTCTAGTGTTACTTGTATTGATCCTTTTATACCAGCTAGATGAAAAACAATATCTATATTTTTTGTAATTTTTTTACAAAAATTAAAGTCACATAAATCACCGTAAATAAATTCAGTATTTTTTTTTTTAATTTTAATTTTATCTAAAGAAACAATAGTAATTTTTTTTGTATTGCATTTTTCAAGATAATTAATTAATTCTCTTCCTATTAAACCAGTTCCACCGGTTATTAATATTCTTTTTTTCTTATAAAAAGGGAGGAATATTTTTTTGATATCTTTGATCTCAATTGTTTTCATTTTTACAATGTTTAATTGTATCTTTTATACCATTTAATAGTATCTAAAAGGCCTTTTTCGAGTGTAAATTTTGGTTTGAATTTTATCAATTTTTTTAATTTACAAATATTAATTCTCCTAACAGGTATCATGGTTGGTTTATTAAAATTAAATTTGATATTTTTTTTATCTATTTTGTAAATCTTGGATAAAAAATCTATAATTTTTTTAAGACTTATAGATTTTCCAGACGCTACATTTATTATCATAAATTTAAAAGGCATATTCATTAATCTTAATAAAATTGCAACAAAATCCTCTATATAAATAAAATCTTTTACATCTTTGCCATCACCCCAAACTTCAACATTTTTATTTTCTTCAAATTTTCTAATTAATGATGGCACAACTTTTGACCTAACCAAATCAAATTTATCATGAGGGCCAAAAATATTTCCTGGCCTTACTATTAAAATATTCATTTTATTTTTGTACATTTGACATATTTTCTCTGAAAAAATTTTCATCCAGCCAACATTAAAATATTTATTAAATAACGAATAATTGACATCTTTTTCACTCATAGCTCTTTTACTAACTGGATAAACAGTATTACTGCTTATGAATATAAATTTTTTGACTTTATTTTCAGAGCTTGCTTTTAAAATGTTCATATTCATTAATACATTGTCATCAACATGAAACATGGGGTTTTTCTGCATTATCATCGCTCCAGATGATACTGCCGCACACATTATTACAATATCTTTTGATTTTGTAATTTTGCGACAAAAATTTAAATTTTTTAGATTACCTTTGTAATATTTAATATTTTTAATTCTTTGATAATTTTTATTTCTAAAAGATGTAGAAAAAACGTTATTTCTTTTTTTATCTATTTTTTTTAAAATATTTGTTCCAACAAAACCCGATCCGCCAATAATTATAATTTTTTTTTTCATCAATTATAATGTTACTTAATTGTTTGATTATAAATTATAGTACTCCCTGTATTTTCAAAAGCAAAATTAACTATTTGATATTTTGACAATTTTTTTTCGATCTTTATTTTATTTTTTGGTGAACATAAAATATATACAAACCCACCTCCACCAGAGCCTAATAATTTGGCACCATAAGCCCCATTTTGCATTGCTATTTTGCATATATTATTTACTGTATTGTTACTAACTCCTCTTGTTAACTTTTTTTTTTCTTCCCAATAAAGATTCATTAAACTGCCAATTTTTTTCAGATTCATTTTTTGTTTAGTAAATTCTGAGAGAGCCTCTTCAGTAATTTTATTTATAGAATTCAAATATTTTTCAATTTTACCAGTACGAATATTTTTCATTTTGTCTCTTTCTAATTTTTCACTTAATCTTCTAATTCCAGTAAAAAGTAGTATTGAAGATTTATTCAAAATATCAATTTTATTTTGACCAATTACGTTCTGGACGCTAAAATCTCTATAAGAGTTAAATTCAATTAGATTGAAACCCCCGAAAGCTGCTGTAATTTGATCTTGTGAACCTACAGACTCTCTCAATTTTTTTTGCTCAATATCTAAAGCTAGTTTTGCTATTTTTCTTTTATTTAAAAGCTGGTCTCTCATTGCAGAAATTGCATGTATTGCACAAACTGTAGAACTCGAACTACCACCTAATCCTGACAAAGATGGTAAATCAGCTGAATGGACTATTTCAATATGATTTTTTTCATATTTGAAATATTTTAATATTTCCCTGTAAGGCCCATGCTTGATACTATTGATCGATTTTACCTCCTCGGTCTCATGATATCTTAGTCTATAATTAAATTTAAATACTGGAGGAAGGTATCTTACATTTATATAGCAATATTTATTAATTGAACCACTTATTACCATTCCATTGTTGTTTTTATACCAATCAGGAAAGTCCGTACCTCCCCCAAATAATGATATTCTAAAAGGAGTTCTGCAAATGATCATAATTTTAAAATCTTAATTAATTAAAATACTTAAAGTTAAAATTAACAATATATATAACGTTATAGTCAAAAATACAGATATTTACATTGAAAAAATAATGAACAAGACTATAAAATGACATAATTAAAACATCTAATGTTTAAATTATCTCATCTGATATACTTTTATATTAAAAATTAAAAATGAAAAAAAAAGTTGCTTTCATTACAGGAATTTCTGGAATGGTGGGATCACATCTTGCAGAATACTTAATTAAAAATACGAATTTTAATATAGTTGGAATGATAAGAAAACGAAGCTCTTTAAAAAATATAGCTAATTTGACAAAAAATATTAATGAGGGAAACCGAGTTAAACTTGTTTATGCTGATTTAAAAGATAGTATTTCAATAAATAAAGCAATCAAAGAGACAAAGCCAAATTATGTATATCATTTAGCTGCACAAAGTGATCCTAAAACTAGTTTTCATATTCCTTTGGAAACTAATGAAGTGAATGTAAAAGGCACTATTAGGTTATTGGAGGCTTGTAAAGAGTTTGCTTCAAAATCATTAATTCATATTTGTTCCTCATCAGAGGTTTATGGAAGAGTTAAAAAAAATTTTTTACCTATAAAAGAAAACTGTCCTTTTCATCCGGCGTCTCCATACGCAATATCTAAAGTTGGAACAGACCTTGTAGGTAGACATTATTCAGAGGCTTATAATATGAATATAATGATTACAAGAATGTTTACTCACACGGGACCAAGGAGATCAGATTTTTTTGCTGAATCTTCATTTGCAAAACAAATAGCAATGATTGAGAATAATTTGATTAAGCCCATTGTTTATCATGGAAATTTGAAAAGCTTAAGAACAATTGCAGATGTGAGAGATGCGGTAAGAGCTTATTATCTTCTCTTAACAAAAAAACCAAGAAAGGGAGAAGTATATAATATTGGCGGTACTTATTCTTGTAAAGTAGGAGACATATTAAATTACTTAATTTCTATTTCTAGAAAAAAAGGAATAAAAAAGAAATTTGACAAAAATAGATCTCGTCCACTTGATGCAGACCTACAAATTCCAAGTACTAAAAAATTTTATAATCAAACAAAGTGGAAGCCTGAGTATAAATTTGAGACTACAATGAATGATTTGATGAATTACTGGAGAAAAGAAATAAAGAAGAATCCAGACGAATATATTAATAGATAACAATGAAATTTGATAAAAATTTAATTAAAAAAAGATTAAAAAATATTGAGAGTAACTTTAAGCTACTTAACGAAAATTTTTTTCATAAACTTGTTAACGATGCAACTTCTATGATTGCAACTGCAGTAAAAAAAAAAAATAAAATTATTTTCTGTGGAAATGGTGGGTCAGCTTCGGATGGTGAACATTTGTGTGCAGAATTAGTAGGAAGATACCTTAGGAAAAGAAAAGCTTATCCAGCAATAGCACTAACAAGTAATTCTTCTTTAATTACAGCTTTAGGAAACGATTACGGATTTGAAAATATATTCTATAGGCAATTAGACTCAATCGGTAAAAGAGGTGACATTTTGTTTGCAATAACAACTTCTGGAAAAAGTAAAAATATTTTAAAAATTTTAGAACTTGCAAAAAAAAAAGGAATAAAAATAATTCTTTTAACTAGTATAAAAGCAAAAAAAAAATTAAAAAAAAAAGTTGATTTATTAATTCCTGTACCCTCAAAAAGAGTTGATAGAATTCAGGAAATGCATATTGGAATTGGCCACATAATATGTGAGGCAGTAGAAAATTGTATAAGTTAAATCAAATTGTAATTTTTTGTGGAGGTTTTGGCACTCGCTTAAAAGCTGTTTCAAGGGGAATACCTAAATCTTTGATCTCAATCAATAATAAAAACTTTATTGAAATTTTATTAAGAAATTTATCAAGGTTTAATTTTACAAAAGTTATTCTTCTTTGCCATTATAAGGGTTCTGTATTTTATAAAAAATATCATAATAAAAGAATAAACGGTTTAAATGTAAAATGTATAATTGAAAAAAAAGCTCTTGGTACTTTAGGAAGTTTATTAAATGCAAAAAAAAAGTTAGATCAATTTTTTTTACTATCAAACGGGGATACTTTTTTCGATATCAATATTGCTGACTTATATAAAAAATTTAATTATAAGAAGAGTCTGCTTTTGCTCGCAGCAGGAAAAATTATAACAGATGACAAATATAGATATCAAAACTTTTTAATAAAAAAAGGAATATTAAAAAAAATTTTTTATTCAACAAGCAAAAATCAAATAATTAATAGTGGATTATGTATAGTAAATAAAAAAATTTTAAAAAGTGTAAATAAAAAAGATGTATCTTTTGATAAAAATTTAATTCAATCTTTAATTCCAACAAAAAAAGTACAAGTTGAGGTTTATAATAA
>MDSW01019848.1_pt1 | contig 15633 bp, 16 predicted proteins | sample 811171 | NCBI WGS metagenome assembly MDSW01 (sample SAMN05326641, study PRJNA326480) | marine metagenome | isolation source: seawater | place: Atlantic Ocean: North West | collected 2012
AAGAACTATTCCAAGAAGATCATCTTTTTTATCTAAAATAAAACCTGGATCAGGATAAATAAGATCAATTCCAGGAATTGAGTCGTCCGCAAATGTTACTCCCATATCAACTATTATCCATTTTTGATTATCTTCTTTTCCATAGGCATATAAATTCATATTCATTCCAATTTCACCTGAACCGCCTAATGGGCAAAAAATAAATTGTTCTTTATTCATAATAATAAATCTTTATAAACTTTAATTATTCCTTTTGTAGTAATATCATTATCTATTACAGATTTTTTGCTAATATGTTTTTTAAATAATTTAGAGTATCCGCCTGTTAATATAACTTTATAATTTAATTTACTAGTAGATATAATTTTCCTCATGATGCTATTAATTAACCCTTTATAACCCCATAAAAATCCAGCATTAAGAGCATCTTTTGTATTTTTGCCATAACTTTTTGTATTATTTTTTAAATTTAACACTGGCAATAATGCTGTAGATTTATTCAAATTAATAATTGATAGTTTTATACCAGGAGCAATAACGCCACCATCATAAATTCCAGGTTTTCTTACAATGTCAAAGGTTGTAGCCGTGCCAAAATCAATTACTAGGCAATTCTTTTTATATATATTATATGACCCAATGGCATTTACTATTCTATCTGAGCCTAATTGTTTAAAACTATCTACATTTAATTTAATTATTTTTTTAATATCTAATTCTTTTATCTCGTAAAGAACATATCCATTTTTTTTTAAATATAATTTAACATTCTTATACACAGACGGAACAACGCTAGAGAATAAAACTTTGGTATTCAAGTTATAGGAAAGAAAATTTTTTAAAAATTTAGATAAATATTTTTTATTACATAGTTTTTCACTATCAATATTTTTAGATTTTATAATCCTAAATCTTGCATTCAACAAAGTGAGCTTTGTTAAAGTGTTTCCTATATCTCCTACTAAATATTTCATCTTATCCTTTTTATTTTTTCAAACTAGAGATTATTTTTTCATAAGCTAACTTAATCTTTATCAAAATTTCATTGTTTTTTATAATACGATTTGAACAACTAGATAAAGATATTGACTTAAAACTTTTATTTTTTGGTGAAATCTTAGTATTTATTCCTATTCCTATAATTAGAAATTTTTTATCCCTGTGTTCTACTACTTCTTGGAGTATTCCACATAATTTCCTCTTTCTTACCAGTAGATCGTTAGGCCATTTTATAGATATTCTGTATTTTGAGTATTTCTCCAAAATATTTTTAATTATACGAGGATTTAAAATTGAAAATTTTTGAAATTTTAATTTTTTTGAATTAATCTCAAAAAACAATGATATAAAAAGGTTGCCTTTTTTTGAAATCCATTTTTTTCCCATTGTTCCTCTGCCTTTTGTCTGTCTTGTTGCGTAAATAATACATGGAAAAAATTTGCCTTTTTTTATTAACTTAATAGCCTCATCATTAGTGCTTTTTACACTGTTAAATTTTATTAATTTTAATTTCATTAATAGAGAAATACTGAACTTAGTATATTGTTTAAAAGAGCTGGGTATAAAAAGAAAGTAATTAGCATAATGCAGCTTAAAAAAATTGTACCTGTGATGCTAATATTTTTAATTTGGTCAAAGGGCTTAATAAGTTTATCAAAATATATTATTTTAATTATCCTTAGATAATAAAAAGCTGATATCACAGTTGTTAATAGGCCAATAATAGCTAAAACATACATCTCGCTCTCAATTACAGCCATAAAAACATAAAACTTAGCAAAAAAACCTCCTAAGGGAGGTATTCCAGCTAATGAAAATAAAATAATTAAAAAAGAAATTGCTATCAAAGGATGATTTTTAGAAATACCAGATAATTCATTAATTTCTTCTGTATATTTTCCATTTTTTTTCATTAAAAATATGCATGCAAATGCGCCTATGTTCATCACAACATATATTGTTATATAGACTATAGAACTCATATAACCTGAGTTTGTTCCTGTCGCTACACCTGCAAGAGCATAACCTATGTGACCTATAGAACTGTAAGCCATTAATCTCTTAATATTTTTTTGACCTATTGCAGCAATAGCTCCTAATATCATCGAGGCTACAGATATAAAAATTACTATTGATTGCCATTCAATAAATACATTAGCAAATGGAACTTGCATAAATCTTATTATTACTGCTAGACCTGCTACTTTTGGAGCTACTGCAAAAAAACTTGTTATGGAAGTGGGTGAGCCTTCATAAACATCAGGTGTCCACATATGAAAAGGAACTGCTGAAACTTTAAAAGCTAGACCTACTAGAATAAACACCATTGCAAAAATTGAACCAACATTTTCAGGATTTAATTGATTATTAATAATTTCAAAATTTGTAGACCCGGTAAAACCATAAAGCAAAGAACAACCATAAAGTAATAATCCTGATGAAAGTGCGCTTAATACAAAGTATTTAACTCCCGATTCTGAAGATCTAATATTGTCTCTGTCTATAGCCGCCAAAACATAAAGTGCTAAAGATTGTAATTCCAAACCAAGATAAAAAAGTATTAAATCATTAGAGCTAACCATAAAAAACATGCCTAAAATAGATAAAAGTATAATTATAGGATACTCAAATTTTGCAATACCATTGTCCTTAATAAAAGTTTGAGATGAATACAAAATGAAAATACTTGCTAATAAAATTAATATTTTAATAAAGTTTCCATAAGAGTCTCTTACAAAACTTTCAGAAAATATTTTAATCTGTGTATTTTCACCGTTAAAAATAATTAATGCCAATATAATTAAAGATAAAAGTGATAAATTGGTTACCAAATTATAACTTTTGTTAACAAATACCCCAACCATTAAAATTATAAATATAGAAACAGAAAGAAAAATTTCAGGAAGCAATATGTTTAAATCATTTATCATTTACTTGCATTCAAATGGTAGGTTAAATCACTTTTATAATTTTCAAGTAAATCATTTACAGAAACATTTATAGTGTCTAGTAAAGGATCGGGATAAAATCCAAAAATAATTATGGCGGTTGCTAATATAAATAACATTATTGATTCTAAAGAATTAATATCTTTTAAAGATCTAATTTCTGAATTTTTAATTTCACCAAAAATCACTCTTTTTGATAACCAAAGCATATATGCAGCAGCAAGCACAACTCCGATGGTAGCTAATAATGCAACTAAATAATTTTTCTGAAAAACTCCAACCAAAACCAAAAATTCTCCCAAGAATCCAGTTGTTCCTGGTAACCCTAATGCAGCTAAAGCAAAAATCATAAATACTAATGAGTATTTTGGTATAAAATTAACTATTCCTCCATATGAATTTATAAGTCTTGAGTGTGTTCTGTCATAAAGAACTCCTACACTTAAAAAAAGTGCTGCAGATATTAAACCATGGCTTATCATTTGAAACATTCCTCCATCTATACCTTGTTTTGTAAAAGCGAATATTCCAAGGGTAACAAATCCCATGTGAGCTACTGATGAATACGCAATTAATTTTTTCATATCTTCTTGCATCAATGCAACTAGAGAAGTGTAAATAATTGCGATTATACTCAGTGAATAAATTAGAGGGACAAAATATTCAGATGCGACTGGAAACATTCCTATTGAAAATCTTAAAAAACCATATCCACCCATTTTTAAGAGTATAGCTGCCAATATGACAGAACCTGCTGTAGGTGCCTCTACATGAGCATCAGGCAACCATGTATGAACAGGCCACATTGGCATCTTAACAGCAAAAGAGCTGAAAAAAGCTAGCCATAAAAGGTATTGATATTCTTGAGGAATTCTAATTTTATAAATTTCAACAACATCGGTTGTTCCTGTTAGCCAGTAAATAGTTATTATTGCTACTAACATTAGTACTGAACCAAGTAACGTATAAAGAAAAAACTTAAAGGCTGAATAAACTCTTCTTGGTCCTCCCCAAACTCCTATGATTAAAAACATTGGTATCAAACCAGCTTCAAAAAAAAGATAAAATATAACAAGATCAAGAGAACAAAAAACTCCTATCATAAAAGTTTCCAAAACCAAAATTGCTATTAAAAATTCTTTAATTCTTTCCTTTACGCTATTAATACAGGAGAGAATACAAATAGGAGCTATAAAAGCTGTCAGAACAACAAATAGTATTGAAATACCGTCTACTCCTAATTTAAATTTTATTAATCCGCTTATCCAATTTTTTTCTTCAATGAATTGAAATCCTGAAAAATTTTTATTAAATAAACTCCATAAAAATAAAGTTAAAAATAAATTTGCTAAGCTAGAAAATAAAGAAACATAAATTGCACTTTTATTATTATCTTTTTGATTTCTAAATAAAAAGATAAACAAAGCTCCTAAGAGTGGTAAAAAAATTATTAATGAAAGAATTGGAAAATTCATTTTAATTTAAAATCAAGTAAGTTATTAATAATGATAGTCCAATAAGCATAACAAATGCATAGTCATAAATATAGCCACTTTGAAACTGAACTGCCTTATTAGAAATTAATTTTATAATTTTTGAAATCCCATTAGGACCAAATCTATCAATAGTATTTTCATCTCCTTGTTTCCAAAAAAATAATCCTATTTTTTTTATTGGATTTACAAAAATAAATTCATAAATTTCATCTATATACCATTTGTTTAATAAAAAATTATATAATATTTTATTATTGTTTTTAAAATTTTCTAAAATTTTTTTATTTTTGACAAATAAATAATAAGAAATAGGTATAGCAATTATTACCAGTGATGGTGTAAGAAGCAAAAACCATAAAGGAATGTGTTCGTGGCTAATTTTTTCTATAAAAAATATTGATGTTTGCCAAAATGTTTCGCTTTTATCTCCAATCAACAGATCTTTAAATAAATAACCTGAAAATATTGCTCCTAATGCTAAAAAAACTAGTGGTATAAGCATTATTAATGGTGACTCGTGTGTTTCTTTGAGTGACAAATTTTTATTCATATACTTTCCATGAAAAGTTTTAAAAATTAATCTCCAGGAATAAATTGCTGTTAGAAAAGCTGTAAATATTCCGGCGTAGGCTGCGATGTTGCCAATTGTAGAGTGTTTAAAGAATGCAAATTCAATTATTGCGTCTTTTGAATAAAAACCAGATAAAAAAGGGAAACCTGTAAGAGCTAAAGTTCCAACTAACATAAGTACCCAAGTGTATGGAAGTTGTTTCCATACTCCTCCCATATTTCTAATATCTTGATCTTCTTTAAAAGCATGTATTACTGAACCAGATCCTAAAAACAATAATGCTTTAAAAAAAGCATGAGTAAACAAATGAAACATTGCAACATGATAAGCCCCTACTCCAGCTGCAAAAAACATATAGCCTAATTGGCTACAAGTTGAATAAGCTATAATTCTTTTTATATCATTTTGCACCAAAGCAACTGAAGCGGCAAAAATTGCGGTAATAATTCCTACTATTGCAACAATATTTAAAGCAACTTCTGAATATTCAAATATGGGAGAGCATCTTACAACCAAAAAGACTCCGGCCGTTACCATAGTCGCAGCATGAATCAAGGCTGAAACTGGTGTTGGTCCTTCCATTGCATCTGGTAACCAGGTATGAAGTAAAAATTGTGCAGATTTTCCCATAGCACCTAGGAATAAAAAAAGACAAATTGTAGTAATTAAATTTATTTCAAGTCCTAAAAAATTAATTTCTTTGTTAACTAGTTGAGGAGTTAATTGAAAAACTTCGTTATAGTTAATTGTGCCTAAGTGATAGAATATTAAAAAAATACCAATAGCTAATCCAAAGTCACCTACTCTATTAACAATAAATGCTTTGATTGCTGCATTATTAGCAGAATTTCTTTTGTACCAAAAACCAATTAGTAGATACGAACACAGACCAACACCTTCCCTTCCAAAGAATAGTTGTAAAAAATTATCTGAAACAACAAGAGCCAACATTGAAAATGTAAATAAAGAAAGGTAAGACATAAATCTTGGTTTGTGAGGATCATGACTCATATATCCAATTGAGTAGACATGGACTAATGAAGAAATAAGAGTGACTACTACAAGCATAATAGAACTAAGAGGATCAATATTAACTGACCAGCTTGCTGCAAAGTTGCCTGAAGTAATCCATTCTAATATTTTATGATTTGCGTAAGAACCTTCGTTAATGCCATTATAAAAAATAACAACTGATAAAATTGCAGAGGCACAAACAAAAAAACTTGTAGCTAATTCTGAGAAAAAATTTCCTAATGATCTCCCAAAATATCCTATGATAGAACCTAATAATGGTAAAAATAATACTGCGTATTCCATTTAACCCTTCATTTCATGAATATCTTCAACTCGAATTGAGCCTTTGTTCCTATAAAAAATAACTATGATTGCTAGCCCAATCGCTGCTTCAGCTGCAGCAACAGTTAGTATTAACATTGTAAATATTTGACCTAGGATATCTCCTGAAAAAATTGAAAAAGAAATAAGATTTATATTTACAGCTAAAAGAATTAGTTCAATGGACATTAAAATAACAATGATATTTTTTCTGTTTAAAAATATTCCAATAACACCTAAAGAAAAAATAATTGCTCCTAAAGAAAGATAATGTCCTAAACCAATATCAATCATCAATTTTTACCCCTTTCCCAAATTCTACTTCCTTTATTTCAACTGATGATATTTTTTCTCTAGAGATTTGATGAATATAGCTTTGTCTTTTTATGTTTTCTCTTTTTCTATAAGTTAAAACAATTGCTCCAATCATAGATAGAAGCAGAATCATTCCAGAAATCTGAAAATATAAAATGTAGTCAGTATACATAACACTGCCTATCAAATGTGTGTTTGAGATATTTTCATTTATTAATAAAGTACTGCTTGACATAACATTTTCTTTATATTTCCAGCCTCCAATCACTACTAGTAATTCTAAAAAAATTACAACACTTATAAATAAGCCAGATGGTATGTGAGTGGATTTTCTTCCAATAAACCAAGATTGTTTTTGTTGTGCTACATTGAGCATCATTACAACAAATAAAAATAAAACTGCTACTGCTCCTACATAAACAATTAAAAGAATAACTCCTAAAAATTCTGCACCCACCATTATGAATAGGCAGCCAATAGAAATAAAATCTAATATTAAAAAAAAAACTGAGTTAACAGTGTTTCGTGACGTTATAACCATTAAAGCAGAAAGTATTGCTATAACTGAAAAAAAATAAAAGAAAAAAGCATGAGCTAACATTATTTACCTGTATATTTTGTCTAGTTTTATATTTTTTTCTAAAACAGATTCCCATCTATCTCCATTATCCAATAATTTATCCTTATTGTAATAAAGCTCTTCACGAGTCTCAGTAGCAAATTCAAAATTAGGACCTTGAACAATAGCGTCTACAGGGCAAGATTCTTGACAAAGACCACAATAAATACATTTCAACATATCAATATCGTATCTCGTAGTTTTTCTACTTCCATCTTTACGTTCTTCAGATTCTATAGTAATTGCCTGAGCTGGACAGACAGCTTCACACAATTTACATGCAATACATCTTTCCTCACCATTTGGATATCTTCTAAGGGCGTGCTCACCCCTGAATCTTGGACTTATTTTACCTTTTTCATGAGGATAATTAATAGTTTTTTTTCCTTTGAAAATTTCTTTAATAGCAATAAATAAAGCTGAAACAAACTCAGCCAAAAAAACTGTCTTTAATAATCTATTTAATTTCATTTAAAAATCCTTTTTTGGCAACATGTCAAAATAAAATAAAAAACTAGCTGTTAAAATAACGTATATTAATGAGAAAGGCAGAAAGATTTTCCATCCGAGTCTCATTAGCTGGTCATATCTATATCTTGGAACAATCGCCTTTACGATTGAAAATAAAAAAAATAAAAATAATATTTTTAGTATCATCCAAAAAGGAGCTGGAATGATATTTAATGGATAAATTTCTAAAGGTGAAAGCCAACCTCCCAAAAATAGTATTGAACCCATAGCACACATTAATAATATGTTTGCATATTCTCCCAACCAAAACATGGCATACATCATCCCTGAATATTCGGTTTGATAACCTGCAACCAACTCAGCCTCAGCCTCTGGTAAATCAAATGGTGGTCTATTTGTTTCAGCTAGAGCAGATATAAAAAATATTACAAACATTGGAAAAAGAGGAATTACAAACCAAACATCTTTTTGAGCTAATACTATATCAGTCAAATTTAATGAGCCCACGCATAACAAAACATTTATTATTATAATTCCTATTGAAACTTCATAAGAAACCATTTGAGCTGCAGATCTTATTGCGCCAAGAAATGGATACTTGGAATTAGATGCCCATCCTCCCATTATAATTCCATAAACTCCTAGTGAGGAAACTGCAAATAAATAAAGTATACCTATATTAATGTTTGATAAAACTAGATTTTCACTTAAAGGAATAACTGCCCACGCAATCAGTGCCAATGTCATAGTAACTATTGGTGCTAAAATAAATATTATCTTATTTGCACTAGCAGGAATAATAATTTCTTTAAAAATATATTTTAGAGCGTCCGCCAAAGTTTGAAATAATCCAAAAGGACCAACAACATTAGGGCCTCTCCTCTTTTGAACAAAACCCCAGACTCTCCTGTCTAACCAAACAATTAAGGCAACGGAAACCAAAATTGGAACTAATAAAAAAATAATTTTATAAATTTCTTTAAATAAAATATCTAAATATTCCATTTAGTTATTAGTCCCTTCTTTAAGCAAATTAGAATTTATTCTTCTGCAGTCGCTCATTGTTTTTGATGCTCTGGCAATAGCATTGCTAAAATAATAGTCAATTTTATTTATGTGAATTTTTTCATTGATAAAATCTGAATTAACTTTTTTATTATTTTTTAAAATTTTCTTTGGTAAAAAATCTATCTCAGAAAAATTAATTATTTCTTTAATAGTAGATTTTTTAAGATCTGAAAATTTATTAAAAAGTTTTTCATTTTTTAAGTTTTTAGAAAGTAAATTAAATATTTTCCAGTCCTCCATAGAATCTCCTGGAGGGTAAGAGGCTTTTCTACATTCTTGCACTCTGCCTTCAAGATTTATAAACAAACTATTTTGTTCAGTATAAGCAGGGCTAGGTAGTATTACATCTGCGATCTCAGCCCCTCTATCACCATGACTTCCTTGATAAATAATAAATTCATCTTTTTTATTTATTTGAAGATTATCTGAACCTAAAAGATAAATTAATTCAAATTTATTATTTTTAATCTTATCAAAAAAATTAAATTCATTGATATTTTTTGAATTAAAAAATTTCAAATCTAAACATCCCACTGTTGAAGCATTTTGAATTAGAATATTTAAAGCATTCCAATTATCGTTTATAAAATTATTTTTAAATAAAAATTCCTTAGTTTCTTCAAAAATATATTGCCCACTTTTTGTTTCTAAAGCAGACTCTCCAATAATAAAGATTGGTTTTTTAGAAGATAAAAACTTATTACTAAAATGACTCTTTCCCTCAATAATATCCTTTAAATCTTTAGTGCTTTCCCCAATAATTTTATATTCGTAAGTAAGATCGCCTGGATTTCCTATTGAATAAATGCTTGTTTTGTTCTTAGAAAAAGCCTTTCTAATTCTTGCGTTCACCATTGTTGCTTCTTTTCTTGGATTGCAACCAATTAATAAAATTAAGTCTGATTCTTCTATTCCTTTAATGGAAGAATTGAATAAATAATTAATCTTGTCCGAAGGATTAATATAAAAATTTTTCTCCCTAAAATCATAGTTTTCACAATTAATTTTAGACAAGAAATTTTTAAACGCAAAAATGTTTTCTAAACCAATCATGTCGCCAACATGAGCACCTATATTTTTGGAGTTTGTAGAATTAATTTTTTCACATATTGTTTTTATGGCTTCATCCCAATTAGATTTAATTAATTTGCCTTTTTTTTTAATGTATGGAGTATCTAAACGTTGTTTTAATAATCCGTCACATGCATATCTAGACTTATCAGATATCCATTCTTCATTGATTTCATTATTGATTCTAGGTAAAATTCTTTTCACCTCCCATCCGTATGTATCTACTCTAATATTTGACCCGACGGCATCCATAACATCTACACTTTCTGTTTTTTTTAATTCCCAAGGTCTTGCTTCAAATGCATAAGGTTTTGATGTAAGTGCTCCAACAGGACATAAATCAATTACATTTGCTGACAGTTCTGACTCCATTGATTTTTCAAGATAAGTAGTAATCTCCATGTCTTCACCTCGTCCTATTGCCCCCAATTCAGGAACACCTGCAACTTCAGTCGCAAATCTTATGCATCTTGTGCAATGAATACATCTTGTCATTTGAGTTTTTATTAAAGGACCCATATACTTATCCCTTACTGTTCTTTTGTTCTCTAAAAATCTAGATTTATCTATTCCATAATAGAGTGATTGATCTTGTAAGTCGCATTCTCCGCCCTGGTCACAAACAGGGCAGTCTAACGGATGGTTTGCTAATAAAAACTCCATTACACCTTTTCTGGCTTTCTCTACAAATTCGGTATTTGTTTTTATATTCATACCTTCGGCAGCTGGCATAGCACATGAAGCAATTGGTTTTGAAGATTTTTCCATTTCTACAAGACACATCCTACAATTACCTGCAATAGAAAGCTTCTCGTGGTAACAAAATCTTGGAATCTCAACATTTGCAAGTTCACATGCTTGCAAAACTGTCATTCCTTTCTCAAATTCTATTTCTTTTCCATTAATAGTTATTTTAGGCATTTTTCTTCTCTAATAAATGTTGGTCAATTAAGTATGGGATATCTCTTTTTTTCTTGACTATTGGAGTATCACTACATTTTTTTTCAATTTCCTTTCTAAAATGTCTTAGTAAACCTTGTACAGGCCAAGCTGAACCTTCGCCAAAAGCACAAATTGTATGCCCTTCAATTTGTTTAGTAACATCATATAACAAGTCTATATCGCTATAAGTAGAATTTCCTTTTGCTGTTCTTTCTAAAATTCTCCACATCCATCCTGAGCCTTCTCTACATGGGGTGCATTGACCACAGCTTTCATGTTTATAAAACCTAGCTATTCTCGCTATACACTTAATGATATCCTGATCTTTATTTATAACAACTATCCCAGCAGTTCCTAATCCGCTCTTTACATTTATTAAAGAGTCAAAATCCATTTTAATGGTATCACAAATTTTTTTTGGAATCAGAGGCATTGAAGAGCCTCCTGGTATTACTGCTTGTAAATTATCCCATCCTCCGACTACTCCTCCTGCATATTTTTCGATTAATTCTTTTAATCCTATTCCCATTTCTTCTTCAACATTACAGGGATAATTAACATTGCCAGATATACAAAAAATTTTAGTTCCAGTATTTTTAGGTCTACCAATTGAAGTAAACCATTTTGCACCTTTTCTTAATATAGTTGGCACCACTGCTATTGTTTCTACATTATTAACTATTGTGGGACATCCGTAGAGTCCTACTAAAGCTGGAAATGGCGGTTTTAGTCTAGGTTGACCTTTGTTACCTTCCAAGCTTTCTAATAAAGCAGTTTCTTCCCCGCAAATGTAAGCACCTGCACCAAAATGAATGTAAATATCAAAATCCCAACCAGTGCCACAAGCATTTTTACCTAAAAAATTTTTTTCATACGCTTGATCAATAGCTTCTTGTAGTCTTTTACCTTCATTAAAATATTCTCCTCTTATATAAATGTAACAAATATGAGCATTTACTGAGTAGCCAGCTATTAAACAGCCTTCTATTAATTTTTGTGGTTCAAATCTTAAAATGTCTCTATCTTTACAAGTGCCTGGTTCTGACTCATCTGCATTAATTACCAAATAGTGGGGTCTGGATCCAATTTCTTTAGGTGCAAAAGACCATTTTAAAGCAGTAGGAAAACCGGCGCCACCCCTACCTCTTAGCTCAGATATTTTAATTTCATTTATAATCCATTCTCTTCCTTTAGAAATTATTTCTTTAGTATTCTTCCAATCTTCTCGATTTATAGCTCTATCAATCTCCCAGCCAAGATTGTTATAGAGATTTTTAAATATTTTATTTTCCTCTTTAATCATTTTAAATTTTTTCCATTTAAATCTTTAATATTTTCTGGAGAAGTATTTTTTCTACCTCTATACGAACCAGGATTTAATGGTTTGTCATTTAACAATGACTCTATTATCTTCCTAGTATTCGATTCATCCAAATCTTCATAGTAATCGTTGTTAACTTGCATCATTGGTGCATTGACACAAGCACCTAAACATTCTACTTCCATCCATGAACATTTTTTATTCTTTGAAATTTCTCTTTCTTGCGGAGAAATTTTCTCTTTACATACTTTTACTAATTTATCTGCCCCTCTAATTAAACATGGGCTTGTTGTACATACTTGAATGAAATATTTGCCAACAGGAGAAAGATTGTACATCGTATAGAATGTAGCTACTTCATAAACTGCAATATAAGGAATAGATAAATATTTAGCTATATATTTCATTGCAACTAAAGGGATCCAGTTATCGTTTTGTCTTTGTGCTAAATATAGTAATGGCATTACTGCACTTTTTTTTCTTTTTTCTGGATATTTTTTTAAAATATCCTCAGCTATTTTTAAATTTTTTTCCGAAAACTCAAAACTAGTTGGTTGTTTGTCATAAATTGATTTCAAACTCATCTATCCACCTCTCCAAAAACAATATCTAATGAACCAAGAACAGCAGGAACATCTGCCAACATGTGGCCACGAATTAAATAATCCATTGCCTGTAGATGTGAAAAACCTGGTGCTCTTATTTTACATCTATAAGGTTTGTTGCTGCCATCAGAAATTAGATAAACGCCAAATTCGCCTTTAGGAGCTTCTACAGCTGAATAAACATTTCCCGACGGAACCCTAAATCCTTCAGTAAAAAGCTTAAAATGATGTATGAGAGCTTCCATGGAATCTTTCAGATCACTTCTTTTTGGAGGAGAAATCTTTCCATCAATTGACTTAATAGGGCCTTTGGGTAAATTTTTTAAACATTGTTTTATTATTTTAATACTTTCCCTCATTTCCTCAATTCTACATAGATAGCGATCATAGCAGTCCCCATTTTTTCCAACCGGTATTTTAAATTCTAAGTCTTCATAACATTCGTAAGGTTGAGATTTTCTTAAGTCCCAAGGAACGCCCGATCCTCTCAACATAACTCCTGAAAAACTGTGACTCAAAGCCTCTTGTTTTGTAACAATTCCTATTTCTACATTACGTTGTTTAAAAATTCTGTTGTCAGTTAAAAGATTTTCTAAATCATCTATTATTTTTGGAAATGTTTCACAAAATTTTCCTATATCCTCTATTAATTTTGTTGGAAGATCTTGGTGAACCCCTCCAGTTCTAAAAAAATTTGCATGCAACCTTGATCCTGAAGCTCTCTCATAAAAAGTCATTAAAGTTTCTCTCTCTTCAAATCCCCACAAAGATGGTGTAAGTGCTCCAACATCAAGAGCTTGAGTTGTAACATTTAATATATGACTTAAAATTCTTCCTATTTCACAAAAAATAACTCTTATATATTTGGCTCTTATAGGTATTTCTATATTTAATAATTTTTCAGTAGCTAAAGCAAATGCGTGCTCTTGGTTCATTGGAGCAACATAATCCAGTCTGTCAAAATAAGGTAAAGCTTGCGTATATGTTTTGTGTTCAATTAATTTTTCTGTTCCTCTATGTAATAGCCCAATATGAGGATCTGCCTTTTCAACAATTTCCCCATCCAATTCTAATATTAATCTCAAAACTCCATGTGCCGCTGGATGTTGAGGGCCAAAATTTAAATTGAGTGTTTTATTCTTCTTTTTTGTCATTATCTATTTTTTTACTAATCTCTTTTATGTATTCTGTGCCTTCCCAAGGACTCTCAAAGTCAAAGTTTCTATAATTTTGTTCTAATTTTACAGGTTCATAAATTACTCTTTTTTCTTTTTCGCTATACCTAACTTCATTAAATCCTGTAAGTGGAAAATCTTTCCTAAGCGGATGACCTTTAAAACCATAATCAGTCAATATTCTTTTAAGATTTGGATGATTTGTGAATTTTATTCCATACATATCAAAAACCTCTCTTTCCATCCAATTGGCTGAAGGAAATATTTTAATTATAGATGGAATTTTTTTTTCAATCTCAAAATCTACAGAAAGTTTAATTCTTAAATTTTTTTCGTGAGACAAAAGTAGATAAACTAATCTAAATCTTTTATTTTTTTCTGGAAAATCTATAGCCGCTATATCTATTAGTTGTTTAAATTTACAGTTATCATTTGATTTTAAAAATTGAATAACGGTTAATAAACTCTCTACTTCAGTTTCAATTAATATTTCATTGAAAGCAATTGTTGATTTTTTTATTTTGCTAGTTAGTTCAGAGTTAACCACTTTTTCAAGTTTTTGAATATTTTCTAAAGACATAAAATTTATCTTTTGAGAGAGCCTTCTCTTCTAATTTTTTTTTGAAGTTGAAGTACTCCATACAGCAAAGCTTCAGCAGAAGGTGGACAACCTGGTACATAAATATCTACAGGAACAATTTTATCACATCCTCTTACCACAGAATAAGAGTAGTGATAGTAGCCTCCTCCATTCGCGCAACTACCCATTGAAATAACATATCTTGGTTCTGGCATCTGGTCATAAACTTTTCTTAATGCTGGCGCCATTTTATTTGTCAGTGTGCCTGCAACTATCATAACATCAGATTGCCTAGGTGAAGCTCTAGGTGCTGCCCCAAATCTTTCCAAATCATACCTTGGCATTGAAGTTTGCATCATTTCCACAGCACAGCATGCTAAACCAAAAGTCATCCAATGTAATGAACCAGTTCTAGCCCAATTAATTAAATTGTCTGTTGAGGTTGTTATAAAACCTTTTTCACTAAAATCTTTGGCTATTTTTTTAAAACTATCTGGAATTTTATCTTCTCTTTTATTTTTAAAAAAATTTGATTCTATTCCCATTCCAAAGCTCCTTTTTTCCACTCATAAATAAACCCAATAGTTAATATTCCTAGAAAAGTCATCATTGACCAATAACCCAAAGCTCCAATATTGCCTAATGAAATCGACCAGGGGAAAAGAAAAGCTATTTCTAAATCAAAAATAATAAATAAAATCGCAACTAAATAAAATCTTACGTCAAATTCCATTCTTGAATCATCAAAAGCTTCAAATCCACATTCGTAAGCAGATAGTTTTTCAGGGTCTGGATTACTAGGTGAGGCTAGAAGATTAATGACTATAAAGCCAACGCTCAAAGCTAGAGCAATAAAAAGAAATAAAATTATTGATAAATATTCTGATAAAAAATTATAAATCATCTTTAATCAATATCTGCCCCAATACACTTGGTTTGAGGATTGTTATATTAATTTACTTAATAGATATATCATATGGAGCGCCAGTGTACAGATAGCAGATGCGCACAGTACTGTTGATTTAAATGAAAATGATTATCAAGTAGTGGCGGGAGTGACGGGACTCGAACCCGCGACCTCCTGCGTGACAGGCAGGCGCTCTAACCAACTGAGCT
>MDSW01084712.1_pt1 | contig 15632 bp, 15 predicted proteins | sample 811171 | NCBI WGS metagenome assembly MDSW01 (sample SAMN05326641, study PRJNA326480) | marine metagenome | isolation source: seawater | place: Atlantic Ocean: North West | collected 2012
CCCACAAGCTTTGGCTTTCAACACCAGGTAGACCCAAATCAATGTGAACTGCTTTAAGAATCGTGACTAAACTGACCGTTGTGGTTTCCGGCACATCGTCAATATTGTCTTCCATGGTATCAATGGCATCGAGCACATCAAGATCGCGAATCGGCGCATCGTTTTGGCCTGAATATTCTGAAGCGTCGACAATGAACATATTTGTCTGCCCACCTTCAAATACACGGCTGTATTCTGCAAGAGTTTCGTATGTCGCCAAACCCGGCGGGACTTCATCGGAAGAACCGGTGATGTCCTTGCCCATTTCATCCGCCATCATCAAAGCACCTGCACTGCTGACAAGGATTGCTACGATTACTACGGCCCACCAACCAACAACAGGGACCTTGCCAATTTGCTTCCACGCTTTGTCTGCAGATTCGAGGCCACGTTTCCGATAACGTAGAATCCAACCCAATGCGGGTACCATCACCATCGAGAAGAAGAACGTGCAGACGATGCCCAGCACCAATGTTAGTCCAACGGTCCGCATCGGCTTAATCGGGACCAAGAACGGCCAAGCCAAGACACTGAAACCAACCACGGTCGTCAAAGCGGAAAGAAAAATGGCGTTTCCAGTGGTCATGGCTGCATCGACAGTAGCTCCGAGATAGATTTCAGGGTCCCATGGGTCAACTTCCTCGGATTGTATCCCTTCCCGCTGTTCTCTCCAGGCTTTCTCCGCAGATTGCTCCAATCGTTCGTTACGATTTTCTTCAATTCGGTTGATGAGGTGTAATGCATAATCCACTCCAAGTCCAATTAGGATGGGTCCAGCAGCAATAATCATCGGTGTGAGTTCGATGTTTGCCATCACGGTTATACCGAAGGTAACGGCTAGGCTCATGACGATCGGGGTCCCACAGATGAGCAGAACCTTTGGGTTGCGATGAAGGATAATCATGGTCGCAGCAACAAAAGCCAGTGACCATGGTAACATCCATTCCAGTTGCTCGTAAACGGCATCAGAAACATCGTGTAATACAGGTGTCAAACCCGTGATGGTGATGGCGCGACGCTTCCCCTCATTCGAGAGCGGTGTACGCCATTCTGATTCTCCACTTTCCTCATCTTCGTACCACATCGGGGACAGTTTCTCCGAGAATTGTAGTTCACACAATGGGCAGATTTCATAGTGTTCTCGAGCAGCCTCTTCACCCCGGTAATTGAGGCTGTTACGGTCCGTGGATTCGGGATGAATCAGTCGACTTGCATACTGTATGAACGCTTTGTGGTCTTTAATGGTCTCACCAGCTTCACCCTTCGGGTCATCACGCGAATCGATTTGCGTTTCAGACATATCGAAACGGATTCCAATGACAACCACAGCAGTATCCCAAACGTCGTCACCATTGGTATCACGGACAAACGACTGCATCAGACTACCCGCATTTTCCACCATCTCGTTAATCGTATCTTGCTCTGAAGGAATGCTATATCCATCGCTTGGGTCAATAGTGTTTGGAATCAAGCAGTCATCATCACTGATTCCAAACAATCCATGTTCAGCAGCAGCGCAAGTAAACCGTGCTCTGCTACTATTGGCTTCCTTGATGACTTGGGCCGGCGATAGTACCCATACGACACCATCATTCCGTCCACGATCTTCTTTGTCCCAATCCAGGCCTCGCTCATAATTACCAAGACCACTTTCATCGTCACCTTCTAGGTATGACAGTTGTTTCAACACATCGACATGAGTGATATTGTGCTCACAATTATCGATTGCATCACAGGTCCCTCTACTGGGTCCATCAATTGCATTTTCCGTGTGAATATACAACATCACGATGTCGGTCGACCACCCTTCACGAACTTCAAGCAGTAAATCTTTGGATTCCGCACCATCAGGGAGATAAACTTCAACATCGCCATTGATCTGGTGCTGGAAGTCGACAGAATGTTGGCCAACAAACAGTGTGCCTAGCAACAAGATGATGATGACTGCACCAGGGGATTTCTGCAATGCTGAGTAGAAACCCCGTACGGGTTTTTCCACAATATCGTGGACGAACTCACCCGCACCTTCCATCTTGTCAGATGCACCAGCCCAAAGATTTCTAATTTTAAAAAATAGAGATTCAGAAACCATTTCCATGGAGTCATCTGAATCGCTCATGCCCCTTCCACACGTCTCCGGATTTTGAAAGCAGCGGGTCTAAGAGGTCCCTAAAGGACCTCTTGCGAGGATTCAATCCATGCCAAACTCTTCAATCAGCAACCTTCGCATCAAGCGCCTTGCGCCGTGTAAGACTAAAGAAGCGAAGCAAAGAGACATGCCCAGCATACCCAACCATGCAGCAGTTAGTCCGGGTCCGACAGACAGTGAGATCGACCCGTCGGTAATCGTCTCTACTTCATTTAGAGCACGCATTCCAATCGCAGCACCTGTGGCGAGTAACGATATTCCTGGGATTCCAAAGAATAACAGAGGCTTCTTCTGTGACAATGAAATTAGTGCAAAACTGAACACCGTAAATCCATGAGATAGTGCGGTGTAACGACTACCTTTTGGAACATCATAGCGAATTTGCGTCGGCACCTCTTTGACGGATAATTGTAGGTCATCACAGGCGTTCAAAATCTCCAAACACGATTCCATTCCATCATGGTCGAAATTAAGTCGCTCAAGCGCTTTAGGGCCAAAGGCTCGAAATCCACTTTGAGTATCCCTAATGTTCAGGTCACTGGAAAGATTGGATGCTGCAGTAATCACTTTGATTCCGAGTGCGCGATATGCGGGCATACTTTCTGCCCCTCCACCATCTACGAATCTTGACCCGATGACGACATCTGCCTCCCCTGAGAGGATTGGTGCCAACAAATGGGGGATGTCACTAGGTTCGTGTTGTCCATCGCTATCAAGGATGACCAATGCTTTACTTCGTCTCTCTAGAGCGGTGCGAAAAATTGTCTTCAACGCACCACCATAGCCTCGGTTGGCTCGATGATGGTGGACTTCTGCACCTAATTTTCGTGCAATCCTAGATGAAGAATCTGAAGATCCATCATCAACACATAGTACGGTGTCAACATGTGAGGTGCATGATAAAACGACGCTACCGATGGTTTCTTCTTCGTTAAACACCGGCATGGCTGCGATAATTGGTCCCCCCCAATTGTCGGGCGGACCGCCCTCTACAACCCTACTTTGCATTATACGTTGAGCCAAACAGAATGCATTTCAACACTTCCCTTAGAATCTCGTCCAATGGGCGAATGAGTAGGTCGCCGGGGCGACGCCCCGACGACCATTTCATTCAGTCAACAATTAGTTGGCTAACGGTTGTGACTACTCGATCGCCATTCATTACCTTGCGCATGGCATCTAGACTGATGACAAGCGAAGTGTAACTCTGACCATCAGCCGTATTGTATGTGCGACAGTCTCCAAGCGCATTGGTATTTATCGACACATTCAATGCCTTACCTGCTTGACTAAGTCGGATATATCCGACCAGTAAACTGGGCATTTCGTTTACATGTTCTGTTGTTGTATTTTCTTCATTACTATCCATTATCTCAGCTCCTCTTTCGGGATAAATGGACAATAATCGGTGGCCCACTATCATTTCGGAGAGGGGTATAAATCAAGCAAATTTTCACTCCGCTAGCGGAGAGAAAGTGAATAAAAGTGCATTTTGTGGCACCGCCGGTTTGAAGAACAACTCCTTTCTCGCGAAGGGCATGAAGGTCATGGTCACCGGTGGTGCTGGCTTCATTGGTTCGCACTTGGTCGATTTACTCATTGAACGGGGCGACCATGTAACAATCTTTGACAATATGAGCAGTGGGCGTACGGATTTCATCGCGCATCATGGCGATTCCGTGCGCTTCGTAAAGGGCGATTTACTCGACCTCGATGCGGTCAAGGAGGCGATGTCAGGGATTGATTTTGTCTTTCATTTGGCAGCGAATCCAGACATCCGTTTAGGTACACGTGTTACGGATACTGATCTTAAACAGGGGACCATTGCGACTTACAATGTCCTCGAAGCCATGCGATGTGCAGACGTCAAAAGCATTGCATTCTCGAGTAGTAGTGTAGTCTATGGTGAGGCAACCGAAATGCCAACGCCTGAATCCTATGGCCCTCTATTCCCCATTAGTTTGTATGGGGCGAGCAAGTTAGGCTCTGAAGCACTCATTACCAGTTGGGTCGGGACCTTCGGCCTCAAGGCCTGGTTATTCAGATTTGCAAACATCGTTGGGGCTAGAGGTACACATGGTGTCATCTACGACTTTATCCACAAGCTCAAAACGGACCCAAGCCGGTTGGAAGTATTGGGTAACGGCCGTCAAGAAAAATCGTACATGGAAGTCATTGATTGCGCGCAGGCAATGATCCACTTGACAGAAACCACAGATGCGCAAGTGAATTGTTTCAATTTAGGTACGCATGATACTTGCAGTGTGCGTCGAATCGCAGAAATCGTTGTCGAGGAAACTGGATTTGAAAATGTCAGTATTGAGTACACAGGTGGCGATCGTGGTTGGGCTGGTGATGTGCCTAAGACCATGCTAGACCCTACCGCTTTGTACGGCCAAGGTTTCACACCGAATTACAATTCAGAAGAAGCGGTTCGCCACACTGCATCAACACTCATACAGGAGATTGGATTGCCATGAAAACAGAATCAAACAACTATCGAATGCTCAAGAACGATGAAGACGCAGATGCTAGAATGATGGCATTTTTCGGTATGTCAGGAATCCTTTCTGTGGTCGCAGTATCTGTTCTTTTATTGGCACCCCCAGCGGACCTTGGTGTTGATGAAGGAAAACTGGCACCAAACTTCGTTTCCCAGGCCTATGACTCATCCTGGTCTAGCTTTGAGTTGTACGATCACATCGATCAGACTTGGACAGAAGGTGAAGATGGCGAGTGGATATTGCTCCTCTTCATCGATACTGATTGTTCTTATTGTTTCAATGCTGGTTCTGAGCATTCTGACATGCACAGTGCGTATGGTTCAACTGTGAAGTTCTTCACAATCGCCACCGAACTTCAACTTCCTAATCATGACAGTAGCAAGAAAGAGATCGAAGATTTCAAGGAAAAGAATGACAACTCAGGGTGTAAAGCCGACCGCACCAACTGCAACCAGCGCCCAGGTGATGTCCACAATTGGCCATACATCGATGACTTAGACCGCTCTATCGCTGATGATTACGATTTGCCAGGTACACCTTTCTATCTACTACTTTCTCCAGATGGGATTGTACAATGGAATAGCCAGCAAAGTTCTGATCTTGATCCGTTTGGTGCACTTCAATACCATGTAGGAGGGAACGCATGAATTCTACACTAATTGAATACGGCCCACTGGCGATATTCATCGGCTTTACTTTGGCGGGATTGGCCATCAGTATGGGTCGAGTTGATTTTTCAAAAATTAGCGATTTCAGTCCAATGAAAAAGCGGCTTTTAGGGCTTTTAATCGTCGAAATGGGCGGCCTATTGACAAGTGCCTGGACATTGATGATTCACTATCAGTTAGCCACTGGTCCCTCCAACCTATGTGCCGCAGAAGGCATTGTCCAATGTGGTTCAGTTATTGGTGATTTGAGCTACTCAACTGATCCAATCATCGGGGCCCCTTGGGGATTGATTGGAATGATGGCATTCGCGCTATTGGGTTGGTTCACATTGTCAATGCTCCTCGATATGAAAGCCGAATGGTCTCAGAAATATGTTGACTATGCATGGTGGACTAGTCTACCTAGTATCCCTGGAATTGTTTGGCTTGTATTTGTCGAGCTGGTTTTGGTCGAGGGAGCTCCTCATATCTGTCCTTATTGCACAGCAGTTCACATTTCCTTAATTGCGACGATGTATCTACTACACACCATCCGTCTTGAGCGTGATAGAGGCAATTGGGACATATCAGGACCCAAGCGTTCCAAGGCAGAACTCCTTGCAGAAGCCCGTAGCAAGAAGAAGTAATCAGGGTTGATATACGCCACCGATTTCGAATAATGCGACATCGGTACGCATGTCCACAGGCTCCATTCGAATCACAGTGACATCAAGTCGAGCTTCAGATGCATATTGTGCTCGCAAGATATCATACAGTCGTCCTTGGACCTCTGACATCTCGGCTCCTCGGATAATTGTAATCATCCGAACTGGACTGTCTTCAGGTAATTCTACGACATATTCGACAAGCCATTCACGATCTACTTGAGCACCCTCAAGGCGCTCTTCTTCTCTTTCTTCTGGGAGGTACGCCATCAAAGTATAGTTGGCAGTGAGGGACTATCAATGCTTCGCAGCAATGCGATTACACAGGAAAAACAGAGAATAATATAGGTGTATGTTACTGTGGCTTTCCTCGCGATACTAGAGCGCTTGAAATGACTAGCGCGAGGAGTAGCCAAAACACTCCCATTTTTTGGTCAATTTCCGTATTCCGGGGTATTTCACCATCATATATTCCGACTACACTCCGAACTGCTCCATTTTCTTCGATTATCGTGACAAATCCGTCAACTTTTCCTTGTGTTTGCAGTGCAATTGCAGGAACACTGTTGATTTCAGTTTGGTTTAGTTCAATGATGTCCCATCCGTGTGTCCCTTCAAATGATTGGATTAAGTGTCCATTCTCATCAAATGTAATCATCTGTGTGGCAACATCATGGTGTACATCAATCCCATTGTACGCAATTTCACTAGTCATTTCTAGTGATTGAATTCTAAAGACAGTCAGGGTTGAATTTACAGGTAATGCTTCATCAAGATAAATCGAGATTGTATGCGAATCGTTAGCGTTATCATACACCCAAGTGTCCCAAACAACTTGCATCCCTATCCAATCAGAACGTTCAATTTCTGCTGAACGCAACTCGTTTGCGAGTAGAGATTGTGAAACAGCTCCTTGTAATTCCCCTTGTCCGTCAAACCAGAACGAGGGCAGTTGCAACTGATGTTCGGCTTGTTTAAGTCCAATTCTCTGCGTGGTCAGGGGACTGCCGAATGGGTCGTGATCATCTGGGTGTAGTGCTACACGCACGACTCTACTCGAATGTGAATCGACAAAATCGGATATCCATGGGTCAATGGTAGCGCAACTATCACACCAAGTCGCTGTATATTGCTCCAATAGAATTGCATGGCCACCTTGTGCCTCACGAGTCACATCGGATTCCGCTGTTTCTGCCAAGGCGAATGGTTGCAAAAACAGACTGAACAAAACAAGTAGTACCCGCTTCTGCATGTTCTCGGCGCAGATACCGGGTCTCATTTACATATCCCGAGCCCGGCCCGGTAATGAGGGATACGATGAGTAAGCGTTGGTTTCAAGCCCATCAGCGCGATACTTGGCGCCGTCAAGCGCGCTCGAAAGGTTATCGGGCAAGATCTGCTTTCAAACTAAAGCAAATTCAGGAAAAATTCCATCTGATTCGAGAGGGGGACCTCGTCCTTGATGTGGGTTGCCATCCAGGAGGTTGGACACAAGTTTCAGTTGAGGAAACAGGGCCAAATGGCGTGGTTATCGGCATTGATTTGTTGGCTAGTGCACCTGTTGAAGGCGCGCAGATGGTTACTGGTGATGTGACTGACACCAAATCACAGCAACAAATTCTTGATTTGCTTCAACAAGGCCTGAAAGTGGATGGGACTTACTTGCCTGTAGGCGAGGGCGAACAGCAGCGATTGTTCAACACCATTGTTTCTGATATTTCTCCTCGTCTGACGGGTCAGTATGATCGCGATCAAGCAATATCTCTTGAGTTGGTTGCGATGGTGTTCGATTTCACCCTTCCCTTACTGACTCCTGGAGGCGCATTTGTGACCAAAATATTCCAAGGGACCGGAATTGAAGGTATTGTCAATGCGGCGAAACAGCGTTTTTCTCGCGTGCAACGTTTTTCTCCCGATGCATCCCGAAACTCTTCTTCTGAAGTTTTCTTGGTTTGTAAGAATAAACTCCCTCGTCCTAAGAAAGGTTCACGTGGGACTTCGGTTGCAAGGGAATTGGATGTACACCTAGAATCTGCAGGTATCATTCAACCCAAAACGGAGGTAGTTGAGGATCAAATTAAAAGTGGTTTCAGGCGGATTCCTAAGAAGGAATAACACATTCACTTTCACCGACCTCTCATCGAAATGACTGTCGACCAAAGGCGTTCATCACTGTTGCTCTAGGAGTGAATAGAATGTCTATCAGTATTGCAACAAAAAACCCGCTAGAAACACGAAAAATCAGACAACGCCGCAGTATATTGCGCGAAATCGGCCGACATCAAAACAGAAAGGTTCGGAAAGTACCACCTCGGATCCGAGTTGAAGACCTGGTTTCAAATCGACCAGTCGGTCGATTGGAGTTGGTTATTTTACGTCGCTATCCACGTCGAACGGTCACGTCTAAGGGTTGGCGAGGTTCTATCGCTGCAGCTTGTGGTCGCGATGAAACTGGTCTCATTGGTGTAATTTTGTGGGGGGATCAAGTTGATCGTGTACGTACTGGAGACATAATCTCCATTCAAGGTGGTTGGTGTCAATACAGCCATGGTCAAAAGGTAGTTTCTACAGGGCGCACCGGTCATCTCACAGTTCTTGAGGCCTGAATCTTTAGCCCCTTACCTTCGGTCAACCATATTAAGGAGAAGTCGGTCGCCGGCTCGCTGAGGAACTATTATGCAGAAGCGCGCAACAAAATGCTCCGCATCGGGCGTACCACTTACGGATGCCAAGAGTACCTCATTTCCCTGCCCAACATGTGGTGAACCCATCGGTCGTTCCGAGCGTTGCCGCAACCAAGCTGTGACCTACTTTTGTCCGGCTTGTGAATTCCAGGGACCCTGATGGAGGATTTTTCATGGGTGAAGTTGCAGTCAAGTACAAGATTATGTGCGACCCTGGTATTGAAGACGTCAATGCTGAGGCAATCGCCAGTGCCATGCAAGAAATGAACAGCGATGTAGGTGTTGTTCAAATGGTTGAAACCAAACCTCTTGCTTTTGGCCTTAAATTCGTCGAAGCACACTGTGTCATACAAGAGGGTGATGGGACTGTCGATCAATTCGAAGACGCCATTCGAAGCATTCTCGGTGTAGGCGAAGTCGAAGTGCTTGAGATCGGTCGCCTTTGATTCAATATTGAGTCAATGGCGCCCGCATGAACTCACGCATCAACACAGTGGCGTAGGTACCACTCGGTAGTGAGAATCGCATTCTTAGTGCACACCCTTCAGGATTCCAAACCTCACCCTCAAGTGGGCCCTTGACAAATCTAGAACTGAGATGAACTGAATCGATATCACCCGCTTCCTCAACACTAAATTCGCTGAAGCCGACAGTTAATGCCCGCCGACTCCCCTTTGAAGATAGACGTGGAATACCCGCAACTTGCCAATCTTCATCCATCAATCCCATTTCAGAGACCACAGTTTGCTCAATAACTCCAGGTATAGAATCGTTAAACGTGCTTTCAGCACCAGGTAGGGCGGCCGTGACTGCCAGTCTTCCACGATGACAATTTCGCTGAATTCTTGATTGAATATCTGGTTCAACCTCTACTAATTTCGCCATATCGATTTTCCCATTGTCTAAAATCATCCCGACAATGTCTCCGGAAATAGGTTCAGTCAATGTCAGTCCGGCTTCCAATCTAGCTGCAATAATTCGGTTGAATGCCTCTGACTGTAGGCTGTGGACCATCATCAACTGGAGGTTATTGGGTAACTTGCGAAATGAACCCAACCAATCTTTCGGTTTTCTTTGCAAATGTTGGAGCATGTCGCGTTCAAATCCAAGATATCGGGGGATCATTTCGAGACATTCATCCACATTACCTGTCTCTCTCCAGTGCTTGCGGAATGCAACAACTTCATCCTGCTGCTGAATTCCAGGCATTCCAAGATAGGTGCTAACAGCCTCTTCCCAATTGTCAGTAATGACTGCACGCCCTACAACTGGTGTCACTGGACGCGTTGCACCAAAGCGTTGTGGCCCAATCCAATTCGGAAATTTGCCCGGTCCCAAACGCATTTCCATATTCTCGAAAATATGATTCACACGAGCGATAGCCTCTTTCGCTTGAAGCGGTGAACCATCCGAATCAGCACACCCTCTAACAGTGATAGTGAATCTGTTCGCTGAGTGATCTCCAAATCCTAGTTTTTGGTGACTTCGACCTAGAACTTCGATATCCACATCACTCATTTCTATTTCAGAAACTTTGTTTTGTGGTGCATCGATCACCAATAATTGCGTGGTAATCGCTCGCTTGTCTTTGGTTCCACTAAACCAAACCCGATTTTTTGAGATGCCCAGTGATTTTGCCAACTTGCCAACAAAACGATTTGTTTCCCAGTTGGTCAATGTAACCCTGGCAACGGTAAACCGTCCGCGGGGTTCAATGGCAGGGACCCTTCCTACTTCTTCAACTCGGAAGTCTTCAAATCTAGATTTGAGAATACCTCCGATGCCCTTGCCTTCACAGGAAAACCCTGTCAAGCCACAAGCAGCCGCGATTTCCGCGGGAGTCATATTCATCCCTTCAGGGTAAGGTGAGTCCATCGAATTCGCTGGCAATATCTTTGCAAAGCCCCTTCAGAACTTTTGCGGGATCTTTTCCTTTTTTGCAGCGAAGGTAGAACTCAGGTTCATCAAGTTCAGGATGTCCAACGAAGTAGTTTGCATACTCGACATCTTTGCTGTCATTGAGCCTTGAGCGGAACATCTGTAGTGCCGTGTGACTTTCGCCGGTAATACGGATTCGCAACTCCGCACCTTCGTTCAGTAGTACCTTAATTACCATCTTAACCAGCCCGCCGACTCAACCCACCCTTTTGAGCCTTCTTTCTCAAACACCCACTGTGTAGACACACATTTTGTTCAATTTCAGCGATGGAGAAATCTAGCGTCCCCTCCACTTATGAAGAGAATTCTATTCGCCACCCCATGGGTGGCGGAGCGATTCCCAAGGATACGCTCGTTGACCCAGCGATTTTTGAGCGCTCAGCAACGACCATTTTGTTCGTATCTCTTGCTCTGACCATTGCCTTGGGCGCCCAGTTGTTTCCTAATTTGCCTGAATTTGATACTGATTTATCATCTTTCGCACCAGAAACCGATGCTGAAAGGGCTGAAAATCGGATGTCAGGGCACTTCCCACCTGAAAGCCGCCCGATGTTCATTCATATCGTCGACGACTCAGAGGGTAATGTGCTTAGCATGGAAAATTTACACCACCAAGAGAGTGCACTTGCATCCATCATGTCGCATTCTGCAGCTTCACAGCACTACATTCATTCAATCATTGCGGCCCCAGAAATCCTGCAATATTCAATCGACGAGTCCCAAGCTAATGGGACCCAGTTGAGCGATTATTCATCTTGGCCCGAATTGCTTGACGCAGTCCTTGAAGATGGGACTGTTTGCACCGATGCCTTGGGCGATGATCGGGCATTGGCGGCTGGTGCCTTCATTCAGGACAGTTTACTACATCGTGATTTGAATTATGATTTGACTTGTGATTACTTGTCCGATCCACAAAATGCCACCGGTGATGCTGCACCTACGGCCGCAAGTACACTTTGGGTGATTATGATCGACCCTAATTTGGACGATACTGAGAGACAGATTAGGCAAGCGCTACTACGCGATCAGTTGGATACAATATCTGCAAACACAACCCTGGATTACCATTCGACAAGTTTGGATTTAGTGAGCCATGACATCAATCACAGCACGGTGGGGGAGTTGGTAATGCTGATTACGGGTGCCGTTCTTGTTGTAGTTCTACTTCTTTCGGTTGCATTCCGGTCAGTTCGAGGTGTGGCCTTTCCATTGGTTGGTCTTTCTGCAGCACTTGTTTGGACCTATGGCGGTATGGCGCTTGCCGGTATTCAATTCTCAATTCTCGAGGTTGCTGTAGCACCGGTTGTACTCGGGCTCGGTATCGATTACAGCATTCATTTGCAACGACGTTACAATACATTCCGAGCTAATGGCGATACTGCTAGTGTTGCATGGCTCAAGGGATTTAACACACTAAAAGTTCCACTGGGTTTGGCCGTGATTACCACGATGGCTGCATTTATTGCTAACATCGTTTCACCTCTACCTCCATTAAGGAATTTCGGATTTGCATTAGCCTTCGGCGTATTCTGTGCATTTGTCTCTTCGACAATGCTTGTTGGTGCCCTACATGTTGTGATGGAACGAGATTCTGAGGCATATGCGAAGCACATTGAATGGATGCGGTTCGGTAATTTTGGAGCCTACATGGTGGGTTTCCAAAAAACCCATCAGGCCAAAGTCATCGGCGTCGTTGCCTTGCTGACCATCGGTTCAGTCATTATGGCAGCGGCAAAGTTGGAAACAGAGTTCGACTTGACTGATTTCCTTGACGAAGACATGGATGTAATGCAGGGCCGTGATGCGTTGTACGATTCTTATGATGCAGCTGGTTGGAAGCCGATTTACATCCTGATAGAACCCACAGAAGATGCTGATTCAATACCCGATGACGCCTCATTCTTAGTTGCTCATCAATTGCTTGACAATTGGTTGGAATCAACCAAAGGTGTAGTCTCGCCGCATTCTACAGCAGGCAATATTCACCCCGTATACGAAGGCCCCTATCCGATTCTGTTCGATGCGGTCGAGGGTGATGTTGACTTCGGATTAGCCTACAATCTTACCATCGATGGAGAGCTGGAAACTACACAAGAATTCAGTGAAGGAGATATTTCTGCAGCACTATTTTCACTAAGCCAAAACAATTCGGTCGCGGATCCGCTTACTGGTGAAACATGGGCGGAGCGTGTTGACAAATCGATTGCGTTTAATGATCAGAATCAAATTCAATTCATTCGAATGGAGGTTCTCATCGAAGTAAAGACAAGCAGTGATAGTTCAGCAGTTCTTGCCGCTTTCAGAACGACAGTAGAAAATTTTGCGAAGTCAGGACTTATCGAAGCGGATGTTCATGTGGCTGGAGACAGCGTGAGTCTTGAAGCAGTTCTTGATGGGTTGACAGAATCACAAGTCCAGTCGACCCTGATTAGTTTAGCAGTATGTTTTACTGTATTGTTGGCACTGACAAGAAGGATTGGGCCAGCATTAATCATTGTGCTTCCTGTTGGAATCGCAGCCACTTGGGTTGTGGGTGCAATGGCAATGTTGAACCTCAATTGGAACGTTATGACCGTGATGGTAACTGCCTTGACAATCGGCCTAGGAATCGATTACTCAATTCACGTATGGCGTCGTTTTGAAGCCATGAAAATCAAGGAAGGGGATGTTTGGTCAGGCATGCGTGAGATGTATGCATCTACTGGCGTCGCATTGGTTTTGTCTGCCGGGACAACAGTGTGTGGATTCAGTGTGTTGTTGATGTCCCAGATGCCCGTCGTACAAGAATTTGGTTTGGTCACCGCAATCACCGTATTCTTCTCATTGGTTTTGGCATTGGTGTTATTACCGGTGTTCTTGGTTCTTGATACCCAATCGAAAAATGGGGCAATATCAGATTAAGCCGTAATCGTTCTGAGGAATGCAGGCATCAAGAGTTTCTGTTCTCTTGCAACCAATAGTAGTGCCATCCACAGGGTGACTGCACCGAGTGCTCTACGCTTTCGCTGTGCGCGACGCATGACTTCCTTCCGCTCCAACCCTGATGCATCGGAGATTTGGTCGAGTAATATGGTGATATGGGCGGCTGCAGGATCGATAGCGGCCTGCTCGATGTCTTTTTCGACAACTGCAGGCTGCTTTTCAATATCAGTGGTTTCTTGAATTGCCTGCCGGGGTGCTTGAGGAGGAGATTCCAGAATTCGCATGGTCGGTAGCCAACCAAACGGAACAACTGCCTCTTGTACATCAATACAGGGTTTTACTCCTCCCTGATTAGCATCCAACCATCCAGATTGAATCAGGTTATCACGCACACGGTAGGCCGTATCCATGTTGAACCATCCTAAATCAAATGCCCAAATTCTACAGATTGTATCGAGTTCGATTCTGTCCTCTGAGAATGATTGCCATGTTTGTGCAAGAAAGATTGCTAACTCCGATTCTGCGGCCTCATCTCTACTCATACGAACAACAATCCCTGGTGCATTCGGTTCTTCATCGTCTCGGGCCAAAGGTCATGCACTGGAGATTCCTGCGAGCCCTCAAACCGGTAGATTTGAAGAGGTCGAAGGGTACAGGAAGAGAGATGATGCGAGAATACATTGCGCGGGATCCAAAAACGGGGAAACCCTTGCAAACAGGACGAAAACGAAGTCATGGGCTTGAATTAGCATACAAGCCAGGTGAGGGTGCTTGGGATGCCCTACCTCTAAATCGAATATTGCCACTGGCAATCGGAGAATCCGATGTTGAATCCGTGATTTGGCGTGATAAGGAGCGTTTATTGAGGAGAGCCGACGCAATCCGTGCTCTTCCAAGAGTCCGCGGTAAAAATCAACAAATCGCTCATCAAGCGCTTGAATCAGCATTGGGCGACTTGAATCCTCATCTGAGAATCGCTGGCCTTGAAAGCTTACCTTACTGTGCATTGCAGCATTCTGAATCACTGTTTGAGCACCTGCACGAATTGTTGGAGGATATTGATTCTGACGTTCAAAAGGTTGCTCAAAAGTGCCTTATTATTGCCGCTCCTGTATTCCCATCAGTTACAGAAGAAACTCTGCGCAGGGAGTTACGGGCGAATGAAAAATCGAGACAAAGGTCTGCATTTGAGGCATTAAAGCAGGTGTCAGACAGTTGGCCGGAAGTAGCCGAACTTCACATCGACGAACTCATTCGGGAAGAAGAGGGGGAACTCCGCGGTTTGGCCGCGGCTCTTCTCCCTCGACTGGCCAAGCACAAATCCGCCACCTTGTGGGATTTGGTAGGTTGGTGCCTCCAAGATGAAGCAGTTGTGGTCCGGAGGCATGCCGCACGCGCCCTATTGCCGTTGGCAGTTCACGCACCCAAAGTGACTCAAATCGCACTTGAAATTGCTTTCTTTGATGATGATGAACAGGTGCGAAACTCTGCGCTTAAGGCATCGAGAAAACTCGATCCAAATTCATTCAGAATGCAACGTCTCATTACCGATGGCTCGCGACATACTGATCGCAATATTCGCCTTTCCTGTGTCAAGATGCTTCCCGTCATTATGGTCGATGCCGAAGTTCGAATCATGGCTTCTGAATTGCTGCATCAAGAAACAGATTTAGAAATCAAAGCTTTGCTCGAGGAGTTGATGATTGACGAATCTCTAGAAGGCACTGAAGCAGAGAAAAATGCCTTTTTGGCCCCTGCTGAAAAAGTCGAAAGAGACGAAGGCTCGCTTGCAATCCCACCAGTAGAAAAGCAGAATAGTCCAGATAAGAAGGTCGAAGATACCACAAAATCTCCTGATCCAGTTCGACGACCAACCCAAGATGAAATGTTCTATGGTGACGACTTTGACGATGGTACAGACGACTTTGTGTGAGCAGAAATCTCCCCGTAGGGGAGTCGGCACGGTTAAAGAGGGGCTCAAGGTCGCCGACGCCGAGGAATCTGCATGAGTGACGAGGAGTTCGACACAAAGCGAGAGCAGTTTAGCAATTTATGGGATGGAATTACCCCAAAGGGAATCAACC
>MDSW01214267.1_pt1 | contig 15632 bp, 13 predicted proteins | sample 811171 | NCBI WGS metagenome assembly MDSW01 (sample SAMN05326641, study PRJNA326480) | marine metagenome | isolation source: seawater | place: Atlantic Ocean: North West | collected 2012
CCCGCCACTACCCGGAGTTACCTGATAAATTGGCAACTCAACTTAAAATAATCACCAAAAAACCAATATTGCCATTGGCTTCTGAGATTGAAAACAATCCTAGATCTAGATCAGCAAAACTTCGGGTAGCACAAAAAATCATATGATTAAATATACTAAATCAATAATAATATTTATGCTCATTAATATATTATTGATTTTTTCAATGATTTTTATAGCTAATAAATCTAGAGAATTAGAAAAGGATAATTCTGATTTAAGAATAAAGATTTTAGAAATTAACGAAAATATAAAAATCAATAAAATAGAATTAATTACTCATAAAAATAATTCTTACTTAAATAAACTTTATTCACTATATTTTAATAAATCGAATGAAAAAATTATTCCAAATGTTTTATCATTAAGTCAACTTTCAAAAAAAAATGAAAATATAGAATTGGTTAAAACAAATCATTAATTAATAATGTTAAAAAAATTTAAATTATTTGATAGTGATTCCTTAAAGCAACTTCACAGGCGAGTTTTTTTTTCAATCACAATTTTTATTTTTGTATATTTCATATCAATTTATAGAATTTCTTCAGTAATGTTATTTCCTGAAATAATTGAAAATAAATATAATTTAATTCAAGATCACATAAGAGGTAATATTTATGATAGAAATGGTAATCTTCTTGCAACATCTGTTAAAAGTATTTCTTTATCGGTAGATCCAAATAAGATAAATAATAAAAAAGAGTTTTCTATTAAAATAGGATCTATTCTTGATTTAAACCCTCAAAAATTAGAAAAAATATTATTATCAAACAAAAAGTTTGTATGGATAAAGAGAAATATTACACCTAGTGAATATCAAAAAATAGTAAATTTAGGTGAAATAAATATTAAAAGTCATTCTGAATTTAAAAGAATTTATCCTTATAAAAATACCTCATCTCATATTGTAGGTTATGTAGATATAGATCAAAAAGGACAGAGTGGACTTGAGAGATATTTTCATAATGATCTTTCTCAATCAAAAAATATATACACAACTATAGATATCAATTTACAGCAAGCAGTTAGAAAAAATTTAATGGATACAATAAATTTCTACAGGGCTGACTCAGGTTTAGCTATTGTAATGCAAATTGATAATGGTCAAATTATCTCTTCAGTAAGTTTACCTGATTATAATCCTGAAATAAAATCAACATTTAATGATAACAATTTAATTAATCGTGTCTTTCAATCAAACTTTGAAATGGGATCCACATTTAAGCCTATTACAGCAATAATGGGCTATGATTTAGGAATTTTAGATTTAAATATGAAGTTTGATGTAACCAAAAAATATTTAGATATAAGTGATCATGATGAATTTAAGGGTAATGGAATTTATAATATTGAAAAAATTATCGTTGAATCTTCTAATATTGGAACTGCACAAATAGCTACAAAAATTGGGAAACAGAACCAGATTGATTTTTTTAATAAAATTGGTTTTTACGATCGTATTAAATTAGAAAATAATGAAGCAGCACACCCCTTAGGAAATAAAAATAACTGGGGACAATTAGAAACAGCAACTATTGGTTTTGGTCATGGTTTTTCAATAACACCTTTACACTTAGTAAAAGCTTATGCTACACTAGCAAACAACGGAATTGAGGTTAATCCAACTCTAAATTTCAAAGAAAATATTGTAAAAAATCAAATTTTAAATAAAAAAAACTCCTCTAAGTTTTTCCTCAATCTACTTAATTCTGTTGTTCTTAAAACTGAATATACTGGACCAAGAGTAAAAATTAAAGGGTATAGTATAGGAGGTAAAACAGGAACATCAGAATTAATTGATCCTTCAGGCGGCTATTATAAAGATAGAAATTTAACATCATTCATTAGTATTTTTCCAATTAATGAACCTAAATACGTAATTTACACAGCATTAGAATATCCAAAAAAAGAAAATGGCACAAAACAAAAAATGACTGGTGCCAGAGTTAATGCTCCACTTGTTAGGGAAATTATTATAGATCTAATTAATTTATTTAACATTCCAAAAAATATAAATAACGAATATCTAAAAGCAGACATAAATAGATTATATAGAGTGCTTAATGCTTCTATCTAATTTAACAAAAACTATAAATATTACTAAAACCTATAATTATAGCTCAAATAAGTTTTTTTCATCTATTACATCAAATTCAAAATATACAAATGAATCAACAATTTTTATTTACGATAAAAATTCAAAAGTAAAAAAACAATATATTGATGAAGCATTATTAAATAAAATACCTGCAATAATTTCAAATAAATATCTAAAGTTTATATCTATTCCACAATTTATTGTATCAAATATAAATGCAGAGACTGAAATATTACTAAGTAAAATTTATAAAAATAAACCAAAAAAAACTATCGCAATAACAGGCACAAATGGAAAAACATCAGTTGTTTGGTATATTTCTCAAATATTAAATTTATTAAATTATAACAACATAACAGTTGGTACTTTAGGTTATTTCTCAAATGGAAAAAAATTAGAAGATATTAACTTAACAACACCTGCATATGAAGAATTTTATAGATATGGAAATTCATCTAAAAAAAATAGCATTTATATTTTTGAGGCATCTAGTCATGCATTAGATCAAAATAGGATAAGAAACTATCCAATTGATATTGCTGCAATAACAAATATTTCTAATGATCATTTAGATTATCATAAAACCTTTAAAGAATATAAAAAAACTAAATTAAAATTATTTACTAAGCATTTATCAGAAAAGGGTATTGCAATTTTTAATTCAAGGCTTAAAAAATTTAATTTAAATAGAAAAAATATAAAAGATAAAAATTTAAAATTAATTTATTTTGGGCATAAATATATTTCTTTAAAAAAGAAAAATAAATATTTTATTTTAAGAATTAATAACAATACCTATAGCATAAAAAAACTAAATCAAAATACTAAATTAGAATTAGAAAATTTAGAATGTGCAATTACTTGCTGTTTAGCTTTAAATTTGAGTAAAAGTAAAGTAATTAAAATTTTGTCAAAAATTATTAATCCCCCAGGTCGTTTACAGGCTTTAAATTATACAGCTAAGAAATCAAAAATAATTATTGATTATGCACATACCCCAGATGCATTAGAGAAAATATTAATATCATTATCATCAGGAGATTTGAAACCAGTCTTATTATTTGGATGTGGTGGCGATCGAGATAAGACAAAAAGAAAGATGATGGGTATTATTGCTAAAAAATATGCAAGTAAAATTTATATTACTGATGATAATCCTAGAAATGAAAATCCCAATTTTATAAGAAAAAGTATAATTAAATATTGCCCTAATGCTATTGAAATAGCAGATAGAAAAAAAGCAATCAGAAGAGCAATTAAAGATTTAAATATGAATCAAATATTAATCATAGCTGGAAAAGGTCATGAAAGAGTTCAAATAATTAAAAATAAAGAAATCAAATTTGATGATTTTCAAATAGTAAAAGATTGTATCAAATATGAGAACTAAATCAGAGTTTGAAGAGTATATTATTTCAAAAAAAGATAAAATAAAATTCTCTAGTAAAGATATTAAAAGAGGAGATATTTTTTTAGCTTTAAAGGGAAATAATTATCATGGAAATAAGTTCATAAGTACTTCTTTAAAAAATGGGGCAAAATTTTGTCTTACAGATAAAATCTATAAATCAAGCAATAAAAAAATAATTTATGTTGAAAATATTTTTGATTACTTAAAAGAATTAGCAAAAAGAAAAAGAAATTTATACAAAGGAAGAATTATAGGTATTACTGGTAGTGCAGGTAAAACAACTTTAAAAGAAACTTTAGCCTTTTTTTTAAAAAAAAACCATAATATTTCTTTTTCGAAGAAAAGTTACAATAATGAGCTTGGAGTTCTTATTTCCTTGTTAAATCTTGATTTGAATTCTACATTCTCTATTTTCGAAATTGGTACAAATAATTTTGGTGAAATAAAATATCTAACAAAAATGGTACAACCCGAGGAAATATTCATTACTAATATTCAAAATACGCATCTCGAAAATTTTAAATCAAAAAAAAATATAGCATTAGAAAAATCTAACATTTTTAAATTTAAAAATAATAATAATAGAAAAAAATTATATATTAATGTTCAAAGCAAATCAGAAGAAATAATTTTTAAAAAAGCTAAAAAAGAAAAAAAGTTAAAAATTATTCGAATAGATAATTATTCAAAAAAGTATTTTATAAAAAAAATAATATCTAAAAAAAATTATTATCAAATTATTTTTTCAATCAATAATAAAAATATTATTTTTAATACAAATCAACTTATTATGTTTCGAATAATAAATTTATTGTTCTGTTATGCGTTTTTTTCAGAAAATTCTATAAAATTAAAAGCCATACAAAAAAATCAAAAAAATTTAAAACCTGTTAATGGAAGAGGTTTGGTGCATAACATTTCTTTTAATAAAAAGAAAATTAAAATAATTGATGAATCATATAATGCCAATCCTGACACTATGATTCAAAGTATAGATTACTTTATAAATATAAAAAAACCTTATGATAAAAAAATATTAATTCTAGGAAATATGAATGAATTAGGAGAAGATACAAATAAATTGCATCTTAATTTATTAAAAGAAATTGAAAAATATATTTTTAAGTATGTTATTTTATCTGGCGAAATCTATAAAAAATCTATAAAAAAATTACAAAATCCAAAAAATAAATTTTTTTATTTTGATAATAAAACTAAGATTATGAAATTTTTAAATAATTATGTCCTTAATAATGACATTATTTTGATTAAATGTTCAAATTCAACCGAAATCAATAAATTTGCAAAAGATTTATTAATGAAAAAGGATAGTTGATTTGATTAAGTATTTAGCTTTTGAATTTCAAACAATTTTTAGTTTTCTAAATATTTTTAGCTATATAACTTTTAGATCCGGTGCTGCAATTCTTACAGGGTTATTTTTCTCACTTATTTTTGGAAATTATATAATAAATAAATTATCAAACATACAGCCCACTGGTCAACCAATTAGAAAAGATGGACCAGAGTCACACATACTTGCAAAAAAAGGAACTCCTACAATGGGAGGATTACTGATAATATTAAGTGTACTAGTTTCTACATTGTTATGGGCTGATCTTAAAAATAATTTTATTTGGATTTCATTAATTGCGATATTTGCTTTTGGCTTTATTGGTTTTGCTGATGATTTTAAAAAAATTAAAAATAATTCAAGTTTAGGAATTTCATCTAGGATAAGAATTTTTTTTCAAATATTTTTTGGGTTATTAATAACATATCTCATAATTATAAATCTAGATTCAAAAATTAGTAATTCTATGTCTTTTCCTTTTTTAAAAAACTTAATAATTGATTTTGGAATTTTTTATTTTTTTATTTCAATTTTTATAATTGTTGGTTCAGCTAATGCTGTTAATTTGACAGATGGTTTAGACGGATTAGCTATCGTGCCAGTTATGATAGTTGCTATGTCATTTGCTCTCATATCCTATATTTCTGGAAATATTGTTTTTTCAAATTATTTACTTATTCAATATATTCCTGGAACTGGAGAATTAGCAGTATTTTGTGGATCATTAATAGGTGCTGCACTAGGTTTTTTGTGGTTTAACGCTCCCCCCGCTAAAGTGTTTATGGGTGATACTGGATCACTAGCACTTGGCGGATCTCTAGGGTCCATTGCTATAATGTGCAAACATGAAATTTTGTTAGCTGTTATTGGAGGCCTTTTTGTTCTAGAAACACTTTCAGTAATTATTCAAGTAATGATCTTTAAAATTACTGGTAAAAGAGTTTTTCTAATGGCTCCATTGCACCACCATTTTGAAAAAAAAGGTTGGGCAGAATCAACAATTGTAATTCGTTTTTGGATTATAACTATAGTGTTAGCATTAATTGGATTAGCAACACTAAGAATAAGATAGAATGTATCTAGTATATGGATTAGAAAAATCAGGAAAATCAATAATATTTTTACTACATAATCAAAACAAAAAATTTAAAGTTTGGGATGATAATAAATTAGTAAGAAAAAGTTTTAAAAAAAAATATGGAGCAGAAATATTAATTAAGCCAACAAAAAAAAATTTAAATTTTTTCAAAAAAGTTTTTGTTTCTCCAGGTATAACCATAAGGCAGAAAATATTTCAATTAAAGAATAAGTCTTTCGAAGTTAATCGAGATTTAAATTTATATTATGAAAATTTAGTTAATCAAAAGATAATTGCAGTTACTGGCACAAATGGTAAATCTACTACAACTAAATTAATTGGAGATATTTTAAAAGAAAATAAGATTGAAGCATTTGTAGGTGGTAATATAGGTGAGCCACTATGTGATGCTTTTATTAAAGATAAAAAATATAATTATCATGTAATAGAGTTAAGTTCATTTCAACTAGAAACAATTAAAAATTTTAATGCTGATATTTCCATTATTACAAATTTATCAAGTGATCATTTAGATAGATATGATAATATTACTGATTATATAAATCAAAAAAAAAATATTATTACCAAAATTGGTGTAAATCTTTTTTCAATTGATGATAAATATTCAAAAAAAATTTTTTTACAAAAAAAAATTAAAAACAAAATTAGTTTTTCTTTAAAAGATAAATGTGCAGATTTTTATATTGGTGAAGGATATATTTTAGATAATTACTTTAAAAAGGGGAGAAAATTATTTCTTAAAAATATATCAGATGATTTAAAAGAAGATTTTAATAATCAAAATATATTAATTTCTTATATCTGTAGTAAATTGTTTAAATTAAAACAAAAATCATTTTTTAAGGTAGTTAAAAATTTTAGAGGTTTACCTTTTAGATCATCAATAATATTTAATAATACAAAGCTAAAAATTATAAATAATAGTAAATCTACAAATATAAATTCAACACTTAATTCAATCAAAAATAATAAAAGAATTTATTTAATATTAGGAGGTGTAGCAAAAGAAAAAAATTTTGAAACTTTATTAGATTACAAAGATAGAATTATATCTGTATATGTATTTGGTAAATCAAGATTATTGATAGAAAAAAAACTAAATAAAATAATGAAAGTAAAAAGTTTTAAAAAGCTTAATTTTGTAATCAAGCAAATATTTATAGATTTAAATAATAATAGTAGTAGTAGAAAATCTTGTATTTTGTTTGCCCCTGGATGTACTTCATTTGATCAATATAAAAATTTTGAAGAAAGAGGTAAAAATTTTTCAGACTTGATTAGAAAATATATAAAAACAATATGAAGTATTTATTAAATTGGTGGATGACAATTGATAGAATAAATTTTATTTTAATTTTATCTCTTGGATTTACTGGATTAATACTTTCATTTTCAATAGGTGAAAACTTTTCGCTTAATAGACACACTATTTTTTTTGTTATTTCGATAATTTTACTTATTTTTTTAGCCGATCTAAACAATAAGAATATTAGAAGAATATCATTTTTTTTATTTATTTTTTTTATTTTATTAATGGTTCTAATCTTTTTCTTAGATTACGAAGTAAAAGGAGCAAAAAGGTGGATTCAAATTTTTAATTTTACCATACAACCCTCTGAAATAATTAAACCTATTTTTGTTATTTTAACTGCATGGTGTATTAGCAAATCAATAGAGGATAAGAAATTTTATTTACCTATTCTTTTTATTATTTTCCTTATGCTATTAGTTTTAATACTAATGCAGCCAGATTTAGGTATGACTATTCTTATATCAGCAACCTTTTTTTGTCAGTTATTTGTTGCTGGATTGTCGATATTTTTAGTAGTTCTTGCATTTTTATTTATTTTAGGAATTTCCATATTTTCATATTTTATTTTTGACCACGTACAAACAAGAATTAATGCTTTTTTAGGAGGTATAGGTGGGTCTGATACATATCAGATAGATTTAAGTCTAAGAGCTTTTCAGAATGGAGGTTTATTTGGTAAAGGTCCTGGACAAGGTATTTTAAAAGAAAGAATTCCAGATGCTAACACCGATTTTATTTTTGCAGTTGCGGGAGAAGAGTTGGGATTTATTTTTTGTCTAATAATTATTTTTATTATTTTATCAATCATTGTCAGAACATTAATAAATGTTCTTAAACTTGAAAATCCATATAAGATTATAGCTATTAGTGGCTTAATTTGCTCTTTTGGATTGCAGTGCATAATAAATATTTTTAGTTCTTTAGGTTTAATGCCAACTAAAGGTATGACGCTTCCTTTTGTTAGTTATGGAGGATCATCAATGATATCTATTGCATTACTCTTTGGTTTTTTATTATCTTTAACTAATAAAAAAAATGAAAATATATGAATAAAAATTTATTGCTAATTACTGGAGGAACTGGTGGACATGTAATTCCAGCACAAAACTTAGCAAATTATTTATTTAAAAAAAAAATAAACTGCAGAATTATTTTAGATAAAAGAGGTTATAAATATATTAATAACTTTGAAGGAAAAATTGATATAATTAATAGTTCAAATTTAAATGGAAATATTATTTTTAAAGTATTTGGATTAATTAATCTTTTTTTTGGCTTTATACAGTCTTTTATTATTATATTTAAATTCAAACCAAAAACAGTAATATCTTTTGGAAGTTATGCTTCATTTTTCCCACTGTTATCTTGTTTAATACTTAAGCCTTTTTTTAAAATAGATCTTTTTATTCATGAGCAAAATTCTATTCTTGGAAGAACAAATAGTTTTTACTTAAAATATGTAAATAAAATATTATTAAATTTTGATATTTCATCAAAAATAAATTCAAAGTATCATTTAAAAACACATGTTGTAGGATTTCCTGAACCTTATAAAAAAGATAATCGAATTAAAGAATATGATGATTTAGGTAATAAATTTAGAATATTTATTTCAGGTGGAAGTCAAGGATCAGAGTTCATATCAAAATTTTCAACTGATCTAATAATGAAAATTGACAAAGAGAACTTAATAAAACCTGAATATATAATTCAATGTCCAAAAAAATTAATTAATAAAATTTCAAATGATTTAAAAGAAATAAATTCTCCAATTATTATCAAAGATTACTTTTATAATATTGATCAAATTTTAAAAAATACATCATTGGCTATTTCCCGAGCTGGAGCTGGCTCAATAATAGATCTTATTAATTATAAAATACCATCAATTTTAATACCCTTACCTAATTCAAAGGATAATCATCAATATTATAATGCACTTATTTTAAAAAATCATAATTTGGCTTTAGTTGTAAATCAAAATGAAAATTTAATTATAAAATCAAAAAAATATATTTACGACATTTATAAAGATAAGGATAAACTTAAATTTATTGATAAAAAATTTGATAAGATTAGAGTTAAAAATTCTAATTCTTTAATCTATAAATTAATTAAAAATGAAAAATAAAATTAAGATTCACTTTATAGGTATATCTGGAATTGGAATGTCAGGTATTGCTGAGTTAATGAAGGATCAAGGCTATCTTATACAGGGTAGTGATATAAGTTTAAATGATAACTCAAGAAGATTAAAAAGAAAAGGCATAAAGTTTTTTATTGGGCATAATAAAAATAATATCAAACACGTTGATGCTGTAGTTTATTCATCTGCAATTAAAAGTAATAATCCTGAAATAAAAGCTGCAATTGAAAAAAAAATACCAATATTATCTAGAGCGGATATGCTCGCTGAGTTAATGAAGTACAAAAAATCAATAGCTGTTGCTGGCTCACATGGAAAAACAACAACAACAAGTTTAGTAGGTAATATTTTAAATGAAGCAAATCTAGATCCTACCATAGTTAATGGCGGTATAATAAATTCTTTATCAAAGAATAATCAGCACGGAAAAGGTGATTGGATGGTTGTTGAAGCTGATGAAAGTGATGGTTCTTTTTTGAAGCTTCCTCATCAAATATCAATAATTACAAATCTAGATATAGAGCATTTAGATTACTATAAGACAAAAGAAAATTTAATTAAATCATTTGAAAATTTTATAAATATGCTTCCATTTTATGGCATATCAATAGTTTGTTTAGATGATAAAAATTTAAGTAAAATAATAAAAAAAATTAATACAAGAAATATCATAACTTATTCATTAAGAAATAATAAAGCAGATGTATATATTTACGATATTATAAAAAAACCAACGGCCACCAAATTTAAATTAAAGTTAAATAATAAAAAAATATTTAAATCAAAGGAATACAATTTTCAAATCAATACAGTTGGAAATCATAATGTTTTAAATGGTACTGCTAGTATAATAGCTTCAAGGATCATTGGTATTAATAATTCAACAATAAATAAAGCTTTAAAAAATTATATTGGTGTTAATAGAAGATTTACATTACTTGGTAAAATAAAAAATACCTTAATTTATGATGATTATGCTCATCATCCAACTGAAATAAATGCAACTTTAGAAGCAGCAAAAAATTTAAATACTAATGTTGTTGTCGTATTTCAACCGCATAGATTTTCAAGAACTAAATTTTTAATGAATGAATTTGTCAAAGTGTTATCTAAAATAAATAATTTGATTTTGTTAGATACCTATTCAGCTGGAGAAAAAAAAATCAAAGGCGCAACATCTAAAGATATTTATTTTAAAATAATAAAAAATAATAAGAAAGCTATTTATCTAAAAAATTTAAATAAATTAGAAGAAGAACTTGCAAAATACTTAACCAATAAGAATGCTATAATATTCATGGGGGCAGGTTCTATTTCAAATATAGCAATAAAATATTATACCACTAATGAAAAATAATTTATCTAAAATTGCTAAAAATTTGAAAAGTAAAATTTATTTTAACTATAATATTGGCAAATTGACTTGGTTCAGAACAGGTGGGAATGCAAAAATTTTTATAATAATTGAAAATCCCAATGAGTTAGAGATAATATTAAATGAAATTAATAATGATAATTATTATATTTTAGGATCAGGTTCAAATTTATTAGTAAGAGATAAAGGTTATGATGGTATAATCATTAAATTGGGCAAAGGATTTAATGAAATTAAATCATTTAATGGACAATTAGAAGTTGGGGCCAGCATTCTTGATGTTACCCTTTCAAATTTTGCTTTGAGAAATGGAATAAGTGGTTTTGAATTTTTTAGTGGTATTCCTGGTTCGATAGGAGGTGCAATTAAAATGAATGCAGGTTGTTTTGGTTCTGAAACTAAAGACAAAATTAGAAAAATAGAAATATTTAATGATAGTTATGAAAAAAAAATAATTTATAAAGATGAAATCAATTTTAAATATAGATCGTCAAATATTAAGAATAAAGAGATTATTTCAAAAGCCTTTTTTGATATTGATCTAGGTGATATAAACACTATTAAAAAAAAAATGGAAGAAATTAAAAATCAAAGATTATTAACTCAACCAATTAAAAATAAAACATCTGGAAGCACTTTTAAAAATCCTAATAAATTATATGCTGCAAAATTAATTGAGGAAGCTGGTTGTAAGGGTATGAAATTTGGAAATGCATTTGTAAGTGATGTGCATGCCAATTTTTTAATAAATAATGGAAAAGCAACTGCAAGCGATTTAGAAAATTTAGGTAAATTAATTATTGAGAAAGTTTATAATAAATTTGATGTAAAATTAGATTGGGAGATTAAAATTATTGGTGATTAATAAAAAAATCTTAATTTTGGAAGGTGGTTTTAATGAAGAGCATGAAGTTTCTTTAAATTCTTCGAATGCAGTTAAAAAAGCATTAGATAAATTAAAGCTAAGTTATAAAGTTTTAAGAGTAAATCCAAAAAATTTTGAAAAGAAAATTTTAAAATATAAAAATTATATATGCTTTAATGCTCTCCATGGTCCATTTGGAGAAGATGGACAAATACAAAAAATTTTAAAAAAAAATAAAATTGAGTTTACTCATTCAAATTTTAAATCAACAAAAAATAGTTTTAATAAACTTTTAACCAAGAAAATTATATCTAAGAAAAATATTTTGACACCTAAAAATAAAATTCTATTAATAAAAGACTTTGAATATAATAAACTAATTGAAATCAAAAAAATTTTTAAAAAATTTGTTATAAAACCAATAAGCAGCGGTTCTAGCTATTGTACTAAAATAATTAAAACAAATAAAGATTTTAAAAAGTTTATTACTAATATTAAAGAATTTAGAAAAGAGGCTTTGCATCATAAAGAATTCCTGGTAGAAGAATTTATACCAGGAAAAGAATTAACTGTATCTACTTTTAAATTTGATAAAAAAATAGAGGCACTTGCTGTAACAGAAATTAAAACACGAAATAATTTTTTTGATTATCAAGCAAAGTACTCAAAAGGTTATGCTAAACATACGTTACCTGCAAAAATTAGTAAGAAAAATTATAATAAATGTTTAAAATTAGCCACTTTGTGTCATAAATATTTAGAATGCAATTCTATTGCTAGATCAGATTTTATTTTTAACTCAAAAATAAATAAAATTTATTTTTTAGAAATTAATACCCAGCCTGGTTTAACATCTATGTCGTTATTACCCGAACAGGCAAATTTCAAAAGAATATCTTTTGAAAAACTTGTTATAAAGATATTAGAAAATACAAACTGATATGTCTAGAAATTTAAATAGAAAAAGATTTGTTTATTTTAATTTAAATAATTTCATTATATTTTTTTTAATAATATCAATTTTATTTTTTTTTTTAATTTTTTATTTGTACAAAGATAATTTCACTAGAACTCTTTACAATAATATTCAAAAATTTTCTTATAGCTACGATTATTTGTATATAAATACAGAGATAACTGGATTAGATAAAATAGAAGAAATTAATATTAAATTAATTTTAAATGAGTATTTAAATACATCTATTTTTTTATTACCTTTAGATAAAATAAAAAATAAAATAAAAGAAAATAATTGGGTAAAAAGTATTAAATTAAGTACAAATTATAAAAATAAACTTTTTTTAGAAATTGATGAATACAAACCTCTAGGTTTATACCGATTTAATAAAAAACTATTTTACTTTGATGATACTGGTAAAATAATCGATCAGTTTGCAAATGAAAATAATTTCAAACTCATTACTTTTTCTGGTCAATCTTCTAATTTAAATGCAAAATTAATAATTGACGCATTAAATAGTTTAAATTTTTTAGATAGTTTTAATATTAAAGAAATTCAGTATGTAAATAAAAGAAGGTGGGATATATTAATTGATAATAATATAAGGTTAATGCTATCTGAATACGAACTGCAAAAATCAATTAAAAATTTTTTAGTAATAGAGAAAAATCTTAGCGAAAAAGAGAAGAATAATATACTATACTATGATCTAAGAAATATAAAAAAAACTCTTATAACTTATAAAAATGATTAAAGCAGGTTTGGACATTGGTAATTCAAAAATTTCCTGTGTTGTAGCTGAATATAAAAATTTTGAAAATATTAATATTTTATCAATTGCTAGTATTCCAACTTCAAATATTAAAAAAAATATAATTTTGAATTTTGAAAATCTTTTAGAGCAGATAAAATTACTGATATTTGAAACTGAAAAATTATCTCAAACAAAATTAAACTCAATAAATTTAAATTTTTCTCTTTTATACTCTTCATCTCATTACTATGACTCAGAAATTCAATTAAGAAATGAAAAAATATCAGAATTACATTTAAAGAAGATAATTAATCAATCAGAGTATTTTAATACTTCCATTGACCAATTTGAATTATATAACAATATCATTTCTTATGTTGTTGATAATAATCAATATAATTTAGCACCTTTAGGAAATTATTCAGATAATATAAAAATTAATTTTTATAAAATTCTTATCCAAAAAAAATATATAGAAAGTTTTTTAAGTATTATTAATAAATTAAAAATTAATGTAGAAAATTATATACCAACTCCATTATCATCCTCTTTATCTACATTAACTAAAGATGAAAAAGAGCTTGGTACGATTTGTATTAACTTGGGTCATTCTACTTCATCCATTTCAATTTTTGAAAATAAAAAATTTATTTATGGAGATACAATTGGTATTGGCAGCAATAATGTAACACTTGATATCGCAAGAGGAGTTTCAACTACAATTTCAAGTGCAGAAAGATTGAAGACTTTATATGGATCACTTATATCATCTCCTAGTGATGACCATGAGATTATTGAAATTCCTATTATTTCTGGTGAACAAACTGTTTTTAAACAAATATCACGATCATATTTAAATTCAATTATAAAACCAAGAATTGAAGAGACATTAGAAATGTTATGGCAAAAAATAAAAGACAATAATCACTCTAATAGAAAATTTAATAATGTTGTTATTACAGGTGGGGGCGCCCAATTAGATAATATTGAAGACTACGTTGGAAAAATTTTTGCAAGTGGAACCAGAATTGCAAATCCTTTAGAGGAGCTTAATTTACAAAAAGAATTCAAAAAACCTATATACTCTGATGTTATAGGCTCAATTTTATATGATAAAAATATTTACAAGATTGATTTTCTTGAAAAAAAAGCAAAATTTAGAAAAAAAACAGGAATTCCAGGCTTTTTTTCTTGGCTAGACCAGTATATTTAGATTATACTACATATAGTAAATTATGTTGACGGTTTCGATGAGAAATCGTTAAAAACATTTAAAACGGCGGAGAATTAAATGACTATTAATATTTCAATACAAGATGTAGAGCAGAATTTACATCCAAAAATTACAGTTTTAGGGGTAGGTGGATCAGGTGGCAATGCAGTTAATAATATGATTAATGCTAATTTAGAGGGTGTTGATTTTTTAATTGCTAACACAGATGCGCAGGCACTACAAATATCAAAATGTTCAAATAAAATACAACTAGGTTTAAATAGCACAAAAGGATTAGGTGCTGGCATGCGCCCTGATTTAGGAAAGCAAGCTGCCGAAGAAGCAATACAAGATTTAAGTGATAAATTAGTTGGTAGTCATATGCTCTTTATTGCTGCTGGTATGGGTGGCGGAACAGGAACTGGTGCTGCACCAGTAATTGCAAAACTTGCTAGAGAAAAAGGAATACTAACAGTTGGAGTTGTAACCAAACCTTTTCACTTTGAAGGATCTAAAAGAATGAAACTTGCTGAAAAAGGAGTTAAGGAGCTTCAACAACATGTTGATACTCTGCTAATAATTCCAAATCAAAATTTATTTAGAATAGCAAATGAAAAAACTACATTTTCTGATGCTTTCAAAATGGCAGATGATGTTTTGTATTGTGGTGTTAGAGGTGTAACAGATTTAATGGTTCAACCTGGTATGATTAATTTAGATTTTTCAGATATCAAAACAGTAATGTCTGAGATGGGTAAAGCAATGATGGGTACTGGAGAAGCTTCTGGAGAGGGAAGAGCTATTGCAGCAGCTGAAGCAGCAATTGCTAATCCATTAATAGATGACGTTTCCTTAAAGGGTGCTAAAGGTTTAATTATTAATATAATGGGAGGTAAAGATATAACATTATATGAAGTTGATGAGGCAGCTAATAGAATCAGACAAGAAGTAGATGAAGATGCAAATATTATTTATGGCACAACCTGTGATGAAAGATTGGAAGGG
>MDSW01015951.1_pt1 | contig 15631 bp, 15 predicted proteins | sample 811171 | NCBI WGS metagenome assembly MDSW01 (sample SAMN05326641, study PRJNA326480) | marine metagenome | isolation source: seawater | place: Atlantic Ocean: North West | collected 2012
TAAGCATGATCCAAAAAAAACTTCTAAAATTATGTCTCAAGTATATTTTGAAGATAAAGAAATTTCAAAACTTGTAAAAAAATTATCTAAAATAAACAAAAGGTAATGATTAAATTACCTTTTTTAATTGCAGAAATATCTTCTAATCATTGTGGTGATATAAATATTGCTAAAAAATTGATTAAGTGTGCAAAAAAAAATGGAGCCGATGCAGTCAAATTACAAACCTACGAAGCTAGTAGCATGACTGTAAACTCAAAAAAAAAAATTTTTAAAATAAAAGAAGGAATTTGGAAAGGATATTCATTATGGGATCTATATGATGAGGCTCATACTCCTTTGGAGTGGCACAAAAATTTATTTTCTTATGCAAAGAAAGTTGGAATTAAAATATTTAGCACACCTTTTGATAATAATGCTGTTGATTTTTTAGAAAAACTTAATTGTCCTTTTTATAAAGTTGCATCATTCGAAATGACAGACATACCTTTAATAGAAAAGATATCAAAAACTAAAAAAAAAATAATTATTTCTACTGGTATGGCCAATCTAAACGAAATAGAAAATACTTTTAAAGTTGCTACAAAATTTAATAAAAGAGAAAATATAATTCTTCTATATTGTGTTAGTAACTATCCTTCAAAAATATCTGATTTTAATTTGAATAACATAAGAATTCTTAAAAATAATTTTAAGTGTACAGTTGGATTATCAGATCATTCTAAGGATAACAGAATTGCTGCTGCAGCGGTTGCTGCTGGAGCTGAGGTTTTTGAAAAACACATAGCTTTAGAAAATCAAAAAAAAGGTTTAGATTTAAAATTTTCTCTAAAAGGAAGTGAAATAAAGAATTATAAAGAAGTGATTGAATTTAATTATAATTTACTCGGTAAGAAATATTTTTTTAGAAACAAATCCGAAAATAAGTCTAAAATATTTAGAAGATCAATTTTTGCAATTAAAGATATTAAAAAAGGCGATAATTTTACAAAAAAAAATATTAAAAGCATTAGACCATATAATGGTCTTGAACCAAAATATTTTAATAAAATTTTAAATAAAAAATGTCCAATAAATATTGAAAAGTTTAAGCCAATACCAAAGAAAATTTTAAAGCTTCTAAAATTAAAAAAATAATTTAAAGATTATTTATTAATTTAGAAATTTCTTTAGTTTTTAAATAAACATTATTTTTTGAATTATATGAAAAGGGATACTTGCACATTGATCCCTTGTTCTTTGCCAAAATTTTTGATCTTAAATTTGTAAATTCAGAATGCGGCATAATTATAAAATATTTTTTACAATTTAATGTATTTATAGAATCTGACTCAGTTATCATTTCTTCATGTAATTTTTCTCCAGGTCTAATACCAATAATTTTATGCCTCGCTTTTGGAGCAATAACTTTTGCCAAATCTGTTACTTTAATAGAAGGTATTTTAGGTACAAAAATCTCACCACCAGACATTTTAGATAAACAAAATAAAACAAAATCTACACCTTGTTGAAGTGTTATATTAAATCTTGTCATTTCATTGTGCGTTATCTCAAGATTTTTTTTATATTTATTTTTTAAAAAATATGGGACTACAGATCCCCTGCTCCCCATAACATTTCCGTATCTTACAACTGATGCTCTATAATTTTTTTTTCCTTTAACATTATTTGATGCAATAATTATTTTGTCTGAAGCTAACTTTGTAGCTCCATATAAATTTATTGGAGAAGCTGCTTTATCAGTACTTAATGCAACTAATTGTTTTACATTATTTTCTAAACATCCATCAATTATATTTTGCGCTCCTATTACATTAGTTTTAACTGCTTCAAATGGATTGTACTCTGTAGCAGGGACTTGTTTTAATGCGGCTGCATGGATTGCAATATCTACATCTTTTAAAGCAAAAGATAATCTTTCTTTATCTCTAACATCTCCAATAAAAAACCTTAGTTTATTTTTTATTAAAAAATTTTGATTAAGATTTTCTCTTAGTTGAAGTTGTTTAAATTCATCTCTGCTATAAACTATTATTTTTTTTATTTTAAATTTTTTTAAAACATTTTTGATAAAATACTGACCAAAAGATCCTGTCCCACCAGTTATTAATATAGTTTTATTATTAAGCATTAAATATTTTAGATTTTATCCTTAAGTTTTAATATCATTAGAAATTAAAAAAATCAGCCCACAAATTTATTTGATTGTTATAATCATGAATTTTAGCTGTATCTCTTGCATTTTTAACAATTATATTAACCTTATCTTTATTATTATACAAATAAGTCATTTTATCGGCAAGCTCTTCTGCTTCAAATGAGTTTGTTTTAAATCCATTCTTATTATCAATTAGTATGTCTTGGGCCTGTCCAACATTAGTGCTTACTACTGGAATCTTGCAGGCCATTGACTCTAATAATCCTTTTGGACCACCTTCTTGTCTTGATGTAATTAAATATGCATCCAAACAATTATAAAAATTAACTATTTTTTCATAATTGTTTTCACTTAATTGATAATGAAAAAAATCAATTTTATTTTCTTTAAGATTTTTTGTAACATACCCTCTTGATGGACCTAACAGCAATACAAAGAGATTTTTAATTTCTTTATTCAAAATCTTTAAAGTGTCAATTAGAATATCAGGTCCTTTAACTTTTTTTGGCTGAAAACCTTGACCCCATCCAGATCCATCCTTTTGAAAAGATCCAATAATAAAAGCATCTGTTGGAAGGTTGAACTTTTTTCTTAAAAAAATTTTTTTTTCGAGGTCGCATTCATTAAAATTTTTTATACTAATACCAAGTGGTATTTTATAAACTTTTCCAAACAATTGATCTTTGTTAAGTAATTCAAAAATTTCATTGTGAGTAACTCTTATTCTGTGGAATCTTTGGCTAAATTTAAATAAATTATTATAACTTTCTAAAAACATCTTATCTTTATTTGGATTTCCATGAAAATAATCAAACACAACTTTGTTATTAAATAAGTGGTAGAAAGATTTTGATAGACCGTACTTGCTTGATAAATAAACCACAGAGTTATAAGCAAATTTTGAACTTTTAATACTATAATTATTTTCAATCAAAATTCTTTTTAAACTAATAAATTCTTGCTTTAAAACCCAAGTAGAATTTAGACCAAGAAGATGAACTTTATTCATTTTAAATATTAATAGTAGAATTTTTTGGAATTAAAATAATATCAGAATACCAAGCTTTTTTTGAGATTTTCCTTTTTAGTTTATAATTTTTTACTAAATAGAATATTGAGTAATTATATAATTTTGCAAGATTAGAAAAACTTTTAAAGTTCACATTGCCAAAAGTTTGGGTTATGTCGTTAAGTTCAACTTGAATGATTGGTTTAAATTTTTTAATTAATTTTTTTGCACCATTTAAAACCTTTAATTCATAACCCTCAACATCAATTTTGATAAAGTCAATATTTTTGAACTTTTTTTTTTTAATAAACGTATCTAGCTTTATTAATTTACAATTTGATTTATATTTTCCTTTTCCAAAAAAGCTAAAAAGCCCAGAATTAATATTTTTGTTATACCTATGGTGCTGACTAGGTATAGGGATAGAAATTGTTTTTGTTTCTTTTTTATCTGATATTCCATAATTAAAAATAAAAATATCTTTACCTTTGTTAAGATGAATATTTTTTTTTAAAAAATTAAAATTATTTTTTTCAGGTTCAAATGAATAAATTTTAGAGCCTTTGTATATTTTAGAATAACAAAGAGAATAAAGTCCAACATTTGACCCTACATCTATTATTATAGGATTTTTTAAATTTAGTTTTTTTAACCAACTAAACATTGGATAAAGCTGATTTGGATAATTTTTTAAAATTTTTTGATTATAAAATTTTATTTTCTTTTTTAATATTTTTTTAATGATCACTTATCTAGCACATCGTCCCAAGTAATAGGATTGTCGTTATTGATATTTCTTGTAACTTTTTTACCTAAAATTATATCAAGATATTTAGGTAACAAACCATGTCCGGGTCCCTTAATAGTAATATTTTCTAAGCTTAGTTTTTCTCCTCTTTTGATTTCTTTTTTCGTAAAAATACTTTTTCTTTGAGCGTTTACAGCATTACTTTCTACTAATGCGGGCTTTTTAATGCCAGATCCTAATGCTGAACATATTCTGTCTCTATTCTCAACTATTTCTTTTAAGTCTTCAAAATCAGCTGACAAAGCGTGGTCTGTGCCCTCAAAATTTTTGTTAAGAGTAAAATGTTTTTCAACAACATGTGCGCCCATAGCTATTGCTGCTGTTGAGATAATATTTCCAACTGTATGATCTGAGTAACCTACTGGAATGTTAAAAGTTTTTTTCATTGTATCCATGGCTTTAAGATTAACATCTTTATAGTCTGTTGGATAAACTGAAACACAATGTAATAATATTAAGTTTTTGTTATCTTGAGATGCAACTGTCTCTATTGCATCCTCGATCTCGCTAATACCACACATTCCTGTAGACAGAATTATTGGTTTTTTCTTAGAAGCAACGTATTTTATTAATGGTAAATTCACTGCGTCAAATGAAGCTATTTTAAAAACATCAGGATCATACTTCATAATTAAATCAACTGATTTTTCATCAAATGCGGTAGATATAAGTGGCATTTTGTTTTTTTTGGACCATTCAAAAACCTTATCATGTACTTTTTCGTCTAATCTCAGTCTTTCAAACATTTCATTAAGCGTTTCCTCCATTGCTAAAGTTTTGTCTGCATATTTTGCTGATTTAGATAATTGTGAAACTCTGCTATTGGGCATGTATGTTTGTATTTTTGCATAATCACATCCAGATTCCTTTACTTTATCCATCATTTCAAACAATATTTCTTGGCTTCCTTGATGATTAATTCCTATTTCTGCTATTAATAATGTTGGATTATTTTTTCCTATTACTTTATTACCAATTGAAATCTCTTCATTAAATTTGAATGGTCTAGTAACTTTAATATTTCTATTAATTTTATAATGACTAGATGTGAAAAGCTCAGAGGTGTCTTTCGCTTTTGAAAACATTACTTGCATATCACCATATGAGAACTCGGCCGATCCTCCAACGTTATATAAGTTTTCATATTGGTTCACATGGGAAACTGTTTCTGCTAAATCTTTCTCAAATCCTAATTTCATTATTGGATTAATACACGGAAATACTCTTGTAAATCCCTTAACAAAATATTTTTCTTCACTAAATCCCATTTTACAGAACTGTTTAAAAACTTCTCGTGACAATTCCTCCGGCTCCATTTTTATCAAATGTGGTTTTGTTCTATAAGAAATTTCAAAGCATAGAAGTGTTTTATCTTTCGGATACCCTTCATCTGAATATTTTTTTTGCTCGGTTACTCTATGAAAATAGTTTTCATCGTGTGCAAAATAAATTGATTGAGCATTTTTAGGAAGTATTTCTGACTTATTTACAATTGCATAAGCAAGAATATATGCATTAAATTCTAAATTACTTTTAAAACCTAAAAATTCTGCTGTTTTTGAGATTGGCAAAGTAGAAATTATAGTTTTGTTTTCTGCATCAACTTCTGTTCCATTAGAAAATATGATTTTTTTAATCTTATTATTTTCATATTTAAAACCAGAGACCTGATAATTTAAAAAAATTTTATTTCCTTTTTCTCTAATTTTATCAGCCATACGATTCATAATTGCACCAGAGCCGTATTTTCCTGCCGCCGAGTATTGTTTGTGCCAAAATGATGTATGAGTTTTTCTAATTTCTATCCTTTTTGGAGCCCATCTTGCAGACATTTGGGATGTTGGTATACCCCACAATTTTTTTGAGTAAGTTTCAAAAAAAAGATCTTGAAGTGTAGGACCAACAATTGCAGTTACAACTTCTTTAAAGTTTTGTGCTCTCATTACATTTTCTGGATTTAATTCAGATAATTCTTTTTTAACTTTTTTTTTAATTTCTTCAGGAAATTTTTCAATACTTTCATATGAAAGTGGATAATCATATAAAACACCACCTTTATGGTTTTTTGAAAAAAATTCTTTCTCTAGCAGCAAATCTCCAAAGTTTTTTTTCCAAAACTCTTTCATTTCACTATCATGTGTATGATAAATATGAGGTCCGTAGTCAAAAGTCATACCATCTACCACTTCGCTACCACCTAATCCTCCGACTACATCTCTGCCTTCAAAAATGCTGACATTTAATCCATTATTGGAAAGACCAAAACCAGTAGCCAAACCACAAGGACCAGCTCCTAAAATAATAAATTCTTTCATTTTATATTTTCTTTTTACTAGAATATAAGATTTTAGCAAATTCAAAATCTTTTTTTGTATCTATATCAAAAGTTTGTTCAGATTTTGGTATAGTAATATATTTTACTTTTCTCCAGTCCCAATACCATTTATTTTTAACAAAATATTTTTTCTGAAAAAAATAAAACACATGCGCAAATTCTTTTACAGTTTTAACGTTTTTGGTATTAATTGTTTTAAGGTTATTTTTAAAATTATATGGATTATTTTTTGAACTTAAAAAATAGTTATTAGTTTCGTAAACAGCAAAACAAGGTTTTTCTAACTTTTTACATTTTTTTAAAAAATCTATTATCATCTCTATTTTTAAAAGAGGCATGCAAGCATTAACTTGAAGAAAATAGTCATAATTTTGATTATTTAAAAAATTATAAATTTCTGATGCGGGTTCATCAATATTGGCAGATTTTTTTGTTCTTTGTACAAATCTCACACCATGTTTTTCACATTTTGTTTTAAAAATTTTTTCAAATCCCGCAAAAAAAACATCTATATTTTTTTTTTTTAGTTTTGCTAGTTTGCTTAAAAAAATATCAGTTAAAGTTGTTCCACAAAAATTTTTTATCATTTTTTTAGGACATCTTTTACTAGAAACTCTAGCGCACGACCATACTGCAATTTTAAGTTTTTTTACCATAATTAATTTACTCGTAATCTTTTAGAAGAGTATGATTTTTTTTATTAGTAAATTTATTTTCTTTGTTTCTCTCATTGTTTATCTATTTTATTTATAATAAATTTCCACCTTTGAAAATAAGTATGTTTATCTTCAAAAAGGATTTTGATATTTTTTTTTAAGTACTCAATTTTGTTTTTATCAATTTTTTGAATTTTATACTTTATTTCATCTGTAAGTATATTTAGATCATTTATATTAGATTTATAAAAATTACAATTTTTTTCATTCAATCCAATGTCCCTATTCATATTACAGTCGTATGTTAAAATATTAGAACCATGAAATCCCGCTCGAAATATATTCCAGCCTAGTGCAAATTGTGGATTTAAATTCTTTTCTAACTCCGGTATAATAGTATCAAGCCATGGTAAGTCTAAAACAAATTTTGCATTATAATACATTTCTTTTGTGGCCCAGTAATTGTTTTTTGAAAATAATAGATTATGTTCAAATCTACTATCTATTTCAAAATTAGATTTTTTCCATAGCTTTTTTGGAGAACATACTAAAACTTTTACATCTTTTTTAATTAATAAACTAATAAGTTTTTGTCTATAATAATCTGAGCGATTAAATCTAGGTGAACCAGAAAATAATAAATCTACTTTTGAAGTTTGATTTTCTAGTTTATTTTTTATTAATTTGAATAATAATTTCTTAAAAAAACTATAATCATAATTTTTGTGGATTGCAGTTGGTAAGTAGAAATAGTTTTTTTTTTCCTTGAAAATATTTAGGTAACAAGAGTCAAAAATTAAATCTAAACTGTTATAAAAAGATTTATATATTGAATTTGTTGAAGAAGTATAACATTTTGCCCATATCGCAAATTTTGAACTTTTAAACTCATTTTTTATTTGAATTACAGTTTCGTCGAAACCTAGGAAAACAATAAAATTGGGATTCCAATTTAAATATTTTTTATAATTCTCATTTTTATCATATCTGATGTCATGTTTATAAATATCTTGTAAATTTTGTAATGTTTTTTTATTATAATTAAAATCATGCTCATCAGCTTCCGATTGGTTTGATCTATATCTCCTGACTAAAATTAAAATTTTCAAGATTAAAAATTATTGTTGTACCAACTTATCCATTCAGCCGTGGAAAATTTTTTTTTATCTGAATAGTTATTGTTTGATTTATCTAAACGAGCGTACCTATATGAGTAGGTTTTATAACCCATGCCAATACATTTCACTATCGCCAATTCACCAATATCAGAATTTAGTAGATTAGGAAAAAAATCTAGTTCAAGTTTTTTAAATAAATTCATACTAATTTTTAATACTTTTAATTAAATCTTTTTTTGAAATTTTTGATGGTTTAATTGGAAATCTTATATTTAGTTTTTTGTGAAAAAAAGAAAATGATCTTTCGTGAGTTTTGCTATAATAATTAGTTGTAAGATAAGAAAGTATTGTATTATTTTTAAGTGTTATATATCCGTGAGCGCATCCTCTTGGTACATAAACACTATTAAAATTATTTTCATCTAATTTAATGCCAATTATTTTCATAAAAGTTTTCGATTTTTTTCTTAAATCTAAGACATAATCACAAACAGATCCCTTAATACATCTAACTAACTTTTCTTCTTGAAATGGTCCAACTTGAAAATGAAGTCCTCTTAATGTGCCTTTTTTTTTGCTCAAACTTAAATTAGATTGAACCCAATTCGAATTTATTTTATATTTTCTAAATTCTCTCTTACAAGATGTCCTGGCAAAATAACCTCTATTATCTTTATGTGGTTTGAAATTTATTAAGTAGCAACCTTTAATTTTTAGTTTTTTAATTTTCATTTCTTAAAACTTTCTTTTACTTCGTTTAAAGAGTATTTAAAAATATTTGCTTTATTAAAATAAAACTCTTTATACCAATTTATAGTTCTTCTGATACTTTTTTTAAGACTATATAATGATTGCCAATTAAGTTCCTTTTTTGCTTTTTTTGAATTTAAAAATAAATAATTAGCTTCTTTAAATTTTTTAATCTTATTACCAAAAATAACCCTTGTATCCCAATTTTTGCTAAACTCCTTAATTAGATATTTTACACTCTTGCACTCTGATGATTTGGGACCAAAATTGTATGCAGTTTCATATTTTTGATTTTTTGACAGGTAGTTTTTCATCCCAAGTATCAAATATCCCTGCAATACTTTTATTACATATTGCCAGGGTCTAGTTGATTTTGGGTTTCTAATATATGTTTTTTTATTTCTAATATTATTTTTTACGAGATCCGGTATTAGTCTATTTTTCTGCCAGTCCCCACCCCCAATTACATTTCCTGCTCTTGCTACTGAAATTGATATTCTATTATTTGTATTAATTCTTCTAAATATTTCTATTAATTTTTCAACTCCAACTTTGCTGATACTGTAGGGATCGGTTCCACCTAAATCAGAACTTTCGGAATAGTGTTTTTTTCCTTCATCTTTATAAACTTTATCAGTTGTTATAATAATAATTGAACATTTTTTTTTTAGTTTTTCTGTAGCTTTAAGTAAATTAAGTGTTCCATTAACATTTACATCCCAGGTATAATTTGGTTTCACATATCCCTCACTAACTATTGGTTGTGCAGCTAAATGAAAAATTAAATCTGGATTAGATTGTTTTATAAAATTTTCAAGTTTTTTTGTATTACGAATATCATTAAATTGGTTTTTCTTAATTTTTTTTTTTAATGACAATGCATTGAACAATGATATTTTATTTGGTTTAAGCGAATATCCATAAACTTTACTATTTAAAAATAAAAAAATTAAAGTAAGCCAAGAACCCTTAAAACCTGTATGACCAGTAATTACAATTTTTTTATTTTTATAAAAATTTTTCATAAATAAAATTATTTTAGACCCATGGAGCTTTTTTTTTCCATAATTTCTCCAAATAGTTTTTATCTTTCATAGTATCCATGCATTGCCAAAATTTTTCATGTCGATATGCTGACAACATGCCTTTTTTTGATATAGTTGTTAAAGGGTCCGACTCTAAAGATGTTTGGTCATTCTTAATGTATTTTAAAAACTCTGGTTCAAAAATAAAAAATCCTCCATTAATCCATTGTTTTTTTGATTGAGTTTTTTCGTTAAATTCTACTACCTTATTTGATTTTATAACTATCTCACCAAATCTAGCAGGTGGTCTAACAGCGGTTACAGTTGCAATTTTTTTTGATTTTATATGATGATTTAAAAGTTTTTTTAAGTTTACATCCGACAAACCATCCCCATAAGTTAGCATAAACCTTTCATTTTGAAGATATTTTGACAATCTTTTAAGCCTTCCTCCAGTCATTGTATTTAACCCTGTATCAATAAATTGAGCTTTGAAATTATATCTTGAAAATTTTTTTCTAATAAAATTACCTTTATATCCAAGTGCAATTATAAAATCATCAAAACCAAATTTTTTATAATAATTCATTATATGATAGAGGATTGGTTTATTGCCTATAGCAACCATTGGCTTTGGACCGTTTGCTTCCGCAATCCTAGTTCCAAAACCACCAGCGAGTATAACAACTTTCATATTTTTATCTATTTTTTAGTTCCCATTCTAATGAAGATTTTAAAATTTTATCTAATGAATTAAATTTTGGTTTCCATTTTAATATTTTCTTTAACCTCAAATTATCTGCCACCACATATGCAGCATCTCCTTTTCTTTTGTTTGTTATTTCGTAAGAAAAATTATATTTTTTTTTTGCAGCAAATACTACATCCTTTACAGAAAACCCTTTTCCATATCCACAATTTAATATTAATAATTTAATCTTATTTTTAATAATATATTGCATTGATTTAATGTGAATATCCGAGAGATCGTTAATATTAATAAAATCTCTAATAGCAGTTCCATCTTTTGTTTTGTAATTTTTTCCATAAATCATGAATTTTCTTTTTAATAAAATTGAGTCAATTAATTTTCTAATTAAATGAGTAGGTTTATTTTTTCCTCTTTGACCTATTCTTAACTTATTATCAGCTCCAGCCACATTAAAGTATCTTAAAATACAAAAATTAACATTTGATTTTAATCCAATTATAAAGTTTTCAAATAAAAATTTTGATTTACCATAGGCGTTTATAGGTTTTCTTATACTATTTTCTTTTACTTTAAAAAATTTATTTCCATATACTGCTGCTGTTGAAGAAAAAATAAAATATTTTATATTTTTACTTAAACAGCAATTTAAAAAAATTTTTGATTTTTGATAATTATTGTAAATATATAGAGCTGGTTTTTTGATAGATTCCTCAACCGATATTAAGGCTGCAAAATGAAACACGGTATCTATTTTATTTTTTTCCAATATTTTGTGTATTTTTTTTTTTTCAGATATATCACATTTATAAAAAATTGATTTTTTTGGAACATTTTTTTTTTGACCAGAAACTAAATTATCAACGATAACAACATTATGATTTTTATTTATTAAATCTAAGGCTACCTTACTTCCTATATAACCCGCTCCACCTGTAATCAATATATTCATTAATAATTAGTATAATTAAACTTTTGTATTTTTTTATGTATTTATGATAATTAAATTAATTATGCTGCTAAGTCTATTCTATTTTATATTATTAACTCAATTATATTATTTTTCTATTATAGGCATTGGTCAATCAATATTTAATTTTAATGAAACTGATAAAATAAAAAAAAATTTTGTAAGTTTTATTCTAGGCTTAATAACTTTAAATATTTTAGGTCAAATTTTTTATTATATTAATATTAAAACAAGCTTATTAAACTTGTCGATTTTGCTTATTGGCATATATTTTTTTGATTTCAAGGGTAATAAAAAAATTATTTCAAAGTATATTTTTTTAAATCTAATTTTGTTTTCTGGTATTTTAATTTCTAAATTACATGAAGACTGGTCTTATCATTTTAATTTTATTGAACAAATATCCAGACATAGTCCTATCATAGGAATAGGGAATGTTGATGATATCCATATTTTGTCATCAAGCTATTTTGCATATTTTCAAAAGCTTTTTTATCTTCCATTTTTTGAATTTAAATTAATTATGGTGCCAACATATCTCTTGTTTTTTAATTTAGCATCTTTTTTAATTCTTAAAATTTTACAGACAAAAACAAAAATATATTTAATTTTTTTATTTTTACTTATTTTAATAGTAGGGAAATTTTCTAGACTATCAGAATTTGGTTACGACTATTTATCAAATTTCATTTTAATTAAATTACTAATTTTATTTTTTATTAGCAAAGTTGAGAAAAAAAATTTAAACAATATAATTTATTTACTTTTATTTATTTATGCTTTAAGTATTAAAATTACTGCAATATTTTTTGTTCCAATTTTAATTTATATTATTTATGAAAACTCTAATAAAATAAATCTACCTAAATCGAATATTAAATATTTATTTGGATCCTTGGTTTTATTTTTTTTAATTGAGAATTTTCTAAGAAGTGGATGTATTTTATATTTCACCGAGTTTACATGTTTTGATAAAAATATCGTTTCTTGGTCAATAGATTTTGAGCGAGTGAAAGATCATTCTACTCATGTTGAACTGTGGGCAAAAGCTTTTTATCACCAGTCAGAAATTATAGATAAAACCAGTTATACACACCTTAGCTATTGGTTTAAAAATTGGTTTAAATTACATTTTATTAATAAAATTCTTTTATTTGTATCAATTTTTATAACTTTTTTAATTAGCATTATGATTATTGAAAAGTTTAAAATTAAAAAAAAAATTAACTTTAAGTTTTATATTATTTCTTCGTTACTTTCCTGTTTTCTTTGGTTTTATTTATTGCCTCAATTCAGATTTGGAACTGGTGTACTCATTGCATTATTTATTTCAGTTATATTAATTTTTCTAAGAGAGCATGAAAATTTTAAAGTTAAAAAAAAAATTTCAGTATTATTAATTTCAATAATTTTAATTATTTTTAATACCAAAAATATAGTAAGAATTAATAAGGAGCTTTCGAGAAGTGATAATCACAAATTTGTTAATTTTCCATTTCCCCCATCAAATAGAGTTATGAGCTCCGTTGTAGATAATGACAAAATTAAGTTCTTGGTTTATAAAAATAGAGAATTTAAAAAAGTCAATTGGTTTAAAGTTATTTATTAAAAAAAAGGTTTGTTAGTTAAAGCTATTTATTATAGAAAATCATAATGAAAAAAATTGCGTTGGTTACTGGAATAAGTGGTCAAGATGGAGCATATCTTGCACAATTGCTTCTAAAAAAAAATTATAAAGTAGTAGGTGCGGACAGAAGATCATCTAGAGATGATAAATGGAGATTACGAGAATTAGGTATAGAGAATAAAATAATAATAGAATATTTTGATTTATGCGAAATTACTCAAATTTTAAGGCTTTTTGAAAAATATAAGTTTGATGAGGTATACAATTTAGCTGCACAATCTTTTGTTGGATCATCTTTTACAAATCCTCTTACCACGTCTGATGTAACGGGGCTAGGTGTACTAAGACTTTTAGAAGCAATAAGAAATTCAAAAAAAAAACCAAAATTTTATCAAGCTTCATCCTCTGAAATGTTTGGAAAAGTTTTGAAAACCCCACAAGATATTAATACACCATTTAATCCAGTCAGTCCTTATGCTGTATCAAAATTATATGCTCATTTTATGACTAAAAACTATAGAGAGGCCTATGGATTGTTCGCTGTTAGTGGAATTTTGTTCAATCACGAGTCTCCATTAAGAGGTGAAGAATTTATTACAAGAAAAATCACAATAGGTTTATCTAAGATTAAAGCAGGCTTAATTGAGTGCTTAGAGGTTGGTAACATTGATGCAAAAAGAGATTGGGGTTACGCAGGTGATTATGTAAAAGCAATGTGGCTTAGTTTGCAAAGCAAAAAACCAAATGACTTTGTTTTAGCGACTGGAAAAACTCATTCAGTAAGGAATTTTATCAACGAAGCTTTAAAATATTTTCAAATAGAAGCATATTGGCAAGGAAAAAAAGAAAATGAAAAACTTAGACTAAAAAAAAATAATAAAGTAATTATTAAAATTAATAAAAAATTCTATAGACCGAATGAGGTTGAACTTTTATTGGGAGATCCAAGAAAAACATTTAAAAATTTAAAATGGAAACCTCAAGTAAACTTTAAACAATTAGTAAAAATAATGTCATTATCTGATTTGAAAAAATATAATTTTTAAATGAATGATATTATAATATTAATATTAATCTCTTTATCTACCTTATACTTAGTTAAATTAATATCAAATAAATATGATCTACTATTATATATTCCAAATAATAGTCATAAAGATGTTTTCAAAAATAAGATATACAATATTGGTGGCTTAATATTATTTTTAAATATTATTTTAATATTTTTCATTTTTTCAGAAAATTTCCATTTAAACTTATATAACTTATTTTTTATTTTTTTTGTTTTTTTAATTGGGGTAATTTCAGATATAAAGGAATTTGATGCTAAGCTTAGGTTAATTTTTTTATCTGTAATAGTTTTTTTTTTCGTCTTCTCTAATAATTTGGTAATACTTGATTTACAGTTTACAATAATTAATAATTTTTTTTCTAATTATATTTTTTTTTCATTTTTGTTTGCATCTTTATGTATAATTATTTTAATTAATGGTATTAATTTTATTGATGGCGTTCATGGATTGTCAATTTTTTATAGTATAACAATAATAATTTTGTTAAATATATTTTTATATAGAATTGATCCAATAAATTATTTTCCAAATCAAAGTATCTTTTTAATTCCTATATTATTTATTCTTTTTATTGAAAATATCAGGGAAAAAATTTTTTTCGGTGATAGTGGATCATATTTAATTGGTTGTTTGCTAGCAGTTTTTATTATTTCTCAAACAAAAGAGGCATTAACTTCGTATCCATATGTTTATGCAAATATGTTAATTTACCCAGCTTTTGAGGTGCTTTTTTCAATAATAAGAAAATTTCTAAATAAACAAAATCCTCTTAAAGCTGATAAACGTCATCTACACCATCTTATACAAAATATATTTCTTCTTAAAAATGTTAGCTTAAAAAATTCTAAAATTTTATCTGGATTATTAATAAATTTTTCTATTATTATTTTTAATTTATTTGCAATTTATTTTTTTAAAGAAAAAATTATTTTAATTTTTAATATATTTTTCTTTGTAATTTTTTATTCTTTGGTTTATCTGTTACTTTCAAAAAAATTAAAAATTTAGATATTATTTAATTTTTTTTGAGAATATAAATAAAATCCTATTGGAATATAAAAAATAATGCTAAGCCAATTATTGAAAAAATTTCCTGATGGAACTAATGGAAAAATACTTAAAAAAATTCCAACCAAAATGAAATAATTAACTAACAAATATTTATAATTTGAATTGAAATTTTTAATTTTATATAATTTAAAAATTACATAAATATTAAAATATAATAAAAATATCGTACCGATAATTCCCAATTCAGATAAGAACTGTGCATATGTATGATGAGGATGTGTCACACAACTATGTCTATTTATGTAATATTTTTCATTTGCGCACTTGACTCTATATTGTTTTAAACCAACACCAATTAAAAAGTTATCTTTAAATATATTGA
>MDSW01183412.1_pt1 | contig 15630 bp, 8 predicted proteins | sample 811171 | NCBI WGS metagenome assembly MDSW01 (sample SAMN05326641, study PRJNA326480) | marine metagenome | isolation source: seawater | place: Atlantic Ocean: North West | collected 2012
ACGTACAAGGAGCTCCTCTTCCTCGACTCCGGAAAGTTCAAGTAAATTATGAAACGTAAGAAAATGTACGGCCCCCTGCAGGGCTCAAAGAGACCGGGGGTGGAGCCTTTAGAGGAGGGACGAGAATAAATGTTATTGTTTTATGAAGTATAACGAGGTTTTATCCAACGCAAAAAGTTCCGAAAGTACAAGTAGAGCATGTCGGACGGCAGTCATGCACCACTGACCTCAGATGTCACTTCGCGTCTGAACACCCACCCAACGTTCTAGAGCTAGCACCCACACATTTCATTGAACGAAGCTCTGTCGACAAACCAGGCGCTGACCGTCCCTAACCGAATGACTAAGGAAGAGCTCCGGGATATGCCGACGAGGTATTGAACTGAATTACAGAGCGTCTGAGATGACTGGCACGAAGACGAGCCGAGCGGCTTTAACGTGACTCAAGGCAGGACAAGTCCGTGTAATGAACATAATATCCATTCCCTCATGGAGTCCATATGGGAATGAGAGCCAACATAAGAGAAACGATCAATGAAACGCGTTGCAAAATAGCAATAATTCAGATGATTGGGCGCGATACGGAAGACGAGCAACTCGACAAAGTGCGCGAATCCTTGAGCATGACTTATACCATCGAAGGTACTTTCGTATATTTTGATGCTGAAGACGCCGCATTCACAGCTGCGATTAGAAAACACTCACACTCTGAACTAGAGCGTTTCATAATGAACGCGCTGAATCATTCACATAACCTTTTGTCGCTCGATACGACCTACGATCACATAAATTGCCGCAGTTTCGTTGATCCGTCATTCGAATGATTTTTCGCTGCAACAGCTTTCTCACTTTCTCATCTGAAGAAATCGCATCGCGTCCATGTTTTCTGCGTTGGATAGCAAATCTTTGAATGTTTTGCGTTTTAGTTTTTAACTCGCCAATTCCTTGAACTGCTTTTCGTCACAACCCTGAATATTCATAAAAGTTCGCCACTCTTCGAGGGATGCATGCCTCACAAGAAAATGCAGCCAAGTTGTTCGTCGCGACGTCAGATAGAAAATGCGGACTACATTTCGGATGTAGAGTGCCGTCGAAGACATGGTCATCGAGCAAAAAAATAATAAATAACATCCAACGATAGGGCGCTATATGGAAGCAGAAGTATGTGCAAAAAATTTATTCGGAATTCGTTCAAATACACCTGACACCAGGATAAAGTACCACTTCTTTTGGAATCGCGAATTTGCATATCCGAGATGGTCTCAAAAACTTGGCTCGCTCGCATATGATGGTGCTAGTAGTTTAAAGGCTTGGCACGACGATACAAATGAACTAGTCGGAGAGGTCCTAGGAAAATGACATGAATAAATTTCATTTCGGAATACATCTCCGCATAGAATATGATGATTTCTTTACATAAATCTCCACACGCTCTCGCGGTTGGTCTCGTCAGGCGCGCTGTGAATGTGCGTCGCGTCGCAGTAAACCATTACCTCGTGGCCTTCGCGATATTCTGGGCGTCCGATAACTTCCAAGGGTAAATCTCCCGCATCAAAATCTTCCCATTGAATAATCGTGCCTTCGTCGCCATCTTGCCGCAAAGGATGCGACAATTTGCACGAGTGGCTGAACACGCCGACGCCTTCCCATCCGCTCTCGGGCGGGAAGCCTAGCATCACCGTGAATCTCTCCAGGCCTGAATCTTGATGCCACGAGTGCCTTTCTTTTCGTCTTCCGGTTCCAGTAATATCGATCAGCGATCCGTGGCTTTCAGCCCCGCACAAACTTCCCAGCGTTTGAATGAATTCCTCTCCCGTGAGATTCATGATTCCGTGCTCTTCAAATAGCTTCGTGAACGCGGCATATCCCGTCCTTGACGTTTTCCAGTTGACCATAAGCGACGAATTCAGCGAACGAATAGCTGCGTTCGCCTTCTCGCTCATTTTCGGATCCTCCACGAAGAGATCGTCCCGCATTGCCCGTCGTACCCCCGTCCTGAATTCCTCGCTCGCGTTGAAGATGCGCTGTAGTGAAGTTCCAGGGAAGAGCTCCTCCAGTCCATAAAATTTCACGTGCTCGTCGACACCTGCGGAGGAGTATGCACCGGCGACTGAGGTGAGTTGAAGGGATTGAACGACCGTTTATACGCAGTGCTCGAGTCTGTGTCGATCGTGCGAGGGGTCCGTACCGTCTTTTCCTGGTCGACGTAGCTCGAGAGGCACATCGAACACCTGCACGTCGTCCCACGCCCTGTACGCCTCCGAGGGATCTTTCACCTCGACACTTCTTTCTGGCCTCTTTCTGTTTGGGTTGGTGGCTGCTAGTGCAGGGGCACGCGGAGAGATGTCCGTCAGCACGCGATGGTCAGACGGGGAAGAGTGTGTGCGCGAGATATAGATCGACAGAGTCGCCTCGTACCTTTCTCGAAGGGGTTCGCGGCGACGGGTGCGAACGGTGTTCCACCACCGGATCCACTCCCGAAAGGACTGGAAGCAGATGACGCGGTCCCTTTACCCTTGGCGTCGCCGAAAGGACTTGCCGAGCAACGCGTCGCGAGGCGTCTCACGCGGTTGTGGCGAGACGCTGGTGCGAAAGCTGGCCGCGCGCCGGACGAGCAAGTGGCGGTCATGCTACGCGCTACGCCTCCCGCACTCTGGGTCCCGGGAACTTCTCGCGGGTGCCCAAAATCTTTGATTTATTTTTTTTTTCCAGCCTTGTTTTTGAGATTTTCCACTTCTCAATCCGGATTGTCACACCTGAAGTTTGTTCGCCAGTGGAGAAAAACGCCTCTGCTCCTCCTGGAACAAACCCTCGCGCGCGCGGAAGGTCCCCGAGGGTGTGCGATGAGGGCCGCGCTCGGCGCGGCACGCCGTGCCGGACTGAGCGTCGCGTGTCGTCCGTGGACTGCACGAAGAGGGTACGCGTGCGCCCCCGCGATGCGGTGCGACGGCGCGGAGTCCGCGCGATCGGCCTCGACGTCGTCTTTGGTGCGGGATTTCGCGAACGCCCTGCGCGCGCACGAGGTCGTTCGGCCGGGGGACAGAGTCGTCGTTTGCGTCAGCGGCGGCGCGGACTCGGTCGCGCTGCTGCACTTGCTCAGCGAGGTGCGCGAGGAGTGGCGCCTCGACCTGCACGTCCTGCATTTCGACCACCGCAGACGCGCGGAGTCCGCGGAAGAGCGCGCGTTCGTCGAGGCGCTCGGGGCGCGACTTCGCGCGGAGGTGCACGTTCGCGTCCCAGACTCGCCCTTCGCGGACGCGAGCTTCCAGGCCAACGCGAGATCCTGGCGTCGAAGCGAAGCGCGCGCGCTTCTTGAGCGCGTCGACGCGCACGTCATCCTGCAGGGGCACCACGCCGACGACCAGACGGAGACGATTCTCCTGAAGCTCTTTCGCGGGTGCCACCTGTCCAAGGTGGCCGGGATGGCGCATCGCGAGGGCGTCTTCGGGAGACCGCTCCTCGACTTCCCAAAATCAGCGTTGATATCGTACCTGGAAGCTCGATCGGAGCCGTGGAGAGAGGACGCCTCGAACGCGGACGAGGCGTACCTTCGAAACCGGGTGAGGCACGACTTGGTGCCGGCGCTGAGAGGGGTGACGCACGGCTCGTTGGAGGATCGCCTGCGCGCACTCACCGCGCAAAGCGCGCACCTCCGCGAGTGGCTCGACGATGTTCCAAAAGCCACCGTTCCGGGCGCGTTCGGGACTCGCTCGGACGTCGGAGAGCTCGATCTGGACGTGTGGTTCGCGCTTCCCACGATGGCGAGGGAGGACCAACTGTACGACTACGTCGAGAGGTCCACCGCGAATCGACTCGGATACCGCAACCTCCGGAAGATCATGCGCCAGATGCACTCGACGAACGTGGAATGGAGCTGGCGCCTCGAGAACGATTGGGAACTCGTGCGCGTCGGTCAGCGCGCGTTCACGAGGCCGCTCGCGACCGAGTCCGTCGTCGCGGCCGAGGCCGGCGACGACGAGGGTGAGGCGTCGTCGATCGTCGAGGTGGGGCGGGGGGTCTCCCTGTCGCATCCTCCGGGATGGACCGTGCGCGCGATTTGGAACGACGACGACGTCGCGCGGGACCTCGAGCGCGGCGCTCGGGATGGAGTCAGCCTCGCGAATCTACCCGAGGCGTGTTCGCTGACTCTGCGGTATCGGAAGCCCGGCGATCGATTCCGCCCAAGGACGCGCGACGCGCCGGTTCGTCTGAAGGACTGGATGCGCGACGCCGCCGTGCCCCTGCACGAGCGCGACCGCACGCCCGTCGTCACCCTGGGAGAGGAGGTCTTGGCGGTGTATCCGTCGTCCGTCTCGGCGCGCGCCGCACCGCCGGCGGAGGGCGTCGGGTCGCGAGATGGGGCGGTGCTTCACGTCGTCATCGACGGCGTCGCGGCTGGGACGGGGCGATGAATCCTGAACTCGCCTCCAGGGACTACTTTTCACGAAAGAACTCAACCCGCCGTCGACGGCTTTCGCGCGTCTCGTCGTTCCGAATCTTCGCTCGCACGCAGTGGCACGGGCGTGCCTTCTTCTCATCTCTCAGTCTATCATGTTCCAGAGCTCGTTCGCGAGCTCGTACTCCGACCGGTCCCGCTCGGCGAAGTCGATGACTCGCAGGTCCTTGCCCTCGTGCGCGTTGATCCTCCCTTTGATGCGGTCCGTCGCCTCGTAGTGCCACGAGATCTTGGAGATGTGCGCGTACAGGCTGAGTTCGTGCTTCGCGCGCGGCACCGCGTCCTCGGCGACCGCCGTGACTTCCGCGTTCCGCACCTTGAGCGTCGCGCCCTTCGCCTTCAGCTCCGCCTGCATCTCCTCCAGCGACTGAGCCTCCGCCTCCATCTGGGTGAGATATTCCCCCGCCGCCCGCTTCTCCTCCTCCGCCGCCGCGACCCGCTTCCGATGCTCCTCTTCCTGCCCCTGCGCGGCGGCGGTCACCTTCTTATCCGCCTTTTCCACGCGCTTGACCATCTCCTTGATGACCGTCTGCATGTGCGCCTCGCGCGTGTCGCACAGCTCGCGCACCTCCGCGTACTGCTGGTTCAGCTGTCGCACCTTCACCGCGTCCTCGTCCGTGGAGTAGATGCGCCGCATCTCCTCGATGAGCTCGTGGCACTCGGAGAAGGCGCCATCGGCGTGGGAGGCGTCGGGCGCCATGCGTGCCGCTCCGTTCGCGCGTCGCGGGCGACGTGCGTGTCAGCGGCGCGGCGCGTTGTGTCACCCGTTCCCCCGCCTCGCGGCATTTGAAACGATTCCGGACTCGCGAAATTCTCGGACCGCGCGAAAAAGCCCGTGACTCGTCGTTCACGGTCTGTTTACCCCGTACAAACGGGGAACAACGGTCAACGGGAAAAAGTCAACGCCTCGTAGTCCCCCTTCACACCCGCGGCCCCCCGAGACGCGACGACGGACCACACCCGACCGCGCCTTCGACGCACGCGGTGAGGAATCGCACGCGCCGCTTCGACGTGTCGACGTGCTCCTTAGAGGTATGCACGCGAGGCCCGTTCGCGCGTTCGCGCGCGCGCGCGCGCGAGCCGCGTCGCGAGCGGCGGATGCCTCGCGCGCGGGTTCCCGTCTCGGGCGTTTTTCACGACACCTGGACCGAATCGAGAACCCTGACCCAACACCCCCCCTCTCTCACCCACCGCGTCTTCTCCGCAGCGACTCCGGCGGCGAAGATGACTGCGACCGCGATGAAAGGGCGCGTGAACGTCTTCTCGCGCGTGCGCCCCGGCGTCGCGCGCGAGGTCGGCGACCAGCACTGCGTCGAGATGAACACCGACATGCACAAGTGCGTCGTGCGCCTGCAGGACGGCGACGCGGTGGAGCGCGTCCTCGCCGGCGGTTCCGCCGCTCCCGGGCGGGCGATCGAGAAAGAGTTCACCTTCGACGGCGTTTTCGATCCGGAATCCACGCAGAAGGAGGTGTACGAGGAGGTGGGCAAGCCCGTCTTGAAGGATGTCCTGCAGGGGTACAATGGCTCCATCCTGGCGTACGGGCAAACCGGCGCGGGGAAGACGCACTCGCTTCTCAACAGCGGCATGGGCATCGACGGCAAGCCCGACCCCAAGCAGGCCGGTCTACTCCCCCGTCTCGTCGCCGCGCTGTTCGTGCACATCGGCGCGGACGCCACGAGCGTGTACACGGTGGAGGCGAGCATGCTGCAGATTTACAACGAGCAGATTGACTGCTTGCTCGGCGAGGACAGGGAAAAAGCCCAAGGGCTGCAGGTGACGGGAAAGAGCGAGGTGCGCGGCCTGGCGTGGACGCGATGTAAGACCCCGAACGAGCTCCTGCAGTGCTTTCAGCGCGGACGGAATAATCTCGTTTACGCCGAGACGAAGATGAACAAGTCCTCGAGCCGGTCGCACGCGGTGTTTCAAATCAAGGTGGCGAAGCGCCCTCGCGCGACGGACGGCGGGAAGGCTGGAAAGGGCAAGATCGAGATGAGGGCGACGTTCGGCAAGCTCACGGTGGTGGATTTGGCGGGATCCGAGAGGATCAAGAAGAGCGGCGTGGTCGGCGCGCAGCTGAAGGAGGCGACCAACATCAACAGCAGCCTCCTGGCGTTCGGGAACATCGTGCAGGCGCTCGCGGAGAAGAAAAAGTTCATCCCGTACCGCGACTCGAAGCTGACGCGAATCTTGGAGGATTCCGTCGGGGGGAACTGTAAGACGAGCCTGCTCGTGTGCTGCTCGCCGAGCGCGGACTCGTCGGACGAGACGGTGAGCACGCTCGAGTTCGCCTCGCGCGCGGCGCGCATCGAGATCACCGCGACGATCAACGAGGGGACGATGACTGTCGACGCCGCGTCGCTCGTCGCCGACCTCGCGGGCGACGGTCTCGACAGCGCGCTCAAGGAAAAGCAAAAGGAGATGCTCGCGCTGGAGAACAGGCTCAAGACCGCGAGCGATAAGCGAGACGCCGAGCTCGTCAAGGCGAAGAACGAGGCGGTGAAGCAGCAGCAGGCGGAGGCGGCGAAGGCGACGGAGGCTGGTAAGCTGATGAACACGTGGAGGCTCAAGGCTGAGGAGGCCGGGAGGAAAATCTCTGAGCTCGAGATGGCTGTGAAGGACGCGAAGGAAGCGAAGGAGGCCAAGGAGGCGATGGCGGAGATGGAAAAGAAGGCCAAGGCGGCGGTCGCGGAGAAGGAAAAGGAGGTCCAGCACCTCAAGGCGACGCTCGCGAAGGAGCGCGCCGAGCGCGCGAGGGAGGCTGACGCGCAAGCCGAGGATCTCCGAGCGCAGGTGGCGGCGACGCGGGCTCTCCTCGACGAGGCGAACGCGAAATCGGAGGCGCTCGAGACGCGCGCGACCGAGGCGGATGCCCTCGTGGCTGAGCTCGGAAGGCAGCTCGAAGCGTCCGCGGAGGCTCTGGAAGCGACGAGCGAAGAGGCGGCGGCGGCGGCGGCGAAAGCTGCCGAGGAGAAGGCGTCGGCGCTTCTCGAGAAGGAGTTTGAAGCGTTGACGCGCTGCGAAGAGGCGGCGGCGAAGGCGAAGGCGGAGGCCGAGGCCGAGGCGGAGGCTGAACGAGACCGTCTGAAGCAGGAATGGACCAAAAGGCTGAGCGATCAGGTCGCGGACGCGGCCGATCAGCTCGCGCGTGCGACGGAGACCTTCGAGACGGAGCGCGCCGAGCGCGACGCGTCCATCGCCAGGATGGAGGCGGAGGCGGAGGAGAGAAGCGCGCGCGTCGCGGCGCTCGAGAAGGAGGCGGCGGAACTCAACGCGGAGATCGAGGCGACGCGGTCCGACCTCTTGGCGCAGCGTGAGATCGCGGCGGCGGAGGCGGCGAGGCTCGATGCCGCGCACGCGGCGGCGCTTTCCGCGGTGAACGCGCGTCGGCGGGAAGAAGCCGCCGCCGCGGAGGCTCGGCTTGCGGAGGCGGAGAAGATGCACTCTGAGAATGTGCAGGCGCTCAACGCGCGAGCCGATCTGCGAGGGAAACGGCTGTCGTGGGCGTTCAGCGCCTCGCGCGCGCTCCTCGACGACGCGAACGCGGCCCTCAAGGCGGATCACGACGACATGAAGGCGAGGTTTGACGCGCGGGAGAGTCGCGAAGACGACGTCGCGCAGATTCGCGGGTTGCGACGCGAAGTCGGCGCGCTCGAGGCGATGTGCGGGAAACTTCGATCGGAGACGAAACAGTTGTCGTTGGAGCTGGATAACCGGAACCAGAACGACTTGGTGTTCGGGTCGTCCGGGGGAAGACCCGTCTCCGGGGCGACGGCGAGGAATCATCTCGGACAGACCGTCTCCGGGACTGGGAGAAGGCCGGAGACGAGGGAGAGGCCGCATACCGAACAGACGTCGCGGAGGTCCAAGGGGGCGGGCATGCTCGTCGGCCCGAGATCGAGCGGGGGGCACGCGACGTACCATCACAGAGATACGCTGCGCCACGCGTTGAAACCGCCGCGGAAGGGTGAAATCGAGTCAGGGCTGGGAGGCACGGTCGCGCCCCCACCGGCGCATTTCGGTGGGAAGATGTTCCAGACGAGCAGGCTGTACTCCAGGTGATTCTAAACCTCCTCATCGGGGTACCTTATAGAATAGCTACTTGTAGGATATCTCATACTTTCGAAAGCACGTTCGTTTTCTGTTTTCTCGGGGAGGACGCGCCGCGCTCGGCGGCCCGCGCGTACTTTTCATCGCAGCCCACCCCTCGTTCGTCGCGTCAGAACCGGCCGGATCCATCCCTGGTGCTCCCCGGAGGCCCGCCGAAGATGGACTGCACCGACGGCGTCCAGCACACCTGATCCGTCTGCACGGGCGCGTCGTCGTCCTCTCCGCCGCCGCGGCGCGCGCCCGGGGTTCTGGGGCTCCCGACGGCGTCCATCGGATCGTCGCGTCGTCTTCTGAACGATTTCGACGCGGCGAGGCCCCTGATGTCCTTCTTGACAGACTTCGTCTTCTTCGGCCGCGACTCGTACTCGTAGAGGATGTTCCTCGCGTTTTTCGTATCGTTGAGAATCTTCACCGCGTCGCCGAGCGGCATGCCCAACGCTCGAAGGTCGGTGACGCTCAGCGACTGCAGCGACTCGATCGACTCCACCTTCTCCTCCGTGAGCTTGACGAAGTACTTGTCCATCGTCTCCAGGTCATCGTCTTGGATCGATTCCAGAAAGTGCAGCAGATCCTGCAGCTTCTCCGCCTGTTCGACCTCCTGCGTCATGTGTTTGTCGTACTCCTCCTCGTGCTTCGCAAACGCCTCTTCCATCATGTCGTCGATGGTCTCGTCGTCATACTCCATCGCGGTGAGCTTGTCAAACACCATCCGCTTGAAGTGATGCAGCATATTATTCTCCTTGTGCCCAGTCGGGTCCATCTTATGCATCGCGTGGCGGCCCAGGGTCTTCTCGAGGATCGCCATTCCGGCGTCCGCGTCGATCTTTTCGGAGTACGACGAGAGGCCGCGCACCGCCTCCTCCGTGGCTTTCTTCAGCGCCTGCGCCGCGAGCACGAGATTGCGCGCGATGAAGATGCGGTACCGAATCGCCTGTTCGCCGAAGCGCCGAATGCCCTCGTGCACGGCGTCGCCGTTCAGGGCGAGCAGCACAGTTTCGGTCACGCAACACGCAGAGCGCCCGCGCGGTTGTCCGTTTTTGTACACCACCTCCAGCCCGAACGGCTCGCCGCCTTTGCGGTAGAAATCGATGGCTCTGCCCTCGACGCGCAGCGGCAGGACGACAGTGCCCTTGAGGCAAAAGTACAGGTCCTCGCTGGGCTCGTCCATGGAGTACACGAAATCCCCTTGCGCGTACACCTCGACGCGCATATTCACGGCGAGGTGCGCGATCATGTCCGGCCCGGCGTTCCGAAACACGCCGCACCCGCGGAGGATGTCGCCGTACATGGCCTCCGCCAGGACCCGCCGCATGTCCATCGAGACGTTCTGCAAGATGTTTCCGAGCGCGACGTACTGCTTCACGTTGGTGAACTTGTAAATGTAAAACCTGCGCAGGCGTCGCGAGAATTCGACGCCGTCCATATCCTCGTTCCGCCAGCGCATGGTGCGATTCGCCACGTCCTCGGACTTGAGGTAGACGTTGAGGGTGTTGAGGTTGCTGTAGAACTCGCGCGACGCTTCGTTCATCTCGTCCACGATGGTCATCACGCCGCCGATGATCGCGGCGTTCGCCAGAGCGCCGATGATTAAGAGCATCGCGGTCGTCCCGCGCAGGAGACTGCTCTCGATGCCCTCGTCCTGCCCCTCCGCGTACCCGGTCGTGATCCACATCAGGCTCCACTTGAAGCAGTAGAAGTATGCCTTGAACGTGGACTCCTGCTCGTTCGTCACGTGTAGATCGGGAAGATACACGTTGAGGTGCGGCGAGGAGTCGTCGTACTTGCAGATGAGCGCAATCAGGCACGCGATCCAGTGCGCGGCGACGATCAGGACGAGGAGGAGCGCGCTGATGTTCAGGGCCTGATAGTCGATGGCGAAGTCCGCCTCGTACTTCTTCAGGATCTTCAACCCCTTGAAGATGCGAAGCATCTTCAGCAGGCGGAAGAGCTTCAGCATGCGGAGCATCTTGAGGTCGCCGAAATTGCTCCCTTCCTCCTGGGCCAGGATGTCGAAGGGCACGACGGAGAGGAGGTCGATGAGGAACATGCTCCTGAAATACTTGATCGCGAGCTTCTTCTTGCTCGTGATCCAGATCCCGTCCTTCCCCTCGTACGGGGTGATGAACGTGAACACCATGTCGAAGATGAAGATGATGTTGATCATCTGGTTGATCGAGAACAGTATCATGACGTTCACGCCGCTGTTCCCGTCCATGAAGCTGATCTCGTACGGCGTGACGAGCGCGGTGAAGATGAGCAGGTTCAGGGTGAGGATATCCCACCACTGCATCACCATGTTCTTGGGGTTCACGAGCTGCCATGTCTTGTTCCACAGCGGATCCTCCTGCGTGAACACCGGATTGACCGTCCCGAGCGCCTGCGGCCCGGCGAGGGGCGCGATTCGCCGCTTCCGCTCCAGAAGCTCCTTATTCTTCGCGTTCGCGTCGTGCTTCTTCCAGGCCCCGGCGGAGATGCTCTCGTCGTCGCGGCTCTCCACGGAGGGCGCGCGCGACAACTTCTTCTTGAACTCGACGTGCTTCTGCTTCGCCGCGCCCTCCGCCTCGGCGTGGCCGTTCATCGCCATCCTCGCCAGGCCCCCGCGCTTCATCCCTCCAGACGGCCGTGCGACGAGCGCGCGAGGGACGCGCGCGAGCGGCGACGCGGCGCGGTCTGGAGGCGAGGGCGCCAGGGAGGCGGTGACGCCGCGTCGGTCGCCGAGAGACGGGTTTACGATTTGCGTTCTCTACTACAGCTGTCTGCGTTCACGCTCCTTTGGAGCTATTCGACGAGTTATAACTCCCGAAACACCCGAAAAAGTGCTCGGAAAATCCAAAAAATCTTGAGCTGGAGCTCACGTCGATCCGATCCGTGTTCACGTCGGTCGGTCGCGTCGGTGATTCTGAACAAAAATACTTTCGTACCATAAAGGTAAGACGCGGACGACCGTCGGCGAGCGAGCCGCGCACGCCTGACCCTCGCGGCGCCGAGCGCCACGCTCGCGCCGCCGCGCGCGCTCACGCCGTCCCCGCGCCCGGCGATCAGTCCGCGTCCTCGTCTTCGTACTCCACCTCCGTCGCGCCCTCTTCCGCGCCCTTGTCCCAGTCCTTGAGTTTATTCCTCCCCATGAGGTACCCGTCCGAGAGCACGTCCCATCCCCCGCTCGCGCCCGCCTTCCCCTTCTCCCCCCCTTCCCGCACCTCCGCCCCCGCCGCGTCTCCGCCGCCGCCTTTCGCCGCCTGTTCCGTCGACGACGACGATTTCTTGAGCTCCGCCAGGAATTCCGTCTTGGTCATGCGGTTTTTTGCCGCCCTCGCCGCGCCGACGGATGCGGAGTCGGCGCTCTGGCGCTGCGCCTTGCTGACGGCGTTGAAGAGACGGACGACGCCCCTCGTCGCCGTCTGCGCGAGCCGCCGCTCCGTCTTATCCGCCTCCGGGTTCACGACCCCGCGCTCGGGGACGACGTGCCCGCGCTCCCGCAGCTCCAGGCGGCGACGCTTCTCGAGCGAGCGCGCCTTCTTCTCCCTGCGCGCCTCCGCCTCCAGGCGCCGCTGCTTCTTCGTCTTGGGGAGCACCTCGCCGCCCTGCGCCGAGGCGGCGCCGCTCGAGGCGTCGCCGACGAGGTTAGAGAAGGCGCGCGCGAAGCCGAAGGCGCCGGCCGAGGCGGCCGCGGGGTCCGTTCGCGCCGCCGCCGCCGCCGCCGCCGCCGCGCGGCCGTCCTCCGAGTCGGAGGCGGAGTCGTCGCCGAAGGAATCGTCGTCGCCGAAGGAGTCGTCGTCGGCGGCGGCGGCGGCGTCGTCCAGCTCGAGATCGTCGCCCTCGAACGCGTCGTCGTCGAGCTCGTCCAGCACGTCCGCGTCCGAGTCGTCCTCGAGCGACTCGGACGCCGAGCCGGAGGGCGGCGAAGCCTCGGCGTCGTCCGCCTCGGAGTCCCCGAGGGACCCCTCCTCGTCGGAGACGACATCCTCCTCCTCCCCCGACGACGGCTCGTCGTCCTCGCCCGTGGACGCGCTCTCGTCGGACGAGGGCTCGGGCGACGGCGCCAAGCGCCGCGCCGCCTTCGACGACGATCCGCCGGCGGTCGATTTGCGTTTCTTCCCGGGCGCGGCCATCGCGTCGTCCGCGCGACGTCCGCGACGTATGCACGACTGATCCGCCGCCGCCGCCGACGCCGCGAGACCCCGGCCGGCGAGATGTCTCACACACGCGGGTGGGAAAACCGATGTCCGCGCGCGAGCGATCTGCCGTGCGCGGATCTCGTCGTCCAGCTGTCTTTATCGGCGCGGCTCGCGCGTCGCCCCCACTCCCCGCCGTCGCGCCCACCGCGCGCGTCTCCGCCCCTCCGCGCGCGCACGCCTCGCGCCCCGTCCCCGGGCGGCCGGTGACTCGCCGCGCGCCCTTTCCCTGCGCTCTCGCCGCCGGTCGTCCCGGCCGTCTCTCGCGGCTAGACGGACAAGATGGGCGGGGGAGGGTATAAGGCGTCCGACGCGCCCTGGCGGTTCCAGGGCCGCGCGCTGTACCAGCTGAACCTGGTGCGGGCGAGCGAGGCGCGCAAGCACGTCCCCGCGGACCTCAAGCTCGTGGAGCTGTTCGGGTACACCCTCGGCGGCGTGTACCTCGCGCGCTACGAGGACAGCCCCGCGGGCACGTTCGACGAGATGGTCGCCCTCGGCGGGCTCGTGTGGAACGCGCCGACGTCGTGCGCGTGGGCGGCGCGCGTCTTCGTCAGCGACGCCGGCGCGAGAGCGCACGGCGTGAAGACGTGCGGGCTCCCGTCCGCGTTCGCCACCTTCGCGGAGAAACCGCCCCCCGAGGCGGAGAAACCGCCCGCCGAGGCGAGCGCGCCGCCCGCCGTCGCGACGACCGCTGGGTGGTGGAAGAACACGTCCCCGCCCTCGCGCGTCGCGAGGGTGCGCGACTTCTTCGTCGCGGGGGGCTGGCGCGACGCGCTGACGAGGAAACGCGCCGAGGCGAAGAGGAGCACTTCGAGAAGCACTCCCCGCGCGGAGACGCTCGAGCTCCGCGACGAGAGCGGCGCGGAGGTGTGCTCGCTCGCGATCCCCGCGGCGGCGCCCGCGCTGAGCGGCCCGCGCATCGGGATGCGTCTGCCGAGCTTCAGCGGGCGCACCGCCGCGTGCCCCGACCTCCTCAAGTACTCCCTCGACCTCCGCGCGAACGTGCGCCTCAGCGAGCCCATCGCGGTGCGCGCCGCCGATGAGAAGGAGGAAGAGGCGCCGGAGGCGAGCGAGGCGTCGGAGCTCGGCGTCGAATCGGGGATGTTCGCGAGGACGGGCGAGGTTCGATTCCCCCCCGCGGCGGCGGCGAGAGCGGCGGCGGCGCGAGCGGCGGCGGCGTCGGTGACGCTCGCCGCCGTCGCCGCCGAGGCGCACGACGGACCCGCGCCGGCCGCGAAGCAGCGTCCCCCTCGGGACGAGGACCTGGACGCCATCCTGCGCGGGAAACCCCTCCTGTGCATCGCGTTCGACCGCATGGAGATGGACGTCGGCGCCCCCGCCAAGGTCGCCGCGCCGCCGTGAGTGAGGGACGTGGGACGCTGCGTACAATCGTACCTCCGAAGAAGATTATAAATATCATATAGACTACTTGTACTGATCCCCGAGGGCGAACGCGTCGTCGAGACGGCCCCGCTTCCTCACTCGTCGTGGAACCTCTTCTTCCTCGGCGTCCCTAAGCTCCGGCGGTTACTTCGCCTGGTCCCGTGGATCCGGCCCACCTCCGCGCGGTCCGTCCTCGCCTGCTTCATCTGCGCCGTCTGCTCCAAACACGACGCCGCAAAATAACACACCACGATCGTGATCATCCATCCCCAGAGCGAACTCAGCGTCAGACTCGGCAGCGCCACCTTCCCGCCGAGGAGCCCCCCGAACGACCCCAACCCGAACCCACCGCCCGCGCTTTGGCCCTTGCCCTCACTCTTCTTACTCGCGCCTCCGCCTTTGAGTTTTGTCATGGCGGTCATCGCGCCGGCGTCCAGCACGCCGGCGACGTTCCACCGCTTCGGGAACGCCCTCCCCAGAACCCTCGTCGCCGCGGCTCGGGATTCGGTCCCGAAGAGCACGGTCATGACGAGGCACTGCGCCGGGGCTTTGATCAGGGCCTTGCCCAGGAACGTCGCGCCGAAGAAGTGCCAGAAGGGCATCATGAACGTGCCGCAGCATATCCCGCAGAGATCGAACGCCGCGTTCGGCCACGCGCTCATGGCGACGAGGCCCCAGAACCCGTGGCGCTTCATGAACTCGATCATCCACACCTTCCAGTCGTGCACCCGGCGCTGGATCGCGGTCATCTGAGACGTCTCCTCCTGCTCCAGCTCGAACAGCTCGTCGTTCTCCTTCCCGGCGCGCGCGGCCATGAGTGAGATCCAGTACGGCGGGATCTCGCCCGCGGCGGTGCCCCCGCCCCAGAGGATCGCCGCCGGTAGGGACGCGAGCCACGCGCGCACGAACGAGTCGCCGGGGTCGCCGGCGTCCGCGGAAGCCGCGCACGCGAAGAGATCGTCGCCGGCCATGCGGAACCACGCGTTGGCTCTCGCGTCGAAGCCGACGCCGCCGCACGCCTCGGCGCTTCGGCGCACCTTCAGGATGTGCGGGAAGAGGAATAACATGCCGCTGTGCATGCCCGTGCCCAACCCGATGGAGCTCAGGACGCCCAGACCGACCCACCAGACGACGAACTCCGCGTTCGTTCTGAGATCGTCGAGGTACGGCTCGTGCGCGCCCGGGATGAGCGACGCGGTGACCAGGGAGATGAGCGCGGCGACGAGCGGGTAGAGGCCGACCATGCGATGGTGCACGAGCCACGCCACGAAGGCGCGCGCGCCGTCCACGCACACCTGGAAGCACAGGGCGAGGACGCGAAGCGGACGCCGCGCGAACGTGATGCTCTGCCGCTCGCGGGCGAGCTCGCGAACCATCTCCTTCTCCGCCGCGCTCAGCACGCGCTCGAGAACCATCGCGAAGGACGAACGAAGCCGCGGGAAGAGATCGAGATGACCGCCGAAGGGGGAAGAAAACGCCTCCCGAGAAAAGTCAACAACCCCCCCCCCC
>MDSW01083458.1_pt1 | contig 15628 bp, 12 predicted proteins | sample 811171 | NCBI WGS metagenome assembly MDSW01 (sample SAMN05326641, study PRJNA326480) | marine metagenome | isolation source: seawater | place: Atlantic Ocean: North West | collected 2012
AATCAAAAACCAAATCAAAAACCAAATCAAAAACCAAATCAAAAACCAAATCAAAAACCAAAACCAAATAAAAAATCACAATCACTTGAAAAGACTATGGTAGATTTAGTAGATGAAATAGAAGATCCTAAATCTAAATTAAAAAAGCAAGAAGTCAAACCAGATGAAGATAAAACAACCATACATACATCAGCAAAATCTGGATATTGTAATGTAGGGTCATGGAAGGGAATTAGGAGTTGTGTTAAAGTATCTAATGCAAATGAATGTATATCAGGTGATATATTTCCAACAAAAGATATATGTATAAATCCTAGTTTAAGAAGTTAGGTATGATTAGTATGTTCCTTGGTATAATCCCAAGTGCTATTACCAGATTTAGGTATATTATTTTTAGTGTTATTAATAATAGAAGATTGATTCAACATATGTTTCGTTACAAATAAATTCCAATTAGAACTAGGAACGTTTGAAGCAGTAGGTGGGTTATAACCCGTACAAGATTTAATTTTAGAGCTTATATTTTTTTTACTAGAAACTGCTAATTTATATTTATCTATTTTGGACGTATTTCCATTATTACTTGGAGAATTGTATTGGAGTATTTGATATTTTTTTAATTGTTGATTTTCGTTTAAGTTAGAAGGACATTTCGGATAATCAAATCGAAACCAATATTTACTTGCCATATATATTACAATAATACTATATAAAATAAAGTTATTATTGTACTACTGCATTATTATCATTAAAGTACCATCTTAGAGATAAATAAGGTGGATTATTTGTCATATAACTACTCATTTGGTCGCTGGTTTTTTTAGGAGGTTTTTTAGCAATATCCATGATTTTACCAGGAGATAATCCATATGCGAAATAACGAAGTTCGGATGTATAACCGGTAAATCCTCCGTTAGCAGTAACAAATACGTTACCATAGTTTTGTTTTGGAACATTACTAAGTTGAAATCTTTTGACTACACTACCATTAATATATACATCAAGCATAGTTTGTTCGCAACGAATGATAACATTAACCCATTTGTTAAGTGGAATATCAGGTACATAAACAGTTTCAAGTATATCATCGTAAGTATTCATAACAATAACAAATTGATTTTTTTTCCAATCGATATATAATCCAGGTGCATTATTAGGCCAATTCATACCACTTTGAAAATTATAAAGTTTTGTAGTGTCGTTTGTTTCATCAAAATCATTATTTCCTTTATGAAAAACATGTAAAAGGTCTCTGTTAGTTTGCACGTCAGTAGGTTTAATATATAACCATACAGAATATGAAAATTCAATACCATTCATTTTGTTTTCGGATCTGTTAACAGTAATAGAACCTTTTTCATTAGGGTCTTGTTTAATAATTAAGTATTGATTAGCATCATTAATTGTTTTGGTTAAATAAACTTCTTGTTTAGGTCCTAGTAATTTGTTTAAAATATAAACACCTAAATGATATAATCCAATAAATACGATAACTACTAAAATAATAAATGCAAATTTAGTGATATTATTATTAGACGTTAGAAAGTTAGTACTTTGTCCGGAATTATAATTATTTACTCCATGATTAGTATTAGAGCCATATGAAATTGGCGTATTCATTATTTATATATATATAAATAATATTAAATTGTAAATTCCCCTTGTTCTTGACCGTTAGACATAAATACAAATTTTAATTGATATTTAGTAAATAAATCACTAAAAGAACTACCACTAGGTCCATGTTTATATATATTCCAAGCTTGTTGTGGGCTTATTGGTGTCGCCCAATATTTTACACTAGATACATTACCTTGGAATCCGCCACCTGGTGTTATTTGGACGTCTTCTGTAGAATCTACATATGCTGCATTACTTAATACACATGTTTTTACTAATTTACCATTAATATAGCAATCAAGGTCGCGTCCATTGAGAGATACAATAATAGATACCCATTTTTGAATAGGAATATTAGGTATAGTACAAATAGAATCAGAACCACGCATAGGATCTTGAGAAGGGAATCCGGATTCTTGGTCGTTGCTATCTAAATAAACAGCTTGTTTTATGGTTAAATCATTTTCAGTACTTCCTAAAGATATAACAGGTCCGGCTTTATCACCAGTACCTCTTTTTAATAAATATTTATGTTGTCCTAAATGATAACTCCAATCAGAAATATATATCCACATAGACCATGTATAATTAACTGAACCATTTGCACCTGCCTTTATTTTATCGGCAGAAATAGTTACTTTTTTAGTAGCATCTAATAAACCACTAGTTAGACTTGTTTGAGAAAAAGATTCTTTTTGAATAAAATAAATTAATACAATTATAACTAAAACAACAACTATAATAATAATAATGTTTGTGGCAGGCATTATATAGTATAGTATAAGAAATTAAAATGCCATAGGAGGGTCATATTTTTTATATTTATGATAAATATCTAATATTTGTGTACCATTTAAAGGTTGTTTAAAATAATAAATATTACATATACGTCCTACAATTCCATTATAAGAACCAGTAATAATTTTAGAAGTAGTATTTTGAGGTATAGCTTGGGAAATATTAGTTACTAAATCACCATTTAAAAATAGATCACATTTACTTCCTATATTATTTATAAAAATATGATTCCATTTTTGTAAAGGTATATTTTTAACTGGTTTTGAATATTTAATAGAATCTTGACTATTTACATTATTAACAGTATTTTCTTGTATAGATATTTTTATAGAATTTGATTTTGGATTATAAAGTAAACTTGGTTTGGAATCAAACGAAAAAAAGGAATACCAAGTATCTAAATTACCAGGTTGATGAGGGTCAATATGAAACCATAAACTAATACCATAATTATAATTAATACTGTTATTATCTGAATTTGCTTTTTTAGTCGTTTTATCTTTGTGGATAATAAAATCACTGGTTAAACTATATGTATTTTTTGGAATAGGTCCTTTATTATAATCAATAATTTGTTGTTTTACATCATCCGTAATAGGAAGAAAATTAGTAACAGCACCCTCTTGTATAGTAATTTTATATTTATTATCAATATCATCAGTGTTTTCTTTTTGATACGTATGTATTTGATTTAATGTTTCACAACCTACTTTAGTTTTATAATTAAGACCTAATGGTGGATTATGAATGATAATACCGTGTTTATTATATGCTTGATAAGCAAAAAAGTTAGCAAAAAAGTATAAACCTATGACAAATAATTCTATGAGTATAAGTATCCATGTAGTAGAACTTGTAATATTAATATCATGTTTAAATTTATTAATACCATTAAGAATAACATTTGGAATATCAAGAATCCATTTTAAATTAGGATATTTTTCAATTTGTTTAATAATTTGATCATGTGAAAAAACTAATAATACTAATATGATTAATGTAACCAATACGAGTATAGTACGTGTTACATTTCTAATCCAAGGTTTAGTAGGTTCTGGTGTATAACATAATTGTTGGGACGCATTCCAAGCACAAGTTAGACCGTTCCAAGTTTTATTTGTAGTACAAACATTTTTAGTAGTAAACCAATTACAAGTATCAGGGCAATAGTTTTTTTCCGGTAATACTGGAGTGTTTTTAGATTTAGTTACAATACCATTTTCCATAAAGTATTCTAATCCTTCAAATGTAATATATAATATAATAGCAGAGAACAATAAAGTTGCAGCTGCATATCCTATAGTAAGTAATAAACCAGGATTGTTATATTGTGTAGATTGTTTTGTAAAAAACCATGTTAATAATATTCCCATATAGACAAAAACATTGAGTATAGTTTTTAGTATAACAAGTGTATTTTCTTCAGTTATATTATTATAATTAATATATTTATCATAACCGACTAATAATATCGTATAACCAATAGCAATACAGATATAGGTTATATCATTTTGATTTAAATTCATATATTTAATAGAGATTATAAACTTTCCATACCTGTCTTTTTTCCATGACAATTTCTACAAAGAGCTTCTAAATTAGTTACATGATTAGATCCACCTTGATCTAATCTTATTTTATGATCTACTTCAAACCATGCATCTAATTGTGTTTTACATTGTGCGCAAGACCATCCTTGCATTGATGCTATATATTTTTTTTTAACAGGACTAACACTACGATTATGCATTCTATTGGAATGTTTAACTTGTTGCATTCCTAAAGTATCATGTGAAGAGGTTTGATAACCAGAATTCATCATACGTTTAATTTGAGGTGTAGTATAATTTACAGCTTGTCCGGTAGTAGCGCTTAATAGAGGAGTAATCATATCAGCGGAATGTTTATCAATAGGTAGAAATTTAATCATACCATTTAAGTGACCTAAAAGACTTCTATAATCATTAGGATGTTTTTTCATAAATAGATACATACAAAGTAGGAAAATGCATATGGCACCTATTTTAAAATGTTTTTTCCATCCCATAATTAATTTAGTATATTTTCCATCATAATAGATATTCATGCCTAAAAAAGCAGCAATAACTATAAAAATAAGTTCTTGCTTCATTAAATTAGTATAAGATGTTATTATTTTTTAAATACTCTCGCTAAATTAAATTTTATTTTTTGTGATGTTTTTTAGTGTGATGTTTTTTAGTGCGATGTTTTTTAGTGCGATGTTTTTTAGTAGCAGGTTTTTTAGTAGCAGGTTTTTTAGTAACAGGTGCATATTTATTAGCAAGAAGAGTAATATCTTTATAAAAGTCATTAACAGGGAATGGGTGTTGATGTGCTCCAAACATATATTTTTTAATAAAATTTATTAAATCGTTAGAATTTTTATAGTTTGTTAATAAACTAATTAATATAGTACATAATCCCCATATATCAATTATATGAATAAATTCATTATTATAGTAAGCAAGGATATCAAATTCACCTGTATAGTTGTTTTTATGATAATAATATATGTAAGCGAGTTGTTTACTGATTATATCTAGAAAATCCGCATTAGGATATAATATATCACATGTTAATTTAAGGTGTGAATATAACGAAGATTCGCGTTTAGTAAAAGTATGAAATTCTTTATGATGTAACAATGCATTTTTGATATGCATAGTGCATATAGAAATAAAATTCGATTTGGTTAAATGTTTATGTTGATTAAAAAAAGAAGACCAGTTAAATAGTATATCATCATTAAAAAAAACAACACTAAAAGGTATCCAAAGACTGAGTGTATGATTTAGATAGCTTGGATTGATAATAGTATTATCATAATTAAACATTAATCCAAAATCAATTAGTTTAAAAGTATTATTTTTAATAAGAATATTATTGTCTTTTATATCACTATGTATTAATCCATTAGAATTCATAGGTATGATAACATTATGATATACATCAGCGATTCCTTTATAAATATAATATTCTAAATTAGAATTTTGCATTTTAATATAGTCATCAACTGTTATGCCACCATATTCCATATGTAATAAACTAAGTTCATTAATACGTTGATGAATATTAGATTCATTAAAACCATAATTATAAAGTTTATTGCATGTAGAATTAAAATGTATTAGATCTTTTGGAGTAAGATAATCTGGGTTACATAATTCTTGTTTTGGTATAATCATATATTTATTCATATTAGGATATGCATTCATTAGTTGATATAATTGTTTCAAAGATTCAATTTCATTTATAGCATGTTTATTAAGCATTAATTTGCTAACTCCATTAGTTCGTGATTTTTTATTTTTACATTTTAATGAAGGTATAAAAACACAACCATATGTTCCAGAGTCTATAGCCTTACCTCCTAATTTATTTTTTTGCATATAATATATTAACGTACGAATATAAAAATAGTAAATAGAATAATGAGTATGCTTAAAAAATATGCAATTTTTTTGTACCATTGTGTGTAATTATATTTAACAATTGGTTTTGGTATGTATTGTTTGTGGTAAGATTCGTAGAATGTTTTATATGATAAAGTTTTTTTTTTAATTATAATATTTATTTTATTATGAATAAAATGAGTCCATTTCAATAAAGATTCTTTCGAGTCTAAATAAGGTGTAATAGGATATGATTTAAGTATTTTATTAAAAGTTTCTTTTGCTTTTTTGTGAGGTAAAAAAGTAGAAAGATTTTGATAAAAATCATAATATTTTTTTTTAGTAGTAGAACCAGGTATATTAGGATAAGTCATTGCTACAGTATGAATAATAAACCAATAATGTGGACCCCAAATATTCATGTCTAATTCCATATTATGTTTAAACATATATAAAAACATGATGAGAATAACATAATAGATGAATCAATATACTTATTGTATAAATTGTGGTAAATCAGGTCATTTTAATTATCAATGTAAATTACCGATAATAAGCATAGGTATTATACCATATACAATAGTAAATGAGGAAATACAATATTTAATAATAAAGCGTAAAGATAGTTTAGGATATGTAGATTTCATGCGCGGTAAATATACATTGGATAATATAGACGGTATAATAGGTATGTTAAATGAAATGACCGTATATGAACGTAACAATTTGTTAATAAAATCGTTTGATGAATTATGGAGTAAATTATGGAATACCGTAGTGGTGTCTAAATATAGAAATGAGGAATCAATATCTAAAGATCGATTCAATCAAATAAGAGAAGGTGTATCGATAAATAATACAGTATATACATTAAAAACATTAATAGATATGTGTGAATGTGAGTGGAGTGAACCAGAATGGGGATTTCCTAAAGGTAGGCGTGATTTAAATGAAAAAGATGTAGAATGTGGTCTTCGTGAGTGTATGGAGGAGACCGGATATGATAAAGATGTAATAACAATAATCCAAAATTTGATTCCTTACGATGAGTTATTCATAGGTTCAAATTATAAAGCATATAAGCATAGATATTATATAGCATATATAGATAGTACAGTATCACCAACAAATCCCTATCAAGAATCAGAGGTAAGTGAGATGGTTTGGTTATCGTATACTGATTTAAAAAAAAAAATTCGTCCTTATAATTTAGAAAAATTGGATATAATATCAAAAGTTAATAACGTATTAACTAGATATAGAATATGTTGTTAATGTATATGAGTGAATATTTGTATCCTACGTTAGAAGATATAGAATTCAATAGTAAAATAGCGTCTAAAAAGGAGTTTTATAATACCCAATATGACGATTATCAATTAAAAAATATAGAAGAAGAATCAGAGCGATTATGTAATATGAAAATGGAGTTAGCACCGCATCAAATATTTGTTCGTAATTTTTTGTCAATAGATACGCCGTATAAAGGTATATTATTGTATCATGGATTAGGTTCAGGAAAAACGTGTAGTGCAATTACTATATGTGAGGAATATAGGCAAGAAAATTTTTTATTAAATAAGGATCAAAAAATATTGATATTAGCGAGTAAAAATGTGCAAGATAATTTCCGTCTTCAATTATTTGATGAAAGAAAGTTAGAATTAATAAATGGATTATGGAATATAACAGGATGTGTATCCCAATCTTTAGCAAATGAAGTAAATCCTACATTTATGAAAGATATACCAGAACGTCAAATAATAAGGCAAATAAATGCATTAATAGATAAGCATTACCAATTTATGGGTTATCGACAATTTGGTAATTTTGTAACAAGAAAACTTGAATTATTGCGAAGGCATACCATATTGAATCCCGAGTCTTTTAAACATAAAGAAAAAATATTATTAAAGCAATTATTTTCTAATAGATTGATAGTTATAGATGAGGTACAAAATATAAGACCAAATAAAGGTAAGGAGGATATTGATAGTTTAGATATAAATGAAAAAGTTTTTCAGTTATTAATGAGTATAGCAAAGCGTGCCGACAATTTAAAATTAGTATTAATGAGTGCAACACCGATGTATGATAGTTATGAGGAGATATTATCTATAATAAATTTGTTAAATATGAATGATAAACGTAGTATAGTATCAAAAAATGAGATATTTGATATAAATGGTAATTTCAAAGAGCATGGGAAAGAGTTATTCGTCCAAAAGATAACTGGGTATGTATCGGTGGTACGTGGAGAAAATCCTTATTTGTTTCCTTATCGAGTTTATCCAAATATATTTTCACCGGAAAGAAGTATGTTAAAAAATAAGTATCCTAGTAAATATTTATTAGGTTCATTGATAGAACCAAGTGATTATATAGAAAATTTGGATATGTATATAGTAGGAGTAGGTGAGTATCAATTACGTATATTGAATAAATATAAAGAAAATTTGTTAAAAAAAAAATTTAAGATGTTAGGGTATAATGTAATTGAACCAGGCGTCCAATTACTTACAATGACATATCCTAATATAGAAGAAAAAGAAGATTTAAGATTTCATTATGGTAAAAAAGGTTTGGATGCTATCATGACATATGAAGATACAACCTTAGATAAAAAGGTTAAAAATGAAAAAAAGAATTTCGAATATAGACCAGATGTGTTGAGTGAATTTGGTAGAATATTTTCATTATCAGAGATAGAAAAATATAGTGCTAAATTACATGAATTAGGTATCCAAATAAAGCAGTCGAGTGGTATAGTAATGATATATTCGAGGTATATAGAAGGTGGAGTAATACCAATAGCATTAATGTTAGAAGAAATGGGTTTTAAACGATATGGTAATACAGTATCCTTATTAAAAGATTCACCCGTAGAACCATTAGATTCATTAACAATGAAGCCAAAAAGTCAAGTAGGTCCAGAATATATTCAAGCGAGTTATGCGATGATTACAGGAGATCAAGCATTATCAAATGCTAACCGAGATGAAATAAAAGCATTAACGGATGACGATAATCGTGAAGGTAAGAATGTAAAAGTAGTGTTGTTAACCTTAGCAGGTTCAGAAGGAATAGATTTAAAATGTGTTAGGCAGGTACATATAATAGATCCGTGGTATAATATTTTTCGTATAGAGCAATTAATAGGTAGAGCAGTTCGAACATGTAGTCATAAAAAATTGCCATTTAGAAAGCGAAACGTCCAAATATTTTTATATACAACGTATACTGACGATGATGTAGAAAACCCCGATTTAAATTTATATCGTAGGTCCTATGCTAAAATGTTGCAAATAGGAAGAATATCAAGGGTATTAAAGGAGCATGCCATAGATTGTCAATTAAATATAAAGCAAACGAATTTCACAGTTGAAAAGATAAATCAAGAAGTAAAAATAGAATTATCAATGCAGGGTAATCCAATAATAGATTTTCAAGTAGGTGATAAACAATATTCACATTTATGCGATTTTATGTCAGACTGTGATTATACTTGTAAACCAGTATCTACAATACCAGAGATAACTATAGATACAAAGTTACCATTTTTAGTATTAAATGTAGATAAATTAGTAGAACGTATCAAGGAGTTATTTTATGAGTATATATCATTTGATAAAAGGCAATTAATAAAATTAATACAAACACATAAAGAGTATCCAATAGAGCAAATAGATTTAGCATTAGATAAATTAGTAAATGATAAAACAGAATATTTAACAAATTCGCATGGAACCGTAGGTAGATTAGTAAATGTTGGAAAATATTATAGATTTCAATCATTGGAATTATTGGATGAAAGTGTATCACATTTTGATATATCAAGACCAATAGAATATAAGCCTCCTGGTAAGATATATGACATTTCAGAAAAAGACGTTGATATAGATGAGCGTATAAGTTCAATGGCTGATATAGACATAACAGATGTAGAACCATTGATAAATAATTTAAATAGTATATATCATATATTACAAATTCATGTAAAAAAATTAGATATCAATATAAAAAAAAAAGATTTATCTTGGATACAACAAGCAGGTATTTTAATACATATGATTCAAAATTATATACCAGAAATAACATTAGAAGAGTTATATAAATTATGTATATATCATTTTCTAGAAGAATTATCATTTGAAATGCATATAAAGTTGTTATATTTGTTAGATAAGTCAAAGGACATGTTAGAAATGTCTTCAATACTTATAGAGTATTATGATAAATTAATGTTTATGAGTAATGATAGTAAATATATAATATTATATAATGAAAATCAGAATAATCTTGTATTATTAATATATGATGGAATATGGAAACCGTATAATGATGTAATAGGTGATATTATACCAAAGCGTGCAACAGAGTTATATATAAGAAAAGGAGATTATGCTAGTATATGTGGATTTTTAAATTACCATTTAAAAAAACAGGAGTATATTCTTAAGACAATACATGCAGGTGAAAAAAATACTAGAGGAATAGGTTCATGGTGTAAGGATAAAAAAGATGCTGCTCGAAAATCATATATAATAACTTTATTAAAAGTAACAAATATAGAAAAATTATATGAAGAAATCCCGTTTGATAAAATAGAAACCTGTGTAGTATTTGAAATATTGTTACGTATATATGAGTATAAAAATATATTAGAAGATTCCTTAAGAAAGCATTGGTTTTTAGACATAATAACAATATATCTTCAATCATATGCTACAACTTAATTAAATTGAAATAAAAAAATGAATTCATAATATAATATAAATGGAATCTAATAATGTGTTTGCACCTGCAACTCTTGAACGAACTGTACGTATACCATTTGAATATGTAACAGATAATATGAAATCAATGTTAGAAAAATATATACGTTCTCAGTATGAAAATAAATGTAATGTAGAAGGTTATATTAAAAAAGATACTTCAACAATAGTAAATTATTCGACCGGGATATTAAATGGAGATAGTATAGATTATGCAGTAACATTTGATTGTCTATTATGTATACCGGTTGAAGGAATGATAATAAAATGCGTTGCTGATAATATTACAAAAGCCGGTATAAAAGCAAGTATATCAGGTGAAAATTCACCAATGACTATCTTTGTAGTAAGAGATCACCATCATATGTTAAAAGAATTTACAGCAGTACAAGTAGGAGATGCAATAACAATTCGTGTAATAGGTCAACGATACGAGTTAAATGATAAATTTATATCAGTAATAGGTGAATATATCCCATCAAAACGTGTAACAAAACAATCTAAACTAGTATTTAAAGATAAGTAAATAATTTCGTTATATGAATATTAAAGAATTAAAAGAAAATATAGAATCATTGGATATACATCAACAAATACAAATAGGTAAGATATTATATGATGATAACATAAGTATGTTTGAAAATAAAAATGGAGTATTTGTGAATTTAACTGATGTAAATGAAGATACAATAAATAAGGTTAATAAACTATTACAGCATATTAAAGAGCAAGAGTTAAGTTTTAAGGACCAGGAACTTAAAAAACAAGAATATAAAGATAATTATTTTACTAATATTAATGAGGTATGCGATTGATTTTAAAAACCATTTATTTACACTGAATAATTTTGAACGATATATCTCGACTATTGTAAAGCAAGATATATCGTATTCACAAGAAGTAAAAGAACCAGATTTTTTCATAGTAAAAGAAGAAGATTCTTTATTTTGGTCTTTTTATATAATAGCATTTGGATTGGATAAATATATTATGAATAAAGGAAAAAATTATATAATCCAACAAGAATTAAAAATAAATGTAATAGAATCAATGAAAGACAATAAGTCTATTTTAAAACAATATAAATTAAAAAAAGTAGATATAGAACAAAATTTATTATATGATAAACAAATAACATATGCTTCTTTTTTGTATTTAAGTATGTTTTATAGACAAAACATAATAATTATAGATGATAGAGTATATTATGAATGTATAGGAGATCCAACCAATGATACAATAATTATGATAAAAAAAATAAACCATTATTATGCAATATATACAAAAATAGATAAGGAATATAGTACAAAATATTATAAAATTGATAATATATCTAAACCCATATTAGGTATTAGTAGTTATAAATTAAATGAATTACAAGATATTTGTAAGAAATTAAAGTTAAATACTGATGGTAAAAAAAAAGATTTATATGAAAAAATAATAAAATGTATAAATTGAAATAAATAATATATTATATGTTGTAATATTAAATATGAGTAAAAACGTTACTACCCTAGATGAGTTATTAACGGTATATTTAGAAGATAGTGATATGACGCAAGAGTTTGAAATTAAATTTGCAACTAAAGGTAGACATGCAATTACTAAAATAAAATATCAGAATGTAATAAAAAAATTATTATCACTAGGATTTAAACCATTAACAGAACAAGATACTTATTTATTGCGAATAGTAAATAATTTTATAAATAAAGATGGTTCAGAATATCAATCAAATATACGAACAGAAATAGAAGGATTAAGTAATATACAAAAATATTGTAGAACAAATGAACTAATAAATCGAGAAACTGGAAAATTAGATATAGATGTAAATTTCGTTCAAAAAAAGAAAAAAATGAAAGATGGTACAACCGTATTACAACCTATTGATAATAGAGATTTTAATTTCCGTGCTAGTTTAGCAACAGAAACGCTTTGGAAGTCTAATAGTAATATAGTTAGTAATATATTAGAATCATGGGACAGTTCTAAAAAAATATTTCGATATATGAATCGAGTTCGATTGGTACATGAAGACTATCCAGTATTTGTAGATTGTAGTATAGTAAAATCATCTAAACAGAAAAATTATAGGATGGTACCTGAATATACAATACAAGAATCAAAGGTATTTGATAATACAGAAACCTATGAAATAGAAATAGAGATGGATAATTCAAAAAAAGCAATGGTTGATGCAGTAGTTAAATTAAAAAAAGTAATAAAATATGTACTTTCAGGACTTCAAGAATCAAATTATCCTATTGGTTATACTGAAACGAATGATGTATTACGAAATTATATGAAATTAATTCATAAAAAAGAGATGGATACACGTCGTATATATCCTAAAAATTTTGTAGGTCCTAGTTCAAAGACATTACAATATATGCATATTCAACCAGAAGATCCTGATTTAAATATTCCAAATATTCGTTCGAATTATACAGTAACTGATAAAGCAGATGGACAACGTAAATTATTATATATAAATAAAAATGGTAGATTATACTTTATTACTACAAATATGAACGTACAATTTACAGGAGCAGTATGTAAAAATCCAAAGTTATATGAAACTTTGATAGATGGAGAACATATATTACATAATAAGATGAATAAATTTATTCATTTATATGCACCATTTGATATTTATTATAGTCAAAATACAGATGTTCGTTCAAAACCATTTGTAACTTCCGATTTATCGGAAAAATCATTAGATATTAAGTATCGATTACCATTACTTCAGCAATTTGTAAAAGAATTAAAAGAAAATACAGATTTAAGGCAATTACGTGTTGAAGTAAAACAATTTAGAATGCACAAAGATATATTTGTTGCATGTCGGGATGTATTGCGACATACAACCCAAGTTAATTATGAATATGAAACGGACGGTTTAATATTTACACCTGCTAATTTAGGTGTAGGTGAAACATCATTGAATAAACAACCAAAAAATAATAAGGTTACATGGGAATACAGTCTTAAATGGAAACCTGCATATTATAATACAATTGATTTCTTTATTACAACCAATAAAAATCCAGATGGTAAAGATATAGTTGAATATAAATATCAAGATGGTTCTGATTTACAGAGCGATAATACTATTATAAAATATAAAACAGTAACATTACGAGTAGGATTTGACCCATCTCGAGATGGATTTTTAAATCCATGTATGGATGTATTGCAAGATAATATACCTTCCTTAACAAATAAAGATATGAATGATGGTTATCAACCAATGGCATTTGTACCTACAGACCCATATGACCCAAATACAAATCAATGTAATATGGAACTTACATTAGACCAACATAATGTGGAACAAATGAAAACAGAAGAAGGTGAAGTAATAACAGATAATATGATAGTAGAATATAGATATGATAAGAGTAAACCTAATAAATGGAAATGGATACCATTGCGTATTCGTTGGGATAAAACTGCCGAATTAAGAGCTGGTTATAATAATTTCGGAAACGGATATCATGTTGCAAATGATAATTGGTATAGTATTCATCATGAAATTACACCCGAAATGATATCTTCAGGAAAAGATATACCAGAAAATACAGGTGGTTCAGAAGATAAATATTATGTGCGTGTATATGGAAAATCACATACAGAACATTTACGCGAATTCCATAATAAATACGTTAAAAAACAGTTGATAACAAATGTTAGTACTCCAGGTAATACCTTAATAGATCTTGCCGTAGGTAAAGCAGGAGATATGCATAAATGGATTCAAGCAAAATTATCTTTTGTGTTAGGTATTGATTATGCGAATGATAATATACATAATCGTTTAGATGGTGCATGTGCCAGATATTTAAAAATGAGATCTAAAATGAAAACAATGCCTTATGCGTTGTTTGTACATGGCGATAGTTCAGATAATATAAAAGACCATTCAGGTATATTTACTGAACGAGGAAAAATGGTAATAAATAGTGTATTTGGAACAGGTGAAAAAAACGAACAAAAATTAGGTAAAGGTGTATATCGTCAATATGGTGTAGGAGTTGATGGATTTAATATATGTTCTTGTCAATTTGCACTCCATTATTTCTTTGAATCTAAAAATAAACTTCATCAGTTTTTGAAAAATGTAACAGAAACTACCAAAGTAGGCGGTTATTTTATAGGAACTAGTTATGATGGTTCTACTTTATTTAAAGAACTTTCTATGAAAAAACCAGGTGAATCTATTCATATTTACAATGGCGAAAACAAAGTATGGGAGATTGTAAAACAATATGAATCTACAGAATTTAATAGTGATGAATCTAGTATAGGATATGCGGTAGATGTTTATCAAGAAACAATAGGTAAAATGTTCCGTGAATATTTGGTAAATTATGAATATTTAATTCAACTTATAGAAAATTATGGATTTTCTCTTATATCTAATGAAGAAGCAAAAAAAATGAATCTCCCAAATGCAACTGGTATGTTTAGTGAATTATATAATGAAATGAATCAAAAACATAAAACAAATAAAGAATATCAAACTGCTTTAAATATGACACCAGATGAAAAAAAAATATCGTTTCTAAATCGTTATTTTGTATTTAAACGCGTAAGGTCAATTGACCCTGATGCTATTTATATGAGTGATACTGCACAAGAACAATCAGAAGTGCAAGTTACAAAAGAAGCATTAGAACGTAGTATAGAACATGAAGAAAGTGTTGTAGCTGGTATACCTGATAGTGGATTAGAAGATACCAATACACCTACGTTTAGTGAAAGGATAGAACAAAGAGAAAAACCTTTGACGCCGATTAATGTTGAGGAAACTATATCTGCACCCGTTAATATACCTCCACAAACAAATCCTCGTGGTGTGGATAATAGACCTGCCTGGATGACAACTAAAACAGCAGCAGAACCTACCGCCGTAGTCGAACCTGCTGCCGTAGTCGAACCTGCTGCTGCTGCCGTAGTCGAACCTGCTGCTGCCGTAGTCGAACCTGCTGCTGCTGCCGTAGTCGAACCTGC
>MDSW01164287.1_pt1 | contig 15627 bp, 23 predicted proteins | sample 811171 | NCBI WGS metagenome assembly MDSW01 (sample SAMN05326641, study PRJNA326480) | marine metagenome | isolation source: seawater | place: Atlantic Ocean: North West | collected 2012
GTGGGTAAGCAAGTAGGCATTCGCCGAACGAGACCGACAGTAACCGAAGGAACGCATCTAACTTAATTAATTGAGGAGGATGACATGAACTTTTACAGAGGTATCAAGTACAATCCCGCTGATATTAAACCCGAACAGTCAAATGCAAAGGGCGGTATCTACCGAGGAACAAAACATGATCCTATTATTGCACAAAAGTCCATTAAAGCATCTAGCGGCACATACCGCGGTGTTAAATGGGTTGCGTAATAGGTCTGTCCTATAGACATACAGAAAAGGGTCGGCAACGACCCTTTTCTTTTGAGTAAATAGATAAATACATAGTAAACATTTTATGGAAACAATATTATGGAAATGAGAGAACTTATAGACTTAATTGAAGAACAGCAATTGATTGCTGAACTTCTAGCAGAAAAGAAATTAGGTAAACTAGGTAAAGCAATGGCTACAATAGGAGCAATCGGAAGTTTAGCAACAGCATCACCAGGTGTTGCAGGACAAGAAGTTGCATACGATTCACCTGACTATAACAAAAATTCTACAAGTAGTGCCGAACGTGCTGTAGATTCAGAAAGGTCACCAGGTGAAGTTGCACAATACGAACCTACAGTAGATGATGGTCCAGGTGAAGTTGCACAATACGAACCTACAGTAGATGATGGTCGTTCAAAAGAAGTTGCTGATAACGATGTTAAAAAGAATGCTAAGGGAGTTCTTGTTCGAGGAGATGGTAGCCCATTAGATTATGATAGTTGGGAAACTAATGTTGCAAGAGCCAATGGCATGAGTTTAGAAACAACTCCACTTAACAAGATGAAACAAGCATACCTAAATTATGTTAAGTCAGTACAGCAACCTGGCTCCTCAGGAATGTAAAATAAATGCCAGGTGTAACTAGAGTATTAACTGACAATGCAGTAGGAACTATTTTGGGTCCTGGCGCACCTACTGTACTTACAGAAGGTTCCATAACTTCTGTAATCAATGATAATGTTTCCCCACACGGAGACCCACCCCACGTTTCTGCTACAATGGTAAGTGCTAGTGGAACTGTTTTTGCAGAAGGGCAACCTGTAGTTAGAAAAGGCGATAATGCCAGTTGTGGACATTCCGCAACAGGATCAGGTACCGTATTTGCTGGCTAACCTTATCTAATTCTAGATAAGTATTATTCATGATAATAGTTCAATTTGTTGATAATATCGACACGTCTAAATTACCTGTCGATGTTATACAATCTTTTAAACATAACACTTTTTTGTTAGATTGCCAACTGAACGAATATGACCATATTAACTATATTACTAGTAATTTTGGTGTATACAGTATGCAAAACAACAATGATTGTGCTTATATTGACGTCTATGAGCGTCATACAACGTCATACACAACGGTTTTAGCAGAAGATACACTTGCACCACTCATAGAAAAATTAGACCTTTTAGAGGCCCTTAAACCGCAAATATTGTGTTTTAGTTGGCAAATGGACCGTAATTATATAGTAGATTACAGGATACAAAAACTAATAGAAGCAGGAAATATGGTAGTTTGTGCAGGTGGTAATCAGGATTTACCTGTATTAGATATAAGTCCCGTTGCTGTAGAAGGTGTAATTAAAGTGGGCGGAAATAAACATAATGGGCATTATCAGAACTGGATAGATTTGTATGATGTTACAATTCCAAACCAACCAAACAGTAATAAAGCAGTTCACGAAGTATGTGAATTGATGTCTAACAAACGTTTAGAATTAGATTACGAATTAGGTTTTTATAGCGAAAGCCATGTTCGTAGTGCTCCATGGCCTCTAAGACTTGCACAAACGCCGTCTAACAAAACAAAATTCTACGAGTTTATGCCTGTATCCAATTTAAGATATATTGCAGGAGAACACTTATTACCCAGTCGACCTGGAGACCAAGTAAGTATTTTATCAGGTAGTATACCATTAAGAAGTTTTGTAGAACCTAGATATATAGATTTAGAAGATAGTCTACCTAGGGGAATTACATTTGATCCTAGTGTTGGTTGGCTATACGGAACGTTCAAATACAAAGAAGATATGTTTCATAGAATATTAGCAGACATAAATGGACAATTATTTGAATACCATATTATAAGTTGCGATGCAGATAATAAACCTTCATATGAAGAATGTAAAAAGAAATATTTTAATAGGGAGTATAGTATGCCTCCTTTTGATATAAGAGAATATTGGGTTCCTATGGCTAGACCTGTAAAATTGTTAGAGCCGGGAGATCCATTTGTTAGAACGTATAACTTAAATGATTATCATTTATATAGGGGAACAGAATGAGAGGAGTAACATTCAGTGAATTCGGAAATGGAAAAAATGTTGATATGTTTGTTCATGCTCCTGAAAAAATGCCTGGTACTCCTATGCAAGAAGCAGTAAAAACTGCTATCCAGATAAGAGAAAAATTTACAAAAGACTTGTATGTTTGGTGTGATTATAGTGTGCAACACATGTATTCACAAATAGCCATGCAGGCTTTTAGAATGGCAGGAATAGAATTTGTTGCGGCAATTCCTGTATTAAGTAATGAACTTAGTAAAAGAGAAAACGATTGTACAATAGCATATTGCGAATCAAGAGGAATACCTTACGAACTATTTGATATAGATGTACCTGCTTTATTCAATGGACCAGAATTTTTATATTATGGAGAAAAATTTCCTACTACACAACCACAAATGACAATAGCAGGAAAGTTTTTTGACCTATTGCCTGATTGCTGTATAGTTTATCCAGGGTTTATGATGCATGTAAGTACAAGTGATTGGACTAGAACAAAAAACAATGGATTCATGCCTTTTGTTCCACATGAAACACAAGAACATGCGGCAGAAGTAAGTGGAAAGGAATATACAAATTTTCAAGAACACTATGTAGACATGTATTCAAGTTGGATGTTTACACAAAGTTATGGTGATGTTTTAAAATCACCTACACAAGATTTCGTTGATAATGCACCTCATAGATATTATCAGTATGAAATGAGAACCATAAAACAAGCAGGTTTTGACATAAAACCTACTACACAGAAGTTAATTGGCATTGAATTGCTTAAAAGTTTTTTCGGACATGATAAATACGATAAAGAGCTTCGACAAAAGTTGTCGCCCTTTGGTCCTTTAACAATGAAGTATGCAAGTTTACAGTACACAGTTAAAGTTGACACAAAACTTAAAGAGATGTTAGAAACACACTATGAGCAAAATTTTGACTTCCTTAACAAACTTTTTTAAAGATAAAGCAAAAGCGAACTTTTGGCTTTACACACTTCCTATACAAATAGTCGGTGTGTGTATTCTGCCGATTATGGCTTTTAATGGAGATTGGAATTACTTATGGTTAGGATTATTTACATACTTCTTATTTGGCTGTATTGGCATGGCAATAGGATTGCATAGGTATTGGGGACATTCTGCATTTGAAATGCCCAAATGGAGAGAACGAATCATGACTACCTTAAGTGTGTTTAATGGCTATGGAAGTATTTTCCCTTGGGTTATGATTCATGAAAGAGGACATCATAAGAATAGTGATAGAGAAGATGATCCACATAGTCCTTTAAAAGGATTTTGGCATGCTTTTTTAACATGGCATAAAGAACAAGAATATTTTGATAAACACATAGACAGACGTGTTTTAGTTACATATATCAGACGTAACTTTGTAAATGACAAGTATTATACATTTTTAAATGATTATCATATAGTAATAAACTATGGAACAGTTGGTTTGGTTTGGTTACTATTTGGTTGGCAAGTTGCATTATATGGTGTTTGGTTTGGTATATGGGCAACATTAATGAACACAAGTTTAGTAACAGCACTAAGTCACATGAGTTGGTTTGGCTATAGAAATTATGAAACTCCAGACAATAGTGTGAATAATAGACTAGGTGCAATTTTGACCTGGGGAGAGATGTTGCACAATAATCATCATAGATATTGGAAAGCAACAAACAACAGTCAACACTGGACAGAAATAGATGTTAGTGGTTGGGTCATAGACGGATTGAAGAAATAATGTTGTTTTACTTATTATTTCTACCAATTGCTGGATTAAGTCTAGCATGGTCTATGGCTTTTGGCAGTTTACAATTATGGTGTGCTACAGCATTTTTTACATTATTATATAGTGGATATGGAATAAGTGTTGGCTTTCATAGATTACATGCACATAACAGTTTTAAAACTTGGGAACCTATACGCAAATTACTTTTATATTTAGGTTGCCAAGGAGCACAAGGCTCGCCGGTGACTTGGACATTATTACACAATAGAAGTCACCATGCACACACAGACAAAGACGGAGACGTACATACACCAACTAAGGGTTTATTTTATGCTTTCTTTGGTTGGATATTTCATAAAGAAAATCACGAATTTGCTAGGACAGAACTTTTTAAGATTAAAAAAACTTTAGATCCGTTTGCAATCTGGTGCCACAAAAATTATGCGTTATTAATACTACTAAACTTATTTTTAATTACAACATTTACAGTTTGGTGGTTTGATGGTAGATATATACTTGCAAGTTTGAATGCAAGTTTTTTAAGTGTTGTAATAAGTGGAATAGTAAATGTATTTGGACATTTGCCTATTAAAGGATTAACATATGAAACAGATCCTATGCAAAATAACAGCACAAACAATCCTTGGTTAGTATTTTTAACATGGGGTGAAAGTTTACATAACAATCATCATTATAGACCAAGAAGATTAAACTTTAACACTAAATGGTACGAGTTGGACGTAGGCAGATGGATGATAGCAACAATCAAAAAATCTTAAGAACTTTTTTCGATGGCAAAATAGGTTGTGTCGAATTAGATGACTATTGGATGCCTATGTTAGAAAAGTTCTGTGATGTAGCAGGCAGTTTAGGATTTACACAGAATGCATCACCTGATGCAATGAAAGTAGACAAAATTAAATATCATTGCATGGTGCATATACCCACTGAGGAAATTTATGCAGTAGGAGGCGTTGAGTATATGCCTGAGTACAAAGAAGGTTATTATAGAGTTTGGACTAGACTTTCGCGAATACCAAATGAAAATATACCTATGACAAAATTTGTTCGTTATGGTCGCGGACATGAAATGCCTGAGTTCGATGGATTATTATATTACAATTTAAAGTGGGCAAGTGAACAAGAAAACTTTAAAGCAACGTTTGGTACTACATTAGCCAATAAAGCATACTCAGATAATTATGTAAAGAGTACAAATTCAATTACAGATTACATAAAACGTAATTGGTGGAAAAGAAAAGGCATTGCTGTTCCAGAGGGTATTTTTGATTTTTATCAAGTACCACAAGTTGTATGGAATATCAATTTTGAAAAATTTAAGGAGTATTCCGTATGAAAAAGAATGTAAGAAAAATAATTTATTCTGTAGAAGGAATGAGGAATGTATATTGGGACGAGTCTCCTATTTCAGTAGGCTGTGAAGTTTCAATACCTTTTAAATTCGATGGAAATCAGCCATTGTGTATTATAAGTCATGGTTCAGGTGGACTAGGAAATGATACAGAACATTTTGTTAATATATTAAATGACCATGGTGTTGCAACATTATGTATAGATAGTTTTTCTTGTAGGAACATGACAAACATCAACTGGAACGAATTAGGTGGCTATGTTAGTCCTAGAGCAAGAGCATACGAAACAGTCGAAGCATACAAGTATATTTTAGAAAACCAAGAATCTCTTTTTATGAATTTAGACATTGATAAAATTGCATGTGTTGGTTTTAGTTGGGGTGCTGATAGCATTGCTCAAGTAATTGCACACTATAATGATATACTTCCAAAAAACACTTTTTATGCTTTGGTATATGGAAACTTGTGGCCTTTTGAGCCTGAATTTTATAATGCCAAGGAGTGTGATGTAACATTGTATCATGGCACAGAGGATAATTGGACTAGTCCAGATAGAGGCAAAATATTTGCAAAAGAAACAAATAGCGAGTTTGTAGAATTTTTTGATTGTACACACGGTTTCTGTAAACCAGGATATGAAGATGAATTAGCAGAACAAGTAATGATAAATTATCATGCAGATTTTCCTGTTCCTACTAGATTAAAGGATGTGTTTGCATGGATACAGAAAGGCAAAATATATAAAGATACAGATTTTAAACGTATTGATGCAAGGATGACTTTTGATCCAATGGCAACACATAGAATAATCACAGACATTGTAAAAAAATTAAAATGAAAAAAATTGTATTTACAGGTTGTAGTTTTACACATGCTCCGGATAGTTGGGCACATGTTTCTAATCCATGGATATACACCCAAGGTTCAAAAGACGAAATAGAAAAAAGAAACAATTCTTTTACACATGTTGAATTTCGAGAGATTGCTCAATCAATGCAACATTATGAGGAACAGTATAAAACAAGATGTGAAGTATATGGCGAAGAACAATCTGAAAATTTTAAACCAGAGAATATTCTAAATGGAATAAAAACGTTACCTAAAGAGGAATACCAAATACACATATTAGGTTCAGGTGGAAATTCAAATATAGATAATGTGAGAAAACTTATTCATTTTTATGAAAATGATATAGATGATATAGACACAATAATTTTTCAAATTACTGCTGACAACAGAGCAAATCTTTTTAGACATTTTGCAGAAGGTGATTCACGCAATCCTAAATATAGAGCAGTAGACCATGCTTTCTGGTATACAAGACATGATGATGTTTGGTTTGAAAAATTCCCTCATATAAAAAATGGACATGAAAGTCCAGTTCTTTCAATTGAAGCATTGCAACATTTGGTTAATTTTTCTAAGGCAAATAATATAACATTAAAGTTTTTCCATGGCTGGGACAATTTTAATAAACAATCACCTTTTAAATATATTTTAAAAAAGTATCAAAGGTATGTAGAACCTAATTTATTATCAGAAGAAAGTATAATAGATTATGCAAAAACTCGTCTAAGACCAAACGATGTTTTTCAACACAATGACCTTCATCCAAGTAGTATATCTCACAAATTATTTTGGAATGAAGTGGTATATCCGTATTTAATAAAGTAAGATAAATACATGTACTATGCCTAAACTACTTTGGGTAAAAGGCCCACAAACCACAGATCCTGATAGAGCAGTACAAATTCAATGGAGTATGGGAAACACCTGTAATTTTAGTTGTGAGTATTGCCCTTCAATTTTACATGATGGATCAAAACCTTGGATGTCTACAGACAAATATTTAAATGTAGTAGACAAAATATCTAAACATTATAAAGACAAACATAGATATATGCATTGGGAATTGCTTGGTGGCGAAGTTACTACTATTCCAGATTTTGAAAAAATTATAGAACGTATAGCAATGTATAATTCTAGTGTTACAATTTATACCAATGGCAGTAGAACAGTAGACTGGTGGAAAGAAGCCAGAGATTATCTTACAGGTGTAGTTATAACATATCATCCTTTAACAATGGAAGAACAACATTTATATGATGTTGTTGAAGTACTAAAAGATAATTTGATATTAGATATTAATATTGCTGGTATAGGAGGTCATGTAGAAGAGTTAAGTAAAGTTGCAGATAATTTACGAAATATGTTTACAGATGGTAAAATGCAAAGCATTTATGATGTTAACATTACAATTAAAACCATGTACAAAAAATACTTAGGCCCTGAAGCAAACCATTTTCAACAGCAACCTTATTATAATTATACTCCTGAAGAAATTAAAATTATGCAACGACCAGGATTATTACCAAATCCAAATCGAACACACAGCGATCCAGACGACGAACAAAGACATCCTAGATTTTGGAGTACAGAATTTATGTATGAAGATGCTCCTGCAAAGTATGTTCAAAGTCATCAAATTATAAATGAAGGTTTAAATAAATTTAAAGGAATGAAATGTGAATTGGGTTTTGACAGTTTAAACATAGACATGAATGGCGAAGTAATAAGCAGTTGGTGTGGTGCTAGAAACTTTGGAAACATAACGCAATTAGATAATTGGGAAATTCCTAAAACAGAAACTCGTTGTCCTTACGAGTTTTGCAACAACCTCAACGACATCAGCATAACTAAAACGTTGTAAAAAAACCACACTTTAATAACTTTTTGTTATAATAGAATAAATACCTTTTGTATAAGCAGTAGTTATTATATGTAATAAATTTTACATATATCATTAACACACAATGAAAACAATTTACACTAACCTAAAAAACATAAAAACCTCCGACGTTCAAGATTCATTTGAAATAATTTGTCTAGTGTGCATATTTGTAATATCTACTGTAAGTATTACAGGATAATAATATGGCATGGCTAGAAAAAGCAATTTTAGATGTAAGTAACGCACATTATGAACCAAGACTAGGCGAAATAGTAAAAGATTTTATTTCTGAAAATTATTGGAATACACCTTTTATTATTAAAACTGGCAGAGATGTAAAAGTAAGAGCAACAGTAACAATGGTACTGGATCGGCATACATCACACACTAAATGGCGTGACGACGAAATAGAAATTGTAGAAGTTTAAATGACAACAAAAAATTACATAGAGGCAACACCAGAGCAAATAGCCGAGTGGCATGAAAAAGAAGGCAAATGGTGGGCTGATAGATCCTTAAGCATAATTGCAATAGCATCAGTACTACAATTCTGTAGTGTTGGTTTTATGTTATTATCATTCAAACTATTACAAATAGCATTTTCATAACTAATAAATAGTAGTATGATACCTTACTATTTTGATTTACCATCTCTAGAAATACCTAAAGAAATTTTTAAAATACCTTATGTACAACACCCTAGTGATTTTATGTCGCCTACTGGAAAAGGTCAAGGTGGAACAACATTTCAATATAGAGCAGTACCTACTGAATGGTACAAGTTAGTAAAAGAACATTTAGATAAAAAGGTAAATTTAAAATTTGGAGCAATTACATTATTAAATACAGAGCCAGATGGTTCAAGTCCGTGGCATGCAGAAGGCCCAAATTTATTTGGTAGACAATGTGCTTTGAATTTTATGCTAGTAGGAGACCATGAAAATTCCTATGTACAATGGGCCTCTAGGGGAGATGAAGATATTTTAACAAATGATACAAGAGGAGCATGGTGGGAATCTGATAATTTAGAAGTATTAGCAGAACATAGAATGACTCCTGCAAAAGCAACAATATATAATACCATGCATTGGCATAGAGTATTTAATTTTACTGAACAAAATAGAATAGTGGTAAGTGCCGCTATAAATAAAACTATAGAGGAAGTTTATGAAATGTATGAGAACGGAGAACTTTTAAATGACTGATAGAGTTGATTTACCATATTATTTTGAAGTACCAGAATTGAGTATGCCTCCGTTTGATGTTACACAATATTTTATAGATGAAGAAGAAAGAGAGATTGCAAAAACAGATGTAAAAACTTCTGATAGACTTACAGGTAATAGTAGAAGTAATACAGCAAATTGGTATCAAAGTTTTATTAAGGTAGAAGAAAATAGCAGTCAAGACAAACGTGATTTCAAACAGGTAAATTTGTACGAAGAAGCAAATTTTGATTTAACAAAATTAATAAAAGAATGGTTACAAGATACATTAAATTTAAAATTTACAAGTGTACTAATGTTGAGAACTCCTGCAAAAGCAAATAGTAGATGGCATTGCGAAGGTCCTGTATTTCACACTAGACAATGTGCTTTAAATTTTCCTGTGTATGGAGATTTTAAAAAATCAGAAGCACAATGGGCCACGTTTCCAAGATTTAAAAATATAGATCCTAGAGAAAATGAAAAACATGGATTTGTTACACAAACAGATATGAAGGACACAGAGATGTTATGTAGATGGACAAACCAATCTGTTCCTGGATTTCAAAACACAATGATAATGCACAGAGGATATAACGAACTCGGAGACACAGACCGAGTCATATTAAGTGCGGCAGTAGAAGACACAGCAGATATAAACGTTGTTTACAAGAAATACATCGATGGTAAATTGATAAAATAAGATAAATATTGATGTAACAAACGAAGTAGGAGACGATGTGTCAAACAAAACACCTTATGAAATTAGACTTGAATTGATACAAGAAGCAAGACTAATCCTGCAGGCTAAAGCAGGAAAGCCAGAATTCATGCCTTCTACTGAAGAAGTCATTTCCGAAGCAGAAAAACTTAATCAATTCATATCTAAAAAACCAGAGCACACTAGATAAAGAACAACAATTTATTAGCCACTTTGTATCAAAAGTATTGACTTTGCAGGTTAAATACTGTAACATATTATTTTAGTTTTATACAGGATACAAAATGGCTAATAGAAAAGAACGCAGAGCATCTGCTAAAAAAAGTGCAAAGAAACAAAATAAACAATCAAAAACGACAAAAGTAAATGAAAACATACAGCCTGATAAAGACCAGGATGTATTGTTCAAGTTACTTGACGCAAAAATAGAAATACCCATTCAGGTATTAAGAGACAAACATATTTTTATTGCAACACCATGTTACGGTGGACAAATTGGCGAACCATATTTTAGAAGCATGATGAGACTTGCTATACTTTGCAATAAGTATGATATCCAGTTTACAGTAAGTACATTAGCAAATGAAAGTTTAATTACAAGAGGCAGAAACACACTTGTAAGTTTCTTTATGGAACATCCTGAAGCAACACATTTATTTTTTATTGATGCAGATATTGAATTTGATCCTAATGATTTATTAAGAATGGTTGCATATGACAGACCTATTACAGTAGGCGCATATCCTAAAAAAGCAATCAATTGGGAAAGTATTGTAGGTGCGGCTAGAAATAATCAAGACGAAACAGCACAAACAATAGAAGGTCACAGTTCTAATTATGTTGTAAACTTTGATTTCTTAAAAGATGATAAAGGAAATGCAACTCCTCAGATACAAATCAGGGATAACCTTATTAAACTTAAAGATGCTGGCACAGGATTTATGTGTATTAAAAAAGAAGTTATTCAAGAAATGTTTGATAAACATCCTGAACTAAAATATGCAAACGATATTAACGTTGACCAAAAATTTGAAAAACACATGTATGCACTATTTGACACTATGATTGATCCTGAAAGTAGACGTTATCTTTCAGAGGATTATACGTTTTGTAGACTATGGCAAAACATGGGCGGTGAAGTATATTTAGATCCACGTACAGCACTTAATCACGTTGGGCATTATACGTTCAGAGGCAATATAAGAAAACTTATTACAGGATAAAAAGATGGTAGATGCAAAAATACAAAATTTTGAAGGAAGTGTAATTAGTATTATTCTTCCAACTAGGGGAAGAACAAACGGTGCTTTACAGGCAAGTATCGAAAGTTTATTGAAAAATGCAGACGATCCTAGTAGAATAGAAATTATGCTAGGAGTAGATGATGACGACCAGGAGTCAATTGACTGGGTAAATAATGATGCATCGGATTTTGTAAAACCATATGGGTGTGCCTGTAAAGCAAAAGTATTCAGACCTTTAGGATATGAACAATTAAATGTTTATGTTAATTTATTATGTCATGCTAGTTCAGGGTCTTGGTTATTCCTATGGAATGATGATGCACTTATGCAAACAAAAGGATGGGATACTGTAGTTAGAAGTTATGATGGACAATTTAAATGTTTAGCACCTCAAGATAATCATGACCATCCATTTGCTATTTTTCCTCTAATTCCTGCAGATTGGTTTGTATTATGTGATGCGTGGAGTATCAATGCACAAAATGACACATGGGTAAGTGTAATTGCCAGAATGAATGGCATTTTTGAAAGGATAGATATTGACATTCTACATGATAGAGCAGACATGACTGGTGGTAATGACGATGAAACTTTTGCAAATAGAAAATATATGGAAGGTAATCCACAAGATCCAAAAGATTTTAATCATCCAAATATGCAACAAGCAAGAATGCACCATGCTAGTAAAATAGATTGGTTTCTAAAAAAACTTGGAGTACACACAACACCTAGTCCTTTTGAACAATTTGTTAATGGAACAATTAATCCTTTTGAAGATATGTCAAGTCATAATCCAAAAGGCGCAGGACAATTTAAAAGTATTAACGATTCAGGAGGCGATGATTTACCTCCACCAACTAAAGAACGCCTACCTGACGATACCAAATTAGAGTTGTAATGAACGATTCAGTTCAAGATTTATTGAACAATGATGTAGAATGGTCTCAGCAGTCTAGTCTTTTTCCAAGACACCCAAGGCTACCTTTTTTTAATGTAATGTTTAAAAATCCTACTTGGGAAAATAAAAAGATTTTAGATATTGGTGGCAATAATGGAAATTTTTTAAAAGATGGCGTATCAGCATCTATAAAACCTAGTGATTATTATTGTTTAGATGTAGACAAAAAATCATTAGAAGACGGTAAACAAAATTTTCCAGACGCAAATTGGATTCACCACAATGCATTTAATCACATGTATAATCCTACAGGAACAGAAAACACATTATTTCCTTTTGAGGATAATACCTTTGATTATGTTTTAGCATATAGTGTTTATAGTCATACAACATTTGAACAATTTGTATTTGACTTAGCAGAAATCAAACGTGTATGTAAGCCTGGTGGACAAATTGGATTAACATTTGTAGACAAGGACTCTGCAGAGTATTTTACAAAAAAACGTGTACAGGATTACCCCAATAAAAATTGTTTAAGTCACAAGGATATTTTGATGTGTGATATAAATGATTTTAAATATTTTGTAGATAATGATTTACTTTTGGATCATTTATTCGGTAAAACGCCTGTAAATCACTTAGTTACGATATATAATGTTGAGTGGTTAAAAGAATACTTACATAATGTAGAAATAAAATATCCTATATCGGGTCATGTACAAAAAACAGCGGTAATAGTAAATGAGTAGAAGTAATAAATCTATAGACGAAGCACATTTAGAACAGCCTGATATCCAACTTATTCTAAAAAAGTTTGATTTAGGTAGACATGATTTAATTTTTGTTGCTACACAAATTGCTAGAATAGAAAGAATTAGTCCTAAACAAGCATTACAAAAATTAGAAAAAGACGTAGAAAATTTAGAAGAATATCTAGTATCCTTAAAATTCAAAGAAGCAGAAGGTTGACAAAACCAAAAAAATATGCTATCATCAGCAAATGTTTTTGCAATGCGGTGCAAAAAGTCGCTACGCTCAGAGCGGTAGTGGTTTTAGGCCAATACTCTAGATTTAAAATCACAAAAAATATTTTTCAAAAACGGTTGACTTTTATCTAAAAATCAGTATAATAGTTTTATAGTTAATAAACGAGTGGTATTTCGTATATTAGGTGGGATAGTGTAATAAAATACACCACGATACAGAGTAGTTTGAACCGTGCCCAGTAAAGTCCTTAAGTGTACCTTATTAACTAATAGTGCAACTTTTCCCGCGGTGCGCCGGTGTTTACTGCACTTTAATACTTATAACATAACTTTGCAAGACGACTAATCGACGTCTATAAAACGATTTGTGTAGAAAGAATAGGGGCCTGAAAAAAGGCTCGGGTCGGGACAGGTTTGCGAAACAACACCAAGTCCACAATTTATTACTCGACATGAGTGTAAACTGCAAACCATCCCGCCAGGTTTTGCCCCGTTCGTCTAGTGGTTAGGACACCGGGTTTTCATCCCGGCAACAGGAGTTCGATCCTCCTACGGGGTACCAGTTTTTTTAAATAAATAGTATTAGAATTTGCCACCTTAGCTCAGTTGGTAGAGCAATGGTTTTGTAAACCATAGGTCGTCAGTTCGAATCTGACAGGTGGCTCCATTCTTGACAAAGACTATTAATTTCATTATAATAAACATTATGGGACAATACGACGATAGAGTCGAACGACAAAGACTATTACTAGAAGCAGAAGAATGGGCAAAAGGTGTTGCTTGTATACAAATTCATAGTTTAACATCTATGTGGTACGAAACAGACTTTACCAAAAAAGAAATAGAAGTAAACGGCCCAGTCACAGACACAACTTATAACAGTGGCGTAATTATACGTCAAAGAGATGGAAAGCATGTACACACCTTTGGAGAAGAACTAAAAGGTGACGAATTAATAGATTCATATTGTAGATCCAGTGCATAAATTTTCCGATAAATAGTTGTATGAAAGATTTCTTCAAGAGTGCAGGATTATTATTAGGCTGTATTTTATTATCTAGATTTATATTACCAGCAAACATAACTCCTGTTATTGCTATGGCAGTTTTTTTGCCGTACATGACTTCTAATAAGAATTTGCAAATGTTTTTGCCTGTAAGTTTAATGTTTATTACAGACATATTCTTGGGTTTTTACAGCACAATGTGGCTAACCTACGGAACAATGGGCCTTATAGGCGTCATCTCCCGGGTTTTAAATAAGGGTCAGTACTCAACACTAATGGGAACTTCTGTATTAAGTGTTGTTTTATGGCACTTAATTGTGAACATTCCAGGGCCTTTCCCACCATTATCACCAGAAGCATTGCTATTTGATATTAGACTATTAGGTAGTACAATGGTGTTTGCAACTGTATTTTATGCTATTCATAAAGCAGTTACACCTTTAGCAGAAGTAATTTATTTAAATAAAACTTTAGAAAAAAAGAAATATGTCAGTAGATATTAAATTAGTAGAACCAAAAACTCCAGTTCTTCACTTAGAAGCAACTGTAAATCCTTTTGATGATAAAGACATCGATTGGGAAGATAGAGAAAAACAAATGATACAACTTATGAAAGATAGGTTTGGTATTGGACTTGCATCTCCCCAAATAGGCAGTAATCATAGAATGTTTGTAATGACATTTGCAACAGGAGAAGATGTAGGTATTTATAATCCTGAGATATTAGAATTAAGCGATGAAACAGTTGCAATGGAAGAAGGTTGTTTAACTTTCCCATTATTATATTTTATTGTTACAAGACCTAAAAAAGTAAAAGTAAGATTTCAAACTGTTGACAAAGAAGTCGTTGAAGATTGGTTAGAAGGAATAGACGCAAGATGTTTCCTGCACGAGTATGACCATTTGCAAGGAAAACTTTATTTAGAGTATGCAAGTGATATGAAATTACAACGTGCAATGAAAAAACGAAATAAACAATTAAGATTGTTGGAAACAGATTTAGCCTTGCGTAAAATCCAAAATGAGTCTTGATTATCCTTTTTGGGTCAATGACTTTGATAGAGTAAAAGACCACAAGCAAAAATTTCCTTTAGCAAGTAAGATATTTGAGTATCCTGTTTCTTTTTGGTACGGCGAACGTAACGGAAAAGAAATGGAAAAGATTGATTACAGTTTGCAACGATTGTTGCGTAGAACCTATCCTCAGTTGCCCGTATTAGTCGTATATAACATGCCTAACAGAGATATAGGACAATACAGTAAAGGCGGTGCTAAAACTAGACAAAGTTATTTAAATTTTTTAAAAAGTTTTGCAGACGGCATAGGCAAAAGCAAACCTATATTAATTTATGAACCAGATAGTTTGACACATACAGTTGAAATGTCTGATGCAGATGCTGATTCACGTATATCATTAA
>MDSW01002250.1_pt1 | contig 15620 bp, 12 predicted proteins | sample 811171 | NCBI WGS metagenome assembly MDSW01 (sample SAMN05326641, study PRJNA326480) | marine metagenome | isolation source: seawater | place: Atlantic Ocean: North West | collected 2012
TGGCTCCTCCTTTGGCTCCTCCTTTGGCTCCTCCTTTGGCTCCTCCTTTGGCTCCTCCTTTGGCTCCTCCTTTGGCTCTTGTGAAATTCTTTTTTGCTTTTTAGCCTCTAGAACCTCATCAGATTGTTGCTTCTGATTAACGTCAGCACTGAATTCTTGTAATAGTAAATTATATTGATCTTGGCTTATACGAGCATTGGGCGTCACAGCCCCATCAATAGGACTTCCAACTGATTCTAAAAATTCTGATATCCTTTGCCAAGTAATATTAAATTCTGAAGCTACTTTATTTAATCTCATAAATTAATTATTCAAATTCTAGTCTTAAAATATTTTGAACTTCTGTAATAGTCTCTTCTTCTAAATCTGTTCTTCTACTCAACTCCTGCACACCTAGTTCTAAAACTGATTTTGCTGTATCGCACCCGATAGACTTAAATACATCAATAATCCATTCATCTATTTCATCTGAAAATTCAGTTAATGCAACATCTTCATCTTCATCAATATCACGATAAACATCTATTTCATACCCTGTTAATTGTCCAGCCAACCTGATATTATATCCTCCCTTTCCTATAGCTAACGAAACTTGATCTGGCTTTAAATAAACATCCGCTTTTTTATTATCATCATCTATCTGAATAGAAGTGATTTTAGCCGGACTCAATGACCTGGAAATAAATAATTTTAAATTATCAGTATAATTAATTACGTCTATATTCTCATTGCCCAATTCCCTTACAATGCTATGTATTCTAGATCCTTTCATACCAACACAGGCACCTACAGGATCAATTCGTTCGTCATATGACTCAACTGACACTTTTGCTTTTTCTCCTGGAATACGTTTAACATTTTTGATAACTATTAAACCGTCAGCAATTTCAGGAATTTCTAACTCAAATAGTCTTTCTAAAAAAGATGGAGATGTTCTAGAAATAATAATCCTTGGCTTACCTTTATTAAATAAAACATCTTTTATAACCGCTCTTACCGTATCTCCTTTTCTAAAAAAATCTGAAGATATTTGCTCATCTCTTGGTAAGATTAACTCGTTATCATTCTCATCCATTAAAATAATTTCCCTGTGTCTAATATGATGTACATCTCCTGAAACAATTTCACTAACTCTATCTCTGAACGATTTATGAATTATCTCATAATCATGTTCTAAAACTTTAGAAATGAGATTTTGTTTAAGTGTTTGGATTGCACGTCTTCCAAAATCTTCTATTTTCTTCTCAATTGCACAAACTTCTCCAACTTCAAAATCTGACTCTACTTTTAATGCATCTGTAAGTGATATTTCCGAGTGCTCATCCTCAACAGATCCATCCTTTACAATCGTTTTATTGTGAAAAATTTGAAGATCACCTTTATTAGTGTTAACAATTATATCAAAATGCTCATCTGATCCATATTGTTTAATTAACAAGGACCTAAAAGATTGCTCCAAAAGACCCATTAAAGTTATTCTGTCAATATTCTTGTCATCTTTAAATTCAATAAAAGACTCAATAATTGCTGCTGTATTCATAATCTGCTAAATTTTTTTGTAAAAAATAAAGGGCCTAAGCCCTTCAACTAAAATTTTCAATCTAAGTTTAAATCTCTGCAAAGATAAAAAAAATATCTAACTACAAGTCTCTTAAGAGAAAAAAGATAGATGTTGTTGTCCGACTAGGGCTCGAACCTAGACTCTTCTGGACCAAAACCAGACGTGTTGCCAGTTACACCATCGGACAAATCGCAGACAAAATTAAATATTCCTAATATAACATACAAGAAAATATTGATAGAGATGTAATAATAATTATTTCTAATCAAGAATAAATTAAGTAAATAATGATTATTTTAGAAAAGATTTTAATTTTTTAATCATAAACAAGATAATTTTTCAAAATGTATCTAAAATTATTAGAAAAATGGGCTGGTTGGATAGTATTTATAATTGCCACCTTGACCTATACTCTGACTGTTGAACCAACAAACAGTTGGTGGGATTGTGGAGAATATATTGCAACTGCATATAAATTACAAGTTGGACACCCACCAGGTGCTCCTTTATTTTTGTTATTAGGAAATGTATTCTCTCAACTAGCTTTTGGCAATGTGGAAAAAGTTGCACTAATGATTAATCTAATGTCTGTTTTATTTAGCGCAGGAACAATCCTTTTATTATTTCTAACAATAAAAGGACTTATTGTCAAGTTTAATAAAAATACCCAAATTGCTACATTAGGTGCAACGGTTGGAGCGCTGGCTTATGCATTCTCTGACTCATTTTGGTTTTCTGCTGTAGAAGGTGAAGTTTACGCAATGTCTTCGTTCTTTACTGCAGCAGTTTTTTGGGCTATCGTAAAATGGGAACAAGCATTAGAAACCGACCCTAAAGCTAATAAATGGCTTATTTTTATCGCCTACTTAATTGGGTTGTCTATTGGTGTACACTTGCTAAGTTTACTAGTAATACCTGCGATTGTTCTCACGTATTATTTCAAAAAATATAACTTTACAATTAAAGGTTTTATAACTGCAAACATATGCTCCATTTTATTGCTAGGTTTTATCTACAATACACTTATCCCTCAGTTCGTAAATTTTGCTGGTAAATTTGAAATATTCTTTATTAATCAATTATCCCTGCCATTTAATAGTGGCACCATAGTCTTTTTTACATTAACCGTTGGAATTATAGTGTATTTACTAAGATATTCACAGAAGCAAGAATATCTACTAATTAACACCTTCACATTAGGATTCACTTTTTTACTTATTGGTTATATGTCATTTTTCACGTTAATAATAAGATCTAATGCCAACACACCAATTGATGAAAATAGTCCAGAAGATGCAGTAAGTTTATTATCATACTTAAACCGAGAACAATATGGATTTTCACCTTTATTATATGGGCAATACTTCAATACCGAAGTTGAAGATTATGCAGATGGAAAACCTGTTTATGTGAAAGATAAAAAAAAGAAAAAATATGTAATTTCTGATGATCGCAAAAAATCAGTACCAATATATGAAAAAGAAAAAAGTGGCATTTTTCCAAGAATGTGGAGCAAAGATCAAAGACATATAGAATCTTATAAAGAATGGGCTAATTTAAAAAGCTTGAATAAAAAACCAACATTTTTAGAAAATTTAAAATTCTTTTTTTCATACCAAGTAAACCATATGTATTTTCGATATTTTATGTGGAATTTTACCGGACGACAAAATGACATTCAAGGTCATGGAGAATTAAATAATGGGAACTGGATTAGTGGCATTAATTTTATAGATGAATTACGACTTGGGCCCCAAAAAAATATGCCAGACCATTTAAAAAATAATCCAGGAAGAAATACATATTTCTTTTTGCCATTTATCCTGGGTTTAATTGGTTTATTGTTTCATTATAAAAAATCACCTAAAGATACATGGATAATTTTTTTATTTTTCTTTTTTACAGGATTAGCAATTGTAATAGAACTTAATCAATACCCGTATCAACCGAGAGAGAGAGATTATGCTTATGTAGGTTCTTTTTATGCATTCTCTATATGGATTGGTATTGGAGTAGTAGCAATACTACAATTTCTGCAAGATTATTTTAATAATTATAAAATATCTATAAGTATTACATTATTAACCCTAGGTATCCCAGCATTAATGGCTAAAGAAGGATGGGATGATCATAATCGTTCTGAACGCTACACTGCTAGAGAATTTGCAAAAAATTACTTAAAATCCTGTGAACCTAACGCCATTCTATTTACTATGGGTGACAATGATACTTTTCCATTATGGTATGTTCAAGAAGTAGAAGGATATAGGACTGATGTAAGAATTGTCAACTTAAGTTTACTAAATACAGATTGGTATATCGATCAAATGAAGAGAGATGCTTATGAAGGTGCTGCTGTTCCATTTAGTTTAAAAAAAGAACAATATAGACAAGGAACTAGAGATGTGGCAGTGTATATTGACAAAGGCGTCAATGAAAATGGACTTGAATTAAGTGATTTTAATGCATGGATTCATAGCGACCATCCTAAAACAAAAATAAACATCGGCAAAGATTACGATTTTTTCTATACAAAAAACATTAAAATACCTGTCAATAAAGAAAATGTATTACAAAATAACTTAATACATGAAAATGACGTGGATTTAATACTAGACACATTACAACTAAAGCTAAAAACTAGTCAACTAGAAAAAAAAGATATTATGATTCTAGATTTGATCGAGGCTAACGACTGGGAAAGACCTATTTATTTTGCTATTACAATAGGAAGTAGTGGAAGATCATTTTTATACCTAGATAAGTATTTCCAATTAGATGGGATGGCCTATAAATTAGTGCCTATCGAAAATTCAAATAAAGAAGAAATTGGTAGAATAAACACTGACGTTCTTTATCCTATTTTAATGGAAAAATATGATTGGGGTAATTTAAATAAAGAAATATATCTTGATGAAACCAATATTCGCATGACCATGAATTTTCGAAATAATTTTAACCGTCTCGCAGAGGAATTAATTAATGAGAAAAAATACAACCAGGCTAAAATCGTACTCGATAAGTGTATGGATTTAATGCCTGGCAAAAAAGTGCCGTTAAATTATTTTGTGCACCCAATTGTAGAAAGTTATTACAAAATTCAAGATTTTGAAAAAGCAAATCAACTCACTTCAAATCTAGAAATGACTTATAATGCAGAATTAATATATTATTTGAATTTTCCCAAAGATAAAATCCTAGGTGTTCAATTAGAAATCATCAAAAATTTACAATTCTATAATCAACTCGTTGAAATAGCATCTAAAAATAAACATCCGAATGCAATTAATATTCAACAAAATTTTGAAAAAATGTATAATGAATTTTTAAGACTTTAATTAAAAATTCCTATTTAAAAGCAACTTAATTAATTCTTTAAAAGAAGATTTTTTTTCATCTTGGACGGTTATATTATTAATTAATATATTTAGATCTTGTCTCCGTGCCTCAATATAATCTTCTACAGTTTTTTGAACACCCAACTCGTTGTATAAATCTCGAACCAACTCTATCTTATTAGCAACATCCGAATTATAAATTCTGATCAAATCTGTTTTTTGAGCGAGACTAGCTTTTTTATACGCTGTAACATATAAAAATGTTTTTTTCCTTTCAACAATATCTCCACCTATACTCTTTCCCGTGGTTAATGATTTTCCATATAAATCTAAAAAGTCATCTTGAACCTGAAATAAAACACCCAAAATCTTACCTATACTATTAATAGTATTAATATTTATTTGACCTGAATCTGTCAGTAAAGATGGTGCAACTAATGAAAAGTTAATTAAAACTCCCGTTTTTAACTCTATCATATTTAAATACTCTTCTTCACTAACATTGTCCCTGCCCTGAAAATCTATATCCAATTGTTGCCCTTCGCAAATACGTATTGCAGTTTCTGTAAATTTTTTTAAAATAATACTACTGACTATAGACGATGAAATTAGTTTTTGATATGACTGTATCAGCAAAACATCCCCCGACAAAATAGCCTGATTATTAGACCATTTTGTGTTAATTGTTTCAACACCCCTTCTCATGATTGCATTATCCATTACATCATCGTGAATTAAGGAGAAATTATGCAATCCTTCTATGGCTAGAATTAATGGTTTTAAATCCACATAATTTCCGCCAAACATATCATATGTAACTAATGTGAATACTGATCTTATTTGCTTTCCTTTACTGGAAAGTATATGATTGATAGGGGCATATAATGTTTGAGGGGATCTACTGGTAGACAACGAGGTTATAGTTTCTTGTGAAAAAGAAAAAAAAATTTGCAATGAATTTGAACAACGACTAATCATTTAGTAATGAAATAAGGTATTGACCATATCCATTATTATATGGCTTAGCTAATTTTTTTAACTGACTATCATTTATATATTTTTTACAATATGCTTGCTCTTCAACACAACCCACTTTTAAGCCCTGTCTGTTCTCTAAAACCTGAACGAATTGACTAGCTTCCATAAGAGAAGATACAGTGCCGGTATCCAGCCATGCTGTACCTTTATTCATTTGAATCACATTTAATAAGTTTTGCTCATGATACTTTTTAATTAAGTCCGTGATTTCTAATTCTCCTCTTGGACTAGGCTTTAATTGCTTGACGTAATTAACAACATTATTATCAAAAAAGTAAAAACCAGGAATTGCGTAATTTGATTTTGGTTTTTCTGGTTTTTCTTCAATAGACATGATTTTATTTTGTTCATTAAATTCAACTACTCCATATCTAGAAGGATCCGAAACATGATATGCAAATATTGATGCTCCAATACTTTTTATAGATGGTATAACTATTGAACTTAAAGATGGAAAATAAAAAATATTATCACCTAATATCAAGGAAACATTGTCTTTTCCAATAAAATCTTGTGCTATTAAAAATGCTTCTGCAATACCTTTAGGCTGATTTTGTGTTGCGTAAGATATTGAACAGCCCCATTGTTTGCCATCGAGTAATAAAGATTTAAAAAGTGGCAAGTCTTTAGGAGTGGTAATAACTAAAATTTCATTAATCCCGGATGCAATTAAAGTAGATAATGGATAATAAATCATAGGCTTATCATAAACTGGTATGATTTGTTTGCTAATTGGGATCGTAATTGGATAAAGTCTTGTGCCAGCACCACCGGCTAAAAGAATGCCTTTCATATTATTTTAAACCGTTAAAATGTCTTTTTCTTTTGATGTAAAAATATCATCAACCTTAGAAATATAATTATTTGTCAAAATCTGAATCTCACCTTCTTTGGTTTTTAACACATCATCCGACAAACCATCTTTATTAAGTTTTTTTAATTCATCATTTGCCTCTCTTCTAGCATTTCTGATACTGACCTTACAATTTTCCACCTCTCCTTTAACTTGTTTAACCAAATCCCTACGACGCTCCTCTGTTAAGATAGGTATATTAATTATAATTTTATCGCCTGTATCCTGGGCAACAAACCCTAAATTAGATGTATTAATAGCATTAACTATTTCAGAAATACTATTTTTTTCCCATGGCTGAATTAAAATAGTTCGAGCATCAGGAGTATTTAAACTAGCCATATTATTAATGGCTGTAGGTGTGCCATAATAATCTACCATTATTCCATCTAAAACAGATGTATGAGCTCTACCAGCTCTTATTTTTGACAATTCCATATTTAAATGAGAAACTGATTCATTCATTTTCTCTGTTGCTAGGTCTAAACAAAAAGTTACTTTTTCTTCCATATATTATAATCTATACATAAACTTGTGTGCCTATTGGCTCACCATTTACTAATTTAAGTAAATTACCTGGTTTATTAATATTAAAGACACTAATAGGCAACGAGTTTTCGTGACATAATGTAAACGCCGTCATATCCATAATAGATAGTTTTTTATTAAAAACTTCGTCAAACGAAATTTTCTTGTACTGCTGAGCATCTTTGTTTTTTTCTGGATCATCAGAAAAAATACCATCAACACGTGTTCCCTTAATAATTATATCGGCATTAACTTCTACTGCTCTTAATGCAGCCGCAGTATCAGTGGTGAAATATGGACTTCCTGTGCCAGCTGCAAAAATTATAACTCTACCTTTCTCTAAGTGACGTATCGCTCTTCTTCTAATAAATGGCTCCGCAAGTTCATCAATCTTAACCGCAGACATTAACCGTGTTTGAATATTAATTTTTTCTAAACCAGATTGAAGTGCTAGTCCGTTTATAACCGTTGCAAGCATTCCCATGTAATCTCCCTGTACTCGATCAATTACATTTTCGTCATTACCTCTAAAGATATTCCCACCACCAATTACTAACGCAACCTGCACGCCCTCTTGGACTACAGCTTGAATTTCTTTAGCATAATCAATAACCTTATTATTGGCTATTCCAAAATTTTCTGAACCTGCTAAAGATTCGCCGCTAAGCTTTAATAAAATTCGTTTATATTTCATGAAATCTGATTGCAAAAAAAAAGAAGACAATGTCTTCTTTTAAAAAAATTATTACTACCCTAAGTTTACTCTTTTAAAATTAGTAACATCTAAATTATCATTAGACTCTTTTAAATACTGTATAATAGTTTTTTTCGAATCTTTAATGTAAACTTGATTTACCAATGTGTTTTCTTTGAAAAACTTTTTTAATCTACCTGTCGCTATTTTTTCCAACATATCCTCCGGCTTTCCTTCTTTTCTTGCTAAATCCTTACCTATTTCCATTTCTTTATCTATAATATCCTGACTAATATCTGAATCCTTGAGCCCCAATGGGTTCATAGCTGCAACTTGCATTGCAATATTCTTTCCAACCTCTTCGATTACATCAATACTCATATTAAAACCTACTATAGAGGCTAATTTATTACCTGGATGAATGTATGTTGCCACATAATCCGATGAAATAAAAAAGTAATTACTTAATTCTATTTTTTCTCCAATAACTCCAGTTTGCTCAATTAATTTATCATTAATTGTCATTGAAGAAGTAAAGTTTAATTGTTTTATTTCATCTAAATTATTGCAATTAGAATCTAATGCTAATGATAGAATATTTCTTGCAAGATCTATGAAACTATCATTTTTAGCAACAAAATCCGTTTCGCAATTTAAACATATGATAGCCCCTGATTTTTTATCGCTAGATGATATAGCAAGTACAACACCTTCCGCTGCTTCTCTGTCCGCTCTTTTAGCAGCCACCTTTTGACCTTTTTTTCTTAATACATCTATGGCTTTATCAAAATCTCCACCTGTTTCAACTAATGCTTTCTTACAATCCATCATACCTGCACCTGTTTGCTTCCTTAACTCATTTACTTGTTTAGCGGTAATTTGTGTCATAATTATTTTATTTTGTTTTCTTTACAGATGGATTCTTTTCTTTTTTTTCAGCACTTGATTGTGCTTTCTTTTGAATCTCACGTTCCTGAAATGCTTCTTTAAGACTTTCTGCGACACATGATAAAATTATATCTATACTTTTTGAAGCATCATCATTAGAAGGAATTGGAAAATCAACCAGAGTAGGGTCTGAATTAGTATCAACCATAGCAAATGTTGGTATTCCTAATTTTTTTGCTTCTAAGAGTGCAATTTTCTCTTTTACAATATCAACAAGGAAAATTGCACCTGGCAACCTATTCATATCTGAAATGCTACCTAAATCTTTTTCTAACTTTTCTCGTTTTCTATCTAATTGCAATCTTTCTTTTTTAGATAATGTTAAAATGGTACCATCCTCCTTCATTTTATCAATAGCAGTCATTTTTTTAACCGCTTTTCTAATAGTAACAAAATTTGTTAACATACCTCCGGGCCACCTCTCTGTTATGTATGGCATTTTTAAAGGCTTAATATGCTTCACAAGAATATCTTTTGCCTGTTTTTTTGTAGCAACAAAAAGTATCCTTCTTCCTGTTTTAGCTATTTTACTTAAAGCCTGTGTACTTTCATCTAATTTACTTACCGTTTGGTTTAAATCTAATATATGAGTCCCATTTTTTTCCATGAAAATATATTGACTCATATTTGGATGTCTTTTTCTTGTTAAGTGACCAAAATGAACACCTGCTTTCAATAATGTTTTTACATCTATTGCCATAAAATTATCTTTTTGAGAATTGTGATTTTTTCCTAGCTTTTCTTTGTCCAGGTTTCTTTCTTTCGACCATTCTTGGATCTCTTGTAATTAAACCTTCTTTTCTAAGAAGGCTTTTGTTATCCTCATTCATTTTTACCAACGCCCGGGCAATTCCTAAACGGATAGCCTCTGCCTGACCCGTTAAACCTCCACCAAAAACATTGATATTGATATCAAAATCTTTAAATGATGCTATTGTATTTTGAGATTGTTCTACTTTAGATTGTAATAACATTGTAGGGAAATAATCTTTATAGTCTTTCTTATTTATAACTATTTTCCCTTTGCCAGACTGTAAATACACTCTAGCAACTGACGTTTTTCTTCTGCCTAGTGAATGAATTTTTTCCATAATTTATTTAATATCGTCAAGATTAATTAGTTTAGGCTTTTGAGCTTCTTGATTATGATTATCTCCAGCATAAACATATAAATTTTTATTTATTGCACGACCTAATTTATTTTTAGGCAACATACCTTTTACTGCTTTCTCTACTAATCTAGTAGGATGTTTTGCAAGTAAATCCTTTGCAACAATAGCCCTTTGACCACCTGGATAACCAGTGTGGCTAATATATTTTTTTTGATTTAACTTATCACCTGATAATTTAATTTTATCTGCATTAATAATAACAACATTATCTCCGCAATCCATATGAGGAGTATAGTTTGCTTTATATTTACCCCTAATAATTTTTGCAACTTTGGATGCCATTCTTCCCAGTAAAGCGCCATTTGCATCAACTAAAACCCAATCCTTTTTAATGTCTTTAGGAGTAGCTGATTTTGTGATATATTTATCTTTATAATTTGCCATTGTAAACGTACTTTTATAATATCCAATCAAACTGTTAAATAATCAATAACAGTCAAAAATGGTTTGCAAATGTAACATTTTTTAATTTACAATCAATAAAGTAATCATTTTTTTTAAGAGGTGAATTAAATAATTTTTAATTCTTGTCCTACTTCTGCGAATGCATTTAAAGCAAAATCTAATTGATCTATCGAATGTGACGCGGATAACTGAACTCTAATTCTAGCTAATTTTTTTGGAACTACAGGAAAGAAAAAACCAACTACATAAACTCCTTTTTCAAGTAGTTTTCTAGAAAAATCTTGAGCAATTTTAGCATCATACAGCATTATAGGCACTATTGGGTGAACACCAGGTAAAATATCAAAACCCAAATCAACCATTTTTGATCTAAAATAAATCGTGTTTTTATTTAATTTCTGTCTCAAAGCATCAGAATGATCTAATAATTCAAATGCTTTTATTCCAGCACCTACAATGGACGGAGCTAACGAATTTGAAAACAAATATGGTCTAGATTTTTGTCTTAAAATATCAATAATTGTTTTTGAAGCGGATGTAAATCCCCCCATCGCTCCCCCTAATGCTTTTCCTAGAGTTCCAGTAATAATATCGACTCTATCTAACACGTTACAATGTTCAGCAGAACCTCGACCAGTTGGCCCAATAAATCCTGTTGCATGACAATCATCAACCATAACTAAAGCATTGTATTTTTTAGCCAGAGTACATATTTGATCAAGTTTAGCTATTGAACCATCCATAGAAAATACTCCATCAGTAACAATCATTTTAAATCTAGAATTACGTGCATCTTTTAATTTATCTTCTAGATCCAACATATTAGAGTTTTTATATCTGAATCGTTGGGCCTTACATAATCTTATACCATCTATTATCGAAGCATGATTTAGCTCATCTGATATAATTGCATCCTCATGATTTAATAATGGCTCAAATAATCCCCCATTTGCATCAAATGCAGCCGCATACAATATAGTATCTTCCTTTAATAAATAATTTGAAATAGTATTTTCTAATTTCTTATGAATATCCTGAGTTCCACATATAAATCTAACCGAGGACATTCCAAAACCATGTGTGTCTAATGTAGATTTGGCAGCATTGATAATCTCAGGGTGAGAAGAAAGTCCCAGATAATTATTTGCACATAAATTGATAACTCTTTCATTATTTACCTGAATTGAAGAAGATTGTGAAGAGGTGATAACTCTTTCATCCTTATATAAATTTTGCTTTTTAGTTTCTGAAATTATATTTGAAAAAAAATCTTCTGTAGAATGTTTCATAATAACAGTAACTATACTAATCCTTGATCAAGCATTGAATCAGCTATTTTAATAAATCCCCCAATATTTGCTCCCTTAACATAGTCAATGTAATCTTTTTGGCTACCATATTTAACACATATTGAATGAATATTTTTCATAATCTCTTTTAACTTATTGTCTACTTCTTCACTAGGCCAATTCATTCTTAAAGAATTTTGAGACATTTCAAGACCTGACACTGCAACACCGCCTGCATTTGAAGCCTTTCCTGGGGCAAATAAAATTTTATTTTTTTGAAATTCATTAATAGCACCAGCTGTTGAGGGCATATTAGCACCTTCAGCTACAGCCAAGCAATTATTTTGAATTAATTTTTGTGCATCTGAATGTGTTAATTCATTTTGAGTGGCGCATGGTAGCGCAATATCACATGGAACACCCCAAGGAGTTCCTTTGGAAAAACTGCAATCAAATTTATCTGCGTATTCCGAGATTCTTCCTCTACGCACGCCCTTTAATTCAAATACATATTCTAATTTTTTAGAATCGATACCGTTGGGGTCATAAATGTGCCCTGAAGAATCTGATAAGGTAATAACCTTGGCACCCAATTCAATTAATTTTTTACAAGCATACTGTGCCACATTTCCCGAACCAGATATAGCAACACTCTTATTACGAATATCAATATCCTGAGCAGATAACATTTCTACTAAAAAGTAAATTAGGCCATATCCTGTGGCTTCTGGACGAATTAATGACCCTCCCCAATTAGCACCTTTACCAGTTAAAACACCTGTAAACTCATTTTTTATGCGCTTATATTGTCCAAACATGTAACCTATCTCTCGACCACCAACACCAATATCTCCAGCAGGCACATCTGTATTAGGGCCAATATGTCTAGATAATTCCAACATAAATGACTGACAAAATTTCATAACTTCATTATCGGACTTACCCTTCGGGTCGAAATCAGAACCACCTTTACCTCCACCCATTGGCAACCCAGTTAGTGCATTTTTAAATATTTGTTCAAATCCTAAAAACTTTAAAATTGACAAATTAACAGAGGGATGAAATCTTAAACCTCCCTTATATGGGCCAATAGCTGAGTTATACTCAACTCTATAACCTCGATTTACACACTGATTACCCTTATCATCCAACCAAGGAACTCTAAACATAACAATTCTTTCGGGCTCAATAATCCTATGTAAAATATTTGTCCCGTCGTACTTCTTATGATTAGAAATAAATGGCACAACTGCTTCTAAAAACTCTTCAGCAGCCTGCACAAACTCAGGCTCGTTGGGGTTTTTATTTTTTAAATAATTGATTAATTCTTCTAAATAAGACATATATTAATATAAATTTTTTAAGTTTTACAACATTATTATACTGAAGCAAATCTAATTATATTTTTGATAAAATTCACTTTAATTACAAAAGTTTAAAATATGACTATATTTGCCAAAATTGATTTTAGCTAAATTATGAAAAAACTTCTGTTAATTGCTCTTTTTTTTGTGTTTAAAATTACACTTTCACAAATAGGATCCCTGGAGGGAAAAGTATTAGAAAAATCCAGTAATTCTCCTTTAATTGGTGTTAATATTACAATCAAAAACTTATCTGACACGTCGTCAAATAGCATAAGAAATCAACTTTATAATATATTAGGTACAGCAACAAATTTACAAGGAGAATTCAAAATCAATAATCTACTAAGCGGTAACTATGAAGTCTCCGTATCTTATATTGGATATGAAAAGCAAGTCCATCAAATTGAAATTAAAGATGACAAATCGACATATGAAACATTCCTCCTTGAAAGTAGCAACACAGAAATTGATGTAGTAGTAGTCTCAGCTGGTAAGTTTGAACAAAAATTAGAAGAGGTCACTGTATCGATGGACATTATTAAAACCGACTTAATAGAAAATAAAAACACCGTAGATCTGGGAGCCCTAATGAACCAAAGCCCTGGTGTTCAAGTGGTTGATGGACAAGCTAATATAAGAGCAGGAAGTGGATGGAGTTATAATACTGGAAGTCGTGTATTAGTTATGATTGATGACATGCCGTTACTTAGTGGTGATAGAGGAACTGTAGAGTGGAATATGATTCCCATGGAAAACATTTCTCAGATTGAAGTCATAAAAGGAGCTTCATCCGTATTATTTGGATCATCCGCCTTAAATGGCGTAATTAATGTGCGTACTGCGTACCCCAAAGGAGATGATCCTGAAGTAAACCTATCATTCTTCTCTGGCTTTTATGACAAACCCTCAAGAGAAGGGCTACATTGGTGGGGAGATGAAGCAAGACAATTTACCGGAAGTTCTTTTAGCTATGCCCAATATAAAAACAATACGGGTATTATTCTTGGAGGAAATATTTACACAAATGATGGGTATAAAGGTGGATATGTTACAGATAGTACTTCCTCTCGTTTTGGGCAAATACTTCCTGTAAGTGAGAAGTGGGCCAGATTTAACTTTAATATTGAACGCAACCCTATAGAATACCCAGGACTAACAATCGGAGTAAACGGAAATATAATGTATCTACATCAATATGAATCCCTAATATTTGCTAGTGATTCTATAGGATTCACTCCAATTGGTGTGCCCGAAGGGGATACTCCGGCCCTATGGACACAAGTAATGTACACAATTGACCCACATATAAAGTATATTAACCCTAATAATAATACAAGACACTCTTTAAAATCTCGATTTTTTAAAGATGATTATAAACCATTTGATGAGGAAGAAGGGTACTCAACTGTGTTTTACAATGAATACCAATTTCAAAAAACATGGAAAATGAAATACGGGCATATCGTCAGCACATCAGGTTTAACTTCAAGTTATATTAAAGGTGATTATGACGCTGTTTATGGCGGAGGTGGCATATCTCCAACTAAAGAAATGTTTAATTATAGCGCATATTCACAATTAGACCTTAAATATAAAAGACTTAATCTTTCTCTGGGAGCACGTGTTGAACAACTACATTTTCAAGATGAAATATTCACAATACCAGTACTCAGATCTGGTTTTAATTATAGATTATTTCAAACAACCTTTTTAAGAGGTTCAATCGGCCAAGGATATAGATATCCAACTATAATGGAGTCCTTTGTGAAAACCGACTACCATCCCGTGTATGTTTATCCCAACCCGGACTTAACAGCGGAATATGGCTGGAGTGCGGAATTGGGACTAAAACAAGTAATAAAGATTGGTGAATGGCAAGGAATGTTAGATTTTGCTGGATTCATAATGCACTATCATGATATGATTGAATTTACTTTTGGGCAATGGGATCTTCCGAACCCCGATGACCCTTTAAGTAATTTTTTTGGGATTGGATTTAAATGTGTAAACATTGGTGAAACACGAATTACTGGATTTGAAACATCATTGATTGGAGAGGGTACAATTGGTGAAATCGGTGTTAATTTATTAGCTAGCTATACATTTGCAAAGCCAGTTATCATAAACCCTAATGAAACTTATTATGAGTATATTAATGCAGAAGGAGATCTCGTTTCTATTAATTACAACACCTATGATGACAATGAATTCTTAGATGATGAGGGAACCATTTTAAATCCTAATTATAATCCAACTGGAGCAAGTTATAACAATAGTGGGGACATTTTAAAATATCGCCATGAACATTTAGTTAAGTTTGATATTAATCTAGAATATCCTAATGGCATTTCAACAGGATTAAGCACTAGATACAATTCAGCTATGCAAAATATGGATGCTGTATTTTCCTATGGTTTATTTAATGAA
>MDSW01053085.1_pt1 | contig 15620 bp, 14 predicted proteins | sample 811171 | NCBI WGS metagenome assembly MDSW01 (sample SAMN05326641, study PRJNA326480) | marine metagenome | isolation source: seawater | place: Atlantic Ocean: North West | collected 2012
CGAAAGCTCGGCATGAATGCCCCGAATGTCTGAAGCGTTACTTCGTGTGAATTCCCGCATGATGAAAATAGAAGTTTGTGCTGTTCGAGCTTTGTTGGAAGGAATTTAACCCCAATCAAGAACAAAGAAAGTCCCACAAACATAGAGCTAAGGCTCTGAATCATCATCAAAACAAGCCCGAGCACTGCCAAACCGGCAGGCAAACCCATTTCGATCGGGCTTGGCTTTTCGATGATGTGTTGAAAACCGGTTACCTCAGCGTCCATGACCAACTGGACATCGATACGTGGCACACCGTCTTGATGCAGTGTTGTTTTTACGACTCTGAATAAACCATCACCAACAAGAATCGATGTTGATTGCAACCCATCTTTTGATTCGGAAAGAGGGAATTCTTCAACCTCTTCTCGGTTGTTATGGAACAACGGTTTTGCTCGAATTGGTAAAGCAAGCACATCCATTCTTTCAAACGAATCAACCTGTTCATCATCACCATCGTGCTCATCAATCACTGCTTCCTCATCAGGCTCAGAAGAGGATTCCGACTCACTCGCCATGAATTCACCTTAATCGAACAATGAAATGAACGTAACGGAATCAACGATGCGTCTCTGAGAACCACGATTTAGCACCGCTTTTGGCGTCAAATCCCTTACCAGGTTTTGTACCAACAACGGTTGATATCGAAGCTTCGGATGCGATTTCCTGAATCCGGTCACTGATTGGACCGTTGATAATGAGAGCTTGGACACCTTCCGTTCCAGCAGCCGACTTGGCTATTGAGCCAGCTCCCATTTCTTCGCTTACGCTACCATCAGAGAGAATGAACATTGCTTTGTTCTTCCCTAGTCCGTCTTGGTGATCGAACATTTCTTGGATTTCGGCTGGAGCAATTTCAGACTCATAGACTTCAGACATATCTTCGACCCATTCATTGTTGCTACCACCGTGTTTTTCCTCGTCTTCTTTGTCTTGAGCTTTCATGGTTTTTGCAAATTTCGAAGCATCGACCTTCATCGACAATGTTTTCGTGATTGTCTTTTGAGGTAAGAGTTCCCATTCTTGACCGACGGGTGCTTGTGCAACAAAGTCCACTTTGAGAATAGCATGCAGTTGTCGGAACAGCATCTCGCCGCCACGATCGCCATCGATAGCAAGGGTAACAGATTGCTTTGCATTTGCCAAATCAACCAATTCCTGCTTGATATTGCCAGCACCGTCAGCGCTGATTGCATTCTTTACGCCACAATTAAGCAGATTGATGACATCGTTTCGCCCTTCAACAATAATGAGCGAATCCGAGCTTTGGACATTTGGGCCGCAGGTGAGACCGTGGAAATTGGTTGCAGTTCCGACTGTCAAAACAGAGCGGACCTCTTCGACTACAGTCTTTGATGCGGCTTCCCCAGAGTTAACCAGCGCAAGCAGGAGCTCTTTTGCTCGATCGACCACAGCGGTTCGCTTTGTTGCGCGAACATCTGAAATTTCAATAACACTAATCTTTGCTTGACATGGACCAATACGATCGATGGTTTCCAATGCGGAACCGATAATTGCTGTTTCCACATTGTCCATGCTGCTTGGAATGAGAATCATTCCGTGCACCTTTCCACCCTTTGTTTCCATTTCGACATCAACGTGGCCAACACGAGCAGTTCGTTGCAACTTCCTAAGTTCTAAGTCATCGCCGAGCAGACCTTCGGTCTGGCCCATGATTGCCCCAATGATATCCTTTCGCTGTACAGTACCGTTGACCTTAATATCAGCCTTAATCATGTACTTCATTGCTTTTCCTTGTTTATTTCCTGAATTGTTTTTTCGACCCAAATAAAGTCCTCCTTTCGGCCTCCTCACAGTCGGCACATCAACCCGTTAGGGGATGCAGTACAACGGTTTGACAAAAATGTCCAACCAAGTGAATGTGATTCAGCAATTGACCCTGTGGCTTTTCCCTTTTGAATGCTGTGGACAAATGAAGGGAAAAAATTAGATTCGCTGATTCTCAACCGAATAAAACCTGAAAAATTTACGAAATCATCGCGTGGGTTCAAGAAGAAGTTCTCCTTACGTCGGTTCGTGTCCGCCGAATCAGTGCACCGTCTTGCTGCATTTCGCAGCACAATCGAGGTCATGTTACTCGATGGCGTACTCACGCGTGAGGAGAAGCGACTCATCATCCGACTCTCGTCTTGTCTCAATCTCGATTCGCACCAACCTGCAGAAATCTACCAAGCAATCATGGACAATGTGGAAACAGAAAAAGGAGATATTCTCACGGCCGAAGAGCAGCACGAGATTTACAAAACTGTCTTTGAGGTAGCGATCATCAATGCATCACTTTCCAAGGATGAGTTTAGGGTCATGGCACACCTTCGAGAAATATTTTCAATCGACGATGAGGAACACAATCTCGTCGAACGAGAGTTAAGAGACATGGTGAAGGAGCGATTTGAAGACCCAAATGTTGTTGAAAAAACGCTAAACACTCTTCGAGATTCAGTTCGAGTTGTAACAACTTTATTCGACAATGTTCGGAAAAAGAACAACGGTGAAACGCGATGAAAGCGACCTCACTCGATGATTACCTTGATGGCTTTGATTCCTTTCCCAATCGACGAAGTAAGCGATTGTCCATGCTCCGTGAAGCTTACACTTACGGTGTACCAGGCATGATGACGAAGTCAATGACCGACCGCCTTGCTCAGTCTGGACATTATTCGTTTCATATCGGCACCCCTGACCCTGAAATGAGGCGTATTGCCTCATGGATGCTCACCAACGAAAAAGATCGATTGAAGATTGCAAAGTTCATCCCGAAGATTTGGAAACGAGGCGGTAGAGAGGATCTCAAATTGGTTGGGCTCCTTCTAGCGAATATGTCCGATGACGAACTCGGTGAAAGTGGCTGGACCGTATTTCTCCAATTGATTCAAGACCGTGTTTCCGTAGAGGTCTTTCTTGAGACCGCAGAGGAGTTCTTACGTGGAGGTCGTGAACTACCTAGCGATACTTGGATTCGCGACGCTGCAGCCCAAAGCGAAGTATGGGCTCAATTGATGGTTCTCATGCTTTCACTTGATGAATCTCGAGCAAAATCACATACAACGCTCCTCTACGGTACACCTCAAGGTGGAGAATTGTTTGAACGGATTCGTAACCGACTTATCGAACGAGTATCTTGATGTGCCTCAGACTCTTCCTAATATTATGGCAGAGCGCTTTCTACCAACGGAAGACCCTGTCCTTGAACAGGTTCTAACATGGACCGTCGAGCGTGATGCGAGAGATGTTCGGCGCCTCCTCGAATGGTTGCCGCAAGCACGCTCCAGTCGAGAACGACAGGCCCTTCTCGACCGGGTAAGGGATTTACTCGATGAGTTGGAACAGGCGATGTCTGCATTGGACGAACTTGTGTGAATACCATGCCGCTGCTGTGTTTAATTCTCGCTGGAGGAAAGAGCACTCGAATGGGCCAAGACAAAGCATTGCTTTACGACTCAACCAATATCCTATCGAAGAAACTTGAAGCGTTAGGATGCAGAGTCCTCATCGCATGTGGGAGTCGGGAACGAGCGCATCATTTCGATTCCAATTGTTGGTTCGACCCGCCCTATTCGAATTCACTTGGTGAGGTCATCTACGCATTTGTTGCGGAACACGATGAGGAGGTGCAGCTCTTCCCATGCGACATGTACAGGCTTGATGATGCCGCACTTGCAGCAATTCTCGCTCAATCGCCCGGCGTCCCTCTTGACAGTGAATCGAAAGAACAGTTCACCCTAACACGCATACCTGCACAATCCAACCTCCCTAAAGCAATGAGCTTAAGCGAACTGTTCTCAGGCTTGGAGCGTAACAACCTGAATTTCCTCGGTAACCGATTGGAGAATTTTAATCATCCAGACCAAATCGATGACCTGAGCAAACCAGATCAATAATTTCTGGATACATCTGGTGTTCTTCAACTTGGATTCTTTTCGAGAGAAGAGTCCGTGTGTCAGAATCAAAAACAGGAACACGGCGTTGAGCAAGAATCGGGCCTGAATCCATGCCTGAATCAACAACATGCACCGTACAACCACTTACTCGAACACCAGAAGCCAATACCTTCGTATGCGCATCAGCCCCAGGGAAAGCGGGGAGCAAAGAGGGGTGTATGTTAATGATCCTGGGATAGTACCTCTCAACAAAATCTGCGGAGAGCAAGCGCATGTACCCGGACAAAACGATGAGATCAACATCAAACTCATCCAACTTATTCCGTATTCGCGATTCATGTTCAAGGCGCCTTTCCTCTTTTGGCAAATTGTAATCCACGGTTTCTACAACAACTGGAACCTTATGTTGTTCTGCATATTCGATTCCTCCAGCGTTCTCTTTGTCTGTAAAGCAAACAACTGTTCGGTGGATGCATTCATCTCGATTCTGGTGGATGAGAAGCGCATTCATCCCGGTTCCAGACCCCGAGAAGAAAACTGCAATTCGGAGCGGAGTTGAAGGACGGCCGCCCTTCTCTACAATCTGGATCTCCCCCATGGACAGTCGAAGGACTGCTTGATTTCAGTCCTTCCGCTTCGTTGACGCGTCCAACGTAGTTGTGATACGCAAGAGGATGGTTGGAACTTCAGTCGAATCAACGTTCCTTAAGATGAACTGCAAGACGATTTGCAATTGAAATCCCCACATCAGTACAAGAAGCAGTCCCGCCGAGATCGTATGTCAAGGAAGAACCGTCTTTGAGGTGCTCAGCAACACTTTGATCGAGGATTTTGGAGACACTTAGCAAATCGTCATCGTTCGAGCGACGCGCAAGCCAATCCAACATCATTTGAACAGAATTAATGCTAGCAATTGGGTTGACCTTGTTCTGTCCAGCGTGCTTTGGGGCGGAACCATGGACTGGCTCAAAGAATGCGTGATCATCACCGATGTTCCCAGAGGCGGCCATTCCCATTCCACCTTGCAAGACAGATGCAAGATCGGTTGCAATGTCCCCAAACATGTTTGAGGTTACAACGACATCGTAAAATTCAGGCGTCCGTGTTAACCACTGTGTAAACGCATCGATGTAGCCGTAGTCCTTTTCCACGTGTGGATATGAAGCCGCAACCGCATCAAAGGTTCTGCGGAAAAGCTGACAGCCACGTGTGACATTGCTTTTGTCAATGCATGAAACTCGAGAAACACCGTCGACGGGGGCCCCATTCCGAGTATTGCAAATTTCAAAACCCATCTTGATCAGTCGCTCCGAGCCGTGCGAGGATATCGGCCTCGGATCGTATGCGACCTCACCGTGCAAACCAGGGAAATTGATTTCTGGAGGCTCATAACCTTCCAATCCTTTCGCACGCTGGGCACTTCGGTGTAAAAGAGAATGATAGAGCCCCTCTGTGTTTTCACGAAGAATAACCATGTCGACCATATTAGGGTCCCAGATGTTTGTGAACCGTCCATGGACTTTGTGCGGGACTCCTTCGTAGAGACGAATTGGACGAACGTTTGCGTACAAATCCAAGCCACTTCGCATTCCAAGGATGACTGAGCCGCCTGCGAGGTCACCATTGGGGAGTCGTGCACCTGGGTAGCCGATTGCCCCCATAAAAATCGCATCTGCATCATCTCGACAAAACTCAAAGGAGCCTTCTGCCCACTCCTCACCAGTAGCAACATAATGCTGCCCACCACAAGGGATTACAGTCTGTTCGAAACCATGATTCGTGTGCTCTTGGATTGTGTCCAAAATACGCTGGGCTTCGACCGCCACCTCCTTCCCCGTGCCATCGCCGGGGAGCACTGCAATAACGTGGTCGCTCATGGTTCCTCGATATGGCAATACTACATGAATGAGACCCATTTCTCATATGATGCGTTCAGTGCCTGAACAGCCTGTGGCCAGTAAACAGCATGGAAACACCGAGACGATTGGCGGCATCAATGACTTCTTGATCTCGAATCGAACCGCCAGGCTGCACAATCGAGGCAGCACCAGCGGCAGCAGCTTGCTCCAATCCATCAGCAAATGGGAAGAAGGCATCGCTTGCAAGGACACATCCATCGGCACGTTCTCCAGCCCGTCGAGCTGCGATGCGTACTGCTTCAACACGACTTGTTTGACCCGGACCAATTCCCACCGTTGCTAGACCTTGAACCATAACAATTGCATTTGACTTAACCTGCTCGCAAACGCGCACTGCGAATTTCATAGAATCAATCTCTTCCTGCGTCACCTTCTTCTCTGTAACTGTCTTCGCCGTCGACCAGTCAATAATCGGGGCTTCTTCCGTTTGAACAATCCATCCTCCTTCAATTTGCTTGAGAATGCGCTTCCGATCAAGCGGAGCCAGTCGGTTCTTTGGGGAATCGATTGTAAGCAAACGGCGATTCCCTTTTTGCATAATGAATTCTTTCGCATCCTCAGCGTAGCCCGGAGCAATCAGTACCTCAATGAACAAATCAGCCATCGCTTCCGCAGTATCGAGGGTCACAACTTCATTGAAGCAGATGATTGAGCCAAACGCAGACTCAGGATCGCTCGCAAGTGCATCTCTGTATGCATCGACTTGCGACGCTGCGAGAGCAACGCCACATGGATTGTTGTGCTTGACAATAACACACGCATGCGGAGTATCTGGCCATTCGTCGGTCGAAAGCGAACGACACAATCGCAGAGTAGCGTCCGCATCTGAGTAGTTGTTGTACGACATTGCTTTGCCACCCTCGACGTGAGCGGTAACGAGTGTCGAATGGTGTCCAACCGCATCATCATCAACAAACAGCGCAGCGCTTTGGTGAGCATTCTCCCCGTACCTCAAGGTATCCATCTTAATTGCAGACGCCAAGAGTGTGTCATGGAATCGGCTCGATTGTTCGCTCACAGCATCAAACGATTCCGGTACACCGTTCCATCGCTGGTGCAGAGTGTTGGAAATGGCAACGTCGTAAGACGCAGTATGCTGGTATGCAGCAAGAGCAAGCTCTTGTCTTCGACTCACCGGTACGCCAGAAGGCTCGCCTTTTGCCTGGGTAAGGTCTTCGATAATTGAATCGTAATCATTCGGATCACAGCAGATGATAACATTCGCATGATTTTTCGCTGAAGCCCGCACCATGGTTGGTCCGCCGATGTCGATCATTTCCAACAATGCATCTTTGTCGAGCGGTGGATCAGCGGCAGCCGCAGATACGAATGGATAGAGATTACAGGCAACGAGAGAAATAGGTGTGTACTGGAGATCAGCCATTCCAAGCCGATCCTCTTCCTTCTGCATACGTGCAAGAAGTGGACCGTGTATTGCTGGGTGCAGGGTCTTCACACGCCCATCAAAAATTTCGGGATGTTGCGTTACATCTGAGACACTCATCACCTGCAAACCAGCATCTTTGAGCATCCGGGCAGTGCCCCCTGTTGAAACCAATTCAAAGCCTAGTGCTGCAAGCGAAGTTGCAAATTCTACAATGCCAGTTTTGTCCCATACGCTAAGAAGAGCGCGAGGTTTTTCCGAGTCCATGGTTGTACCCGTTATCGACCTCTAGTGCGTCTTTGTTATCAAGCATGTGATGAGCCCACTTGCTCAATCACCGCGTGATGAAATGACCTGGTCAACACGAAGAAGACCGCACGCAGTCTCAACTGCAGCTTGCAATGCATGGGAAACGGTGAACGAGGAAAGCAAGACATCTTCAATTTCTCCAATGCTACCGTTTTTGCAGACACCGTATCTGTTGGATTGATTTCGATGGGCTGCACGCAATTGCAGCAATGTGTCAATTTGATCTTCACCAGCATTGAGCGCAAGTGTGCTCGGTATTGTTTCAAGTGCCCGAGCGAATCCTTCAATGGCCAAGCGCTGCCTGCCGGATATTGATTCAGCTTGTTCTCGCAAATGAAGTGAAGCAGCGATGTGAAACGCTCCTCCTCCAAGCAAGGTCCCAGGATGTTCAATGACCGCTTCAAGAGAGCGCAGAGCGTCGTACATGGCACGAATGTATTCCTCCACAGCAGCACCTTGCCCACCACCGACATCGACCGTAACGAGGCCTGAATGTTGGCCAACATCAACAATCAAACGTGTTCTTCGTCCATCTTCACGCTCAGTAACATCAACAAGAGCAGATTGGACCGATCCTAATTGACTGGATGAGACATCGTCGAGATGATTAATGAGCGATGCTCCTGTTGCTGCTGCAATGTCTTCAATACCATCGTCTTCCATCATCCCAACGAGAAGAATCCCACGTTCGTTGCAAGCATGCTGAACTCGATCATCGACTTCCTTTGACGTGAAAACAACCAGCGCACCAGAATTCACGAGAACATCGATTTTGTTTTGCAGAAGGCTCTCTTCTGCATCTAAAAATGCCAGCATCTGTTCTGGGCGTTCAACTTCAATCTCTGCATCACGTTTGGTCTTTTGAATCGTCAGCGGACAAGTGAGAGCAAGTACCTTGCAAGGTTGAGTGATTTTTGGTGTCCTTTCTGAATCAAACTTCTTGTCGATGATAACCCCCTTGACCAATCGGGTTTCTTTCAGTGAATCATGCCCACGCTTGATCATCCGAACACTCTCTGCCCGGACAGGCCTTCCACTTGCTTGGATGGTGGTCATGCACTCGACAAGAAGGCGAGCGAGGTCGTCCCCGCCCGATTCCGCTGACTTTCCAACCATCGCTGTTTTTGCGACGGATTGTAAAGAATCTTGACTCACATCGGTTAGTGAATACGCATCTAAGAGAGTAAGTGTTTGGCCAATTGCCTCTTGGTATGCTTCGACGAGAACGAGGGGGTGGACTCCACGCTCCAGCAGTCGACCTGCCTCTTTCATCAATTCACTCGCAAACAACAGACAACCTGTGACACCATCCCCGCAAGCGTTTTCTTGAGATTCAGCGAGTTGTACAAACGCCTTTGCAGCAGGATGCTTGACGAGCAAATCGGCAACAATTTTCGCGCCGTCGTTTGTGATTGCATTCTCTCCGTTGGTTTTGTACATCATCTTGTCCAGACCGTTTGGGCCAAATGTACGACGAAGAATATCTCCAAACGCGACAGCAGCGCCAACCAACTTCTTGGTTACAGCCACGCCGCTTGTCACTGAAGTCGTTGGTCGAACAATTACAACAGGCGCACGGCCAGATCCATCGTCTTGTTGCGCCATGTTTGCGGGGCGTGACTGTTCTTCAAGAAGTCTCCTTCTCAACGGCGACGACCTTTTCGCGTCTTTTTCGACCGGCCATGCTGCTCATAGGCGCGGCTTTGGTACGCGCGACGGTCTTGATCATCACTCCAAATTGAATGTTCTGACACATCATCTGAATCAGGCAAATTATCAAGCGATTCAATGGTAAGGCGTAACCCACCGAGTTGATCTTGGAGGGCCCGAACGTTGTCACCTCCTCGACCAACCAATGTCGAAATCATGTTGCTTGGAGCATAGACTGTCGCCGCTGAGTCGCTTGTAAACTGCACCCGGACATGAACACCAGCCCATTGCCGAATGGTGTGAATAAGCTGTTTCTGCGCAAGCTCCTGAATGGGCCTTTTTTGCCCCGCTTCGGAAACTGGAACGACAGCAAGTTCAGAGCCGAAAGCGAACATTTCGTGTGTTACCTTCCCTGTTGGGAATTCGACAACCTCGATGACTGGGCGCGCAAGCTCTTCTTGCATTCCAGAGGGTGGCTTCACAGTCATTCTCAATTCAAGCACTTGCTGTATTTGTCCTGCCTCAACGTGAAGAACGGTGTCAAGAACCTGAGAAACCAAACCCAACTCAACCTTTCCAATCAATCGCTGAATGGCCTCAAGAGCAGAATTTGCGTGCGTAACACCAAGCAAACCTACACCAGCAAGCCGTACGTCTGCGAAAATCTCGAAGTCACGAGCACGTCGCACCTCGTCGAAGATTACAAAATCTGGGCGGACTAAGAAAATGATTTCTGCTGTTTTCTCCAAATCTCCTTCTAGAGGGGCATACTGTGTAATTCGGTCAGCGAGTTGCAAATCTCTCGGTGCCTCCATTGTCTTGACCATGGCTCCAATGTCATCGTCGAGATATTCCGCAATCGCTTGTGCTAAGGTCGTTTTCCCAGAGCCGGGCCGTCCACAAATGAAAACGCCCCGATGGTGATTGGATAAACGTTCAACGATTTTTGGATCGAGGTTGTAATCGCTCAGCGATAGTTTTGCAACCGGTCGAACAACGGTGATTTCCCGGGCATCAGAAAATGGCGGACTTGCACACGTAATCCTTAGGTCTCCTAATTGAAGAACTTGGCATCCTTTCCGGTCAATTTCCAAAAAACAGTCGCTTCGATGTTGATTGTCTTCAACAACTGTCTGCAAGGATTCCTGCAAGGATTCCAACCGAAGATTGTCCCACTCGCCACGCTCTGTTTCAAGTTCAACCAAGTTGAGATTACCAATCGTTCCACGTTTTACTCGTGGGGGGCAATCGGCCTTCAGAAAGATTGTGTGGACATCCGCCTCGAGCAATTCTTCCAGTTCGGAAGGGAGGTCAGGGTGTTCACCATGCTTTGCCATCGAGCAGATGTCAGGGCGGAGGCCTTTGACACTTCGCCCACTTATGAGGGCGTCCTACCTGGTTCGAGCATTCCAAACGTCCACCAAATGTAGGCATTCGTACCAATGCTTCCAATGATTGACCCAACCAATGGGAAATCGTAGAAGTAAATGCACCAGTAAGTAAGTCCTGCAGTCACGGCAACAAAGGTGAGAATGTTGAGAATGCCCCCGTTTTTCATTCCACTTAATCGGATGGTTTTCTCATAGTGACTTGCTCCCCAGAGCATGGCGACGATGACGGAAAGAATCGAAAATGCGACCGCTGCATCGAGGACAGAGTCTTGAATCAACCATGTCGCAAACGAAGCAATGGTGACGCCGGCAAGAAGCCAGAGCATGACACGTTCGGGGCTCATGTTAGACCCAGTTGGCTTCATCTCTTCAATTCTCGTGTCTTTGAACGTCCTTGCGCTGTTAATTGCAATCGAGCTTGCTCAACGCATTTGATGGTTCGAAGAATAGAGCCAGTTGAAGCTGCGGAGGAGGACGAATCAGACTGAAGGAAGTCAAGAAGAACAGCTTCCAGCGGCGTGTGATTGGGTTCAACAGATTTGATTGTGGAATGATCCTGCAGGATCTGATATTGTTCGTGTTGCTGCAATTGTACAAGAATCCTGCCGTTTCGCCCGATTACTTCCAATTCAGCAACGTCGGTTTCAGTCTCCCATCCAACGTCGATGCTAATCTCGACTTGGTTTGGATATTCCAATGTCAATGCACAGTATGTACGAGAACCGACGACTTCGGAAATCCGCAAGGGGGTTTGTCCGTCGAGAAGAAACTCTGCCAAATCGATACCATGAATCGCTAATGTATCCAATGCATGCGACGACTCATCGCCTTGACGTTGTACGTTCTTACAATACCGAATGGATTGAATGGCTCCAATTTTGCCAGATCGGATTTGGTTTCTTGCATCGATGATGCACGGATGAAATCGTAAAAGGAATCCGCTCTTGATGGTCTTGCCTTCGTGAACGGATGTGGAAACAAGCGATGAAGCATGATCAAATGTTGTTGCAATTGGCTTCTCAAGAAAGACATTGACTCCTTTGTTGAGAAACATCGTTCCGAGTCTGTAATGGGTTTCATTGGGCGTTGCTACGATAACGGAATCGAGATCGAACTGCTCGACAAGTGTGTGTGGATCATTGTGCAACAATATACGATTATCTTCAACCCTTGCGAGTGCGATTGGATTCACATCGCATGCAACGATGCATTCGATGTCAGCTTCCTCAGCAAGATTCTCCAACGCATGAAGATGCTTCGACCCCCATCTGCCGCAACCAACGACACCCACTCGTTGCGACATGATTCAACGCTTACCTCTCAGCAATTGAGGTTTGGCTTCTTTCCATGCCTAGTTGTCGTAGTAGGCATACGTTGGATACTCGATGTCAAAGGTGACTACATCGGTCAATTCCATACTCGTCAAGTTGTGAACGGTTATGCCAGCACCAGAGAAAGCATAGATGAAGTCACCCATGAAAATGGTCCGTCGAATGTTTTCGTCCCCACCCCACCAATGGTTGACATCTTCATGATTGAGGAGAGAGGAATGATTCACTTCACCATGAACGGACATGCTTCCAGTTGCTTCATCGACATTGACAATGATGGCTTTTGAAACGTACTCATAGTTCCACTGAGAATAACCCCCATCTTCGTTGTAAGTCTCAACATACCGATAGGTCGAGAGCGGAACAGCGAGCATTTCCTTTGGCCCCCAGTACTGGAACGCCTTGTGCTCGTACATTGCCTCAGAATAAGACCATGTCCATCGACCATTATCCGGATCATCCACAGGCGAGAGCATCAGTGTATCAGCCACAGCTGGTTGCGTCAAGTCGCTAATGTTGAACGTGGATAGACGTGTGCTTGACCAATCAAGCCCTAATCCATCTTCCCCAGCAGGACCCATACCAATTGTTAGGAGCATATCATCGTGTAGTGGATGAATGTAAGTTGAGACACCAGGAACTTCGAGTTCGCCGAGGATTGTTGGTGTTGATGGGTCCGACAAATCGATGGTCCAAAGGGGGTCAATTTGTTCAAATGTGACGAGATAAGCCCGATCTTCAACAAATCGTGCCGACCAGATACGTTCTCCTTCTGCAATACCGTCGATGCGGCCATATTCAAGCAAGATTTGTTGATCCGTTTGTGGGTCGACGCCACGAACGAGTGTGATGACCGATGAGGACATCGGTTCAGGATCTTCCATCCACCATCGATCCCATTGGCCAATAGTTGTTGCAATGCGCAGAACACCTTCGTGTTCAGAGAGGCTGAATTGATTCAGAATTTGTCCATCAATACGTCCTGAACCGGTGTACGTTGTGACTCCTGGTACAGAGATGTCGAAGGTGTGAATGTTGGTCATATCATCGACCTCATCTTGACCCCAAAACCACCACCAGTCCCATGCGTTTTCGGTCAAAACCAGAGCATCCGTTGATGCGTAGACGAGTGGGTGATTGCTGAGAAGGTGGTCAGATTCGTAATCAAATGTAGACGAAAATAAATCCAGCGAGAGAATGTTGGTAAACCCACGACTGAATCCATCCATTGGTTTTGCAAAGTTTCCACATCCTTCAGAACGCATATCATGTTCGGTGATTTGACCATCAATGCGTTGGTAGATTTTCGGAACAAGCTCTTCCAATGTTATGGACTCGAGAATTTTTTCATTCGCTTGAATGGTCTCATAGGCAATTATTTCACGGTAGGTTCTGCGTTGCGGATCCTCCCAATTGAGGTCGTAGTACTCGCTTGGCATGTTGAGCCAGCTCGACAATCCAGGAATGTTCAGCCACGAGTGGGTGATGGCTCGAATGGAGCCGTCAATTTCCCTTGCATCGACATTGTATCCTTCCAAGTAGAGTTCCTGAATCACCTCTGGACTCGATCTGTCCGAGATGTTGTATGTGGTGTACTTGGTCAATGAATCGACTCTCCATTCACTGTAATCGCCGCCCCAACGCAGGTATTCGTAGAGAGCATCCTCAGCGTCGACGTTCCATGGACTGTATCTTGACAAGACAATTAATCGGTCACCGCGCAACATCATAGAAATTGGCGAACCTTCGATGGAAGAATTGCTTGCAAATTCAATCCCCCCATATTCTGGGACGCTCATGATTGAGAGTGTTGAACCTTGTAAAGCATAGATGAAATACCCATCTGTCTTGATGAAATCCGCTTCATCAACACCTTGCTCTTGGTTGTTGGTTCCACTGAAGTCTTCGCCCTGGGTTCGTGTTTGTGGTTGTGCAGAGCCTGTTGATGCCGAATCACCATCCATGGCGGCTTCTGCAACCATTCCATCATCGAACATTCCCCAGCCGTAGTAATACTGTTCTTCGACTGCCTGCAATAATTGCGTGCGATATTCCTCCGCAATACTCGCCTTGAGATCATACTCCATATCCAAGCACGAGTCGAATTGAACCAAGTGTGGCTGCGAAATGGTACGACTCGTTTGGGTCTTCCAATCATCTGGCAATTCTGTAATAAACTCATCACGAACATTACCAATACATCCTGCTGTGAGCATCAAGAGTACGAGCCCCACGGACGTAACAACCCTTTTGTCCATGCCAATGTGTCATGTTTCGAGGTTATGAACCACTTGGTTATTTGCTCAAATAGCGCTCGGACAGGATTATGTGTTGTATGCCAAAGGACGAACTATGCCAGAAAATGTCGAAATCGAACGACGTTTTCTTGTTGATGGGCGATTTGAGCGACCGTGGGTCCATGAATCAACGAAATGTATTGAAATCAAACAATGGTATCTCGAACATAAAGAATTCAATGTGTCCTTCGAGTATGGCTCTGTATTGTACAACAAGAAGCAATTGGTATCTGGGCTATCGCAGGAAGTGTGCAATACGCTTCTACAAGAACCAGAGTGGACGGTTCGAATTCGGAAATCGCATTCCACTTATATTCTGACCCTAAAAGGGTCAAGAAAAGGTGCCGCTGCAGCAGAATTTGAATGGGGAATTGAACGAAACCTTGCAGAATCCATCGTTGATGATTCGCAGTACCCATTCGTTGAAAAAAAGCGCTACCTTTGGACAAATACCGATGGATTTGTTTGGGAAATTGATGAGTTTGAAAACAATCTCGCCGGTCTGATTATCGCAGAAGTTGAGCTCGAGGACGAGGACGCCACGGTCGAAATTCCGTCATGGGCAGGAATGGAATTGACCTATCTACGCGGTTGGTCCAATGCTTCCTTAGCACGAATGCTCACTCGTCAATAAGTGTTGAGTGCATCAACGATTCGTTCCAACTCAACATCGGTAAGTCCGTGATGGACTGGGATGGAGATAAGTTGTTCAGAAAGGTGGGATGTAATTGGGAATTCATCGTTTACTTGCTGGTGATCGTTGTATACCGGATGTTGGTGACAAGGTACAGGGTAAATCTGGCGTGCATCGATGTCATGGGCAGACATGTGTTGTAGAAATCTCTCAACATCCTCTGTTTGTAGGCAATACTGGTGCCATGCATGTTCAGAGCCTGGTCGGACTTGAGGCGCCCGTAATTTTGGATGTGCTTCAATCGCTCTGCATAGTGTTGCAGCATTTGAATGGCGACGAGCAAGCCAATCGTCAAGATGCTTCAACTGTTCACGCCCTATGGCTGCAAAAACTTCCGACATACGCATGTTGGTTCCAACCTCCTGCGACTGTAACGAACCATTTCTACCATGGTCGACAATGGACTTGATTCTGGCTCCAATTTCCGCATCAGCGGTCGTAATCATCCCGCCCTCTCCACCAACGGCTACATTCTTTGATGGAAAGAATGAGAAACAGGAAATGGTTCCAAGCGCTCCTGCCATGGTTTCGGCTCCATTGTGCACAATGGATGCTCCATGGGCTTGAGCAGCATCTTCGATCAAACCAAGACCGTGTTCCTTGCACAAATCGATAAGTTCAGTCCCATAACATTGCCCGAACAAATGGACACCAATAACGCCCTTCGTTTTTGATGTGATGCGTCGTTTCACATCTTCAACGTCAAG
>MDSW01097253.1_pt1 | contig 15619 bp, 12 predicted proteins | sample 811171 | NCBI WGS metagenome assembly MDSW01 (sample SAMN05326641, study PRJNA326480) | marine metagenome | isolation source: seawater | place: Atlantic Ocean: North West | collected 2012
TATCTGTATAGAGAACGATCGCTAGTGTTAATATTGTAATAGTGCTAATTTGATTATGAGCAAAATGGCTTCCTCAAAATCAAAGAAATCAAAAGAAATCAAAGAAGAGATTGAAGAAAAGGTAAATGATGAAGAAAATACGCGCCTTGATAAACTCAAAGTAGGAAGAAAAAATTATTCTTAATCTTGAACATATGAAAACGATTTATTCAAATTTCATGTTAAGGTAATATGAAAAAATATCAAATAAAAGATCCTGATGATTATACATTTCCATTTGGTAAAGAGATCTGGTTTGATCCTTCAGTATATTTTCATGGAACAAGTCTAGAATTTTCAAATTTAATTGAGAAGAGTGGTTTGAAAAGAAATCACCAGATGTTTGATAAACGGGACATACAAAAACTATACAAAATTCTTTCTTCAGAATATTTTATACAAATACCTGATGAAAAAAGAAAGTGGTCTTACGAGGACTTTCATTTTGCTTTAGGTGGAGGAGGATTTGATATGAATGATGAGCCAATATTTTGTTCAGGAGATTTTTGGGAAGCTAGAAACTATTCACAGAAATCTGGTGGAGAAACGATTGACCATATTGTTAGAGCTTGCAGGTGGGTTTGTGAATTAGAAGGATGCGAATATACGGATCAGGTAAAAGAGATTTTAGAAAAATATTCATCTATTTTTGATAATCATATTTCTTGTGTTTACGCAGTTAAACTCCCATCTGAATTATGGGAAGAACATGAAGAAATATTTTCTAAGCTTAAATTTCCATATGACAGACCTAGAAAATTAACTAACAACAATGTTGTTTGCAAAGAGGATATTCCAAAAGAATCAATCATTGGAAGAGTAGATTTCCCAAATGGAGTCACTCGATACAGCATAAGGCCATATACTAAAGAGAAACTTCCTGTGGAATGGGAAAAAGATTAGATTTCAATTCCGAAATAATCAAAGTTTGTATTAAAATTAAATAATGCAGTAGTGATATCATTTCTTAAATTATTATTTTGCCCAGTCGCAAAATTTCTGTTAAAAATTTCTCTTATTGATAATGCAACATTTGCTCTAGTCGGTTGACCCCAATAATTTCCACCAGAAAGACCAGTTACTCTACGTACTGGCATTGTATTTGGTGTTGGATCTCCACCTGTAGGAACAGTCATGAACGAATAACTGAAATCATTGAAGTCAGTAATAGAAAAATTGTTTTGACCTACATGAATCCCTTCATCATTGAATCCGTTAGAACGATAGATCATATCCCACAACATTGGAACTTGGGCATTATCTTTCCAATTAGTTTTGCACTGAATGTTACCAACTACTAATTCATCGAGATTATCCACTGCAACCTGATCTAATTGACGCTTGAAATTTCCCAACTGGTCATTTGTTAGATTATCTGTTACAGCTGGAACGTTTGGAAATGATAAACATACCAAGTCTGACTCGGTGTTAGTTGGTGAATTATGATATACAATAGTCATGGCATCCCCAACACATGTTGGAATTAAACTGATTTTTCTTTTGATTACAACAGAACGACTTCCTATCATGCATAAATTCATGTACCAACAAACTAATGCTTCCCAACCATGTCCACCACTGGTCAGCATACGTTGTTCCCTTCCTGCTTCGCCAGTAAGCCGAAAAATGTCACTCAAATTGTCGCCAAGAGATAAGATAGTATCGGCTGTGGGAGCATCACCTAGTAATGTTGTGATTCTGTTCCTCCATGTTTCCATTGGATTTGAAAATGAATTCATTTGCCATATAGATTCAATTGCTTGAAAACGTAGATGTTCAACTAGGTTTCTTTGTATTTGTGGGTTCTGTGCCATGTACTTACATTTTTTTCTGATTTAAAAATGATTGGAAGTATGTAATTACTAATTTTAAAATAAATTTTGTAAATGTTTTCCAATCACCTCTGCAAGTTTTACAGGAACTGCATTTCCAATTTGTGTATATTTTGGAAGTTCTCTACTCCAATCTCCTGGTTTTCCAGCTCTTCTATCTCCTCCAGTAGTTCGCTTTCCTGAAAATTCATACCAGTCAGGAAACATTTGAAATCGTGCCCATTCTCTAACGGTAAATGAACGTGGTTGTGAATAGTGTACAAAATCATCTGGAAGAGATGTTGCAGTGACCGTTGGTCCAGCGGTACCCCATTTTTCTGGGATATATTTTTGAGACCATTTTTTTGACTTGAACTCTTCAGGAATTATAATAGATGATTTTTGTTCCATGTGCTTCAGAGATATTTTATTGTCAATCATGAATTGGAATTTTTTAATTATTTTTGGCGTGTGAGCGCTGTATTCTTGCTCTGTTAATTTGTCTCCTTTTTTTAATACACTACCGTCCTTCTTTTTACGAAAGTAAGTTTGGATTTTGAACTTTACATCAGATGGATAACTTTCTGTTTTTAGAGTTTTTTTATAGTTTCTATCTACTAGATCACTGAACAGTTCAATTGGATCAGGAGGAAGAGATTTTATTGGTTCTGGTAAAAGTCCACTACCTGTTAAGGTAGAATCTAATTTTGGACAAAATTCATCTCTAATTCCAATCATGATGATACGTGGTCTGTTTTGAGGAACGCCGTAAGATTTAGCACGAATTATTTCTGATTTAACAGTGTAACCTTTTATTTTTCCAAATTCACGTTTTAAATCCTTGTAAATTTCACCTTTAGTTCCTTTTGAGGTCCATTTTCCAGTAGCTAACCCAGCTACATTTTCAAATACAAATGCCTTTGGTTGTAAATGATTAATTGTTTTAATCATATCATTGAAGAGATAGTTTGAAGGAATGTCCTTTTTTTGTATATCCGAGTGTGTTCTCCTAATACCCATTGCTGAAAAACCTTGACATGGAGGTCCACCAACAACTAATCCTAATTCACCTGTTTTTATTCCAAAATCTTCTTCAAAGTTATCTGTCAAATTATCAAGGGCATGTTTTTTTTGGGTGAGACTTTGTTGTATGTCATTGCTATGATATTTTTCATTAGCTAAAAGTGGATGATTGTCTTGACGATTTTGAAGATATGTCTTCATTGCATCAGGATGAAGTTCATTCACATATACTGGACTGAATCCTGCATTTTCCAATCCTAACGAGAGACCACCACATCCCGCAAAGAGATCTACAAAATAAGTTGGTTTTTTCTTCAAATCTAGACAGGATGTGAACTGATTGATTTTAAGTGCTGGCTTGTAATACTAACGGGCCATTAGGTTACTTATTTTAGGTCTAAAACGAGGGAAATTTCAATTTTAGCAATAGATATTGCTTTTTTCACAGGTTCTAACTTTTTGGATGTATGATTGATTTTCTGTGTAGTGATATTCTGAATTTTAGAACTTGACTTAATATCTTTGATTTTGACTTGTTTTATTGTTGATGTAACATAATTACAAACTTCAAATGCAAAAGATATGTTGCAAGTGTTAATTGCGGTTATAGTACATTTTCCATCATGATGAAGACTTTGTTTGATTTCTTCGAATATTTGTAAAATATCATTTTGAAGGAAAATTGCAAGTTTGTTATTGTATTGAGTTTCATACATGTCATAATTTGGCGAATCAAGATATTCATGGTTTACATCATATTTTGGGTGGATATCGATATTATGAAATTGTCTTTGTTCCGAATCAGAGCAAGTTTCAATAGGAATGAAATCACCTTCGACAGAAGTATATTTCCAATCATGCACATCACAGTTGTATATTTTTTGAAAGTCAATTGAAGTGTCTTTTGAAAGATAAAGACTTTTTGCGTCATGGTTTATGTGAAAATACAATCCTATTGGAAAAACTTTGTCAATTTCCTTACCAGAGAGAATATGTGTTAAATGCAGAGAATCCCATTCATACTCTAGAAAATACACATAACCGTCTTTTTCTAGAGTATGTTCAGTAAGTTTGCCAATATTATTTTCAGGGAATTGTTCTTTAAACTCATCGAGTTTAATTTTTTTTCTTGTATTTAGATATGCTAAGGCATAAAATCTATCAATGGATTCTGGAGTATCTATCTTTCCAAGATGTTTCCAATAAAGTATTTCAGGTGTTGGTTCATCAATCGGCCATCTCATAATAGCAACTGCATAATCATCTCTCATCATTTCTTCTTCTGGTGATTGTCTGATATCAAAAAAATTCTCAATGTAAGAATCCATATTTGTGGTTTGATCAATACCTTGTGATTGTTTATAACATATTATAGAATCAGTTTTGTCTTGCAATCTAACATCTAAGATACTAATTGGTGTGTCAAAGTCAGTAGAAGGTTGCATTTTTTTTATTTGTGCAAGAGTGGTAAAATAAAATGCAGTTTTAAAAGAATCTGCACCCGAGTCACTTGTTGATGCAAAACAATAATTTTCTAATCGTCTAGCATTATGTAATATTTTTGCATCACTAATGGTTCTGAATGTGAATTTTATATCTTCAAAATTTGGTAACTTTTGTTTTAATTCAGTATGTCTATGAGCATTGCCTCTAATTTTACCAAAGGCTCCTTGAAGCTGAACGTTATTAGAGGAACCAAGGCTAAATTGCTCAAAATTTGGTAAGTTTTCAGGTGTTTCAAATGATGCAACACGAGAATAATCAGGGAGAAATAAAATAAAACTGTGAACTGTGCTTACCGTCATTTTCTTGTTCCCAAGAGGAACATGCCAAATTCTATCTACATCAGAAAATGTCACGAAGTTTAATCTTCGGTCTTTAAAATTATGGATTTTTGAGGCTGCTGAAGATATTTGAGGTATCATTTCTGGATGTTCATTTTTTATTCTTGCAAGAGCAATTGCTGCAACCTTTAGTTTGGATAAATCATTTTTTTCAGTGATTAGTTTTTGAAAGATAGTCATTTGCTTTTTTGAATCAGGTATTTCTTTACTAATTCGAGATACATCTGAAACCGAATTAACGTATGATACAAGTCTAGAAAGTTGTTCTCGAACTGTAGAATTCCACAATGCATCAGATATATGTAAAATAGAGGATGCTAATGTTTTGCCAACAGTCTTGTTTTGACTCATGGTCTAACAGGTTCACCCAAAGACCAAACTTTATCAAAAAGAAGTTTGGTATCGTGAACAAGAATGTTATTGGATGAGTAAATTCCAAGTTCAAAATTATCAGTTTGGCTAAATGGAAGGATGTTTGCAGATGTAATGTGAACTGATTTTTCTGAAATCCATACTTTAGCATGTGATTTTATTTGTGGTTTGTCAACTAGACGAATTTCATATGAATTAAAATGATTTTCCAGAAAAGTTTTTATTTTTAGCAAGTTGTTTTTATCGTCTTTGTGGTTCACCGTTCCTTTAGAAATAATTAATTTACAGTTTAGTTTTGCTGTGTAAGTATTACCAACCAACAATTGGAGAGTGGATGCTTCTACAAATGGTGCACTAATAAGTACTGATTTTTTTGCATCTTGCAGAACATTTTCAATTGCATCTTTATGACTTATTGTGGTTTGTTGAATCTCAATTGGTATTTTTGAAGAATCTAATCCTGGGGGGACACTTGCTGTTAAAAAAAGTTCAACATCTGGAATTTGATTTTGATTACTAATAATTCTTGTAATGTCTGTATAAAGTTGATTTAGATCATTCAAAATTTGAGAATTTTTTTCATGTTTTTGTGTTAATATTTTAAATGTATCATTAATTGTTAATGGTAGTTCTTGTGAAATTGTGGTTTGTTGAGTAAGTTCTTCAATTGCATCCATGCCAACAGTCTCAAGTAGTGCTTCAGTTGTTTCTGCCTCTGTAATATTATACTCATCTACATAATTTAGAAAATTTTGTCCTGTTATTGTTAGATTTAACTTATCATTTTCATTTTTTATAAAACCAAATGACTCTGCAAGTATTGAAAATGAAATGATTTCATTTCCTAGAATGTTTTCTCTGTCCATCAAGTTTGCTTTCAATATTTCAACTGTTTCGGAACCATCTCCAACTGATCTGATTATTTCAGCAAGTTTGTTGATATTATTTCCTAAAACCACAGAATTGATTGGGGTAGTGAAATGTAAGGTTTGTTCCAGGAAGTTTATATCAAATAATAACCCTCACAGGTATCTTGTTAAAATTTGAACCAGAAGAGTATGCAGAGCCCACTTTAGAGTTCTTAAGAAGTCGATTTCATCCAGAATTACCACATATCGGAACAGTAGGTACAGCAGATCTAGATGAATTAGTAGATGATGATCTTGATTTCGAGGAATTTGAGGAAAAAGATGTTGAAGAAAATTCTGATAAATTTTCTAGTTTTAGATTTGTTCCATATACCGCATCTTATGAGATGAATTTGGAGGAGCAAGATGATAATCTTACTACTAGATTTTCTTTTTACATTAGAACAAATGATGGTTCATGGCATGATTTAGAAGGAGATGATAATCCAGGACATCAAAAAGATGATCCAGAAGGAAAAAGAGACAAAGAATTTTGGTTGAAAAAAGATGATTTAATTAAAAGTTTCAAAAAGTATGAAGTTGTAATAGAAACAGATGTTGCAACAAAAAAACATATTCCAAAAATTTTTGTTGATGATGTAGAACAAGATGTTAATGATTCATCACATGTAAGAATTGAAGAAGAAAATTCAAAAATTAAACTAACGGTACAAGATAAAAGCAATCCATTTATGATAATGACTGGTCCAAAAGAATTTGACATTGTAGAACAAAATTATAAAATATATTTCGAAAAATCATTAGAAATTGATGAAAACGGAAAGAAGAAAATTTTCGTGAAAGTAGTTAACAAAAGTCCATTTACAGAAGTTTCCAAGATTCTACAAATGGAACCAGAAGATAATGGTTTTGAATCTAAAAAAGATGTGATTGCAAGATACAAAGATTCTGTTTTCAAACATTCAGACCAAGAAAAAGAGCTATATTCTAGATGGGTACCAATTTTATTTAACAAAAAAAATGTATCTTGGAAAGCAAGAGGAGCAAGATATGGACATTTGTTAGAATTTTCTGTTGTTGAAGAAGGAATTAACGCAAAAAATGAACCATATGAATCAGAGAAAGAAGTTGAACAAGTATTAAATTTAATTCATGATGAACAACTAGAAGAAATTAATGGTAAAAAAAATGGGAAAATAATTTTTCGAAATCATATTGAATTTATAGAGAAAATTCCACCTATGGCAATTGCAGGGAAAGTTTCTGAGATTTCAAAAGAAATTGGTTTATCTGACACATTATCTCAAATGTTGCAAAAAAGATTTCCATCTTTTTACAAATTTCAGGCAGACAGTATTAAAGCAATTAATTCTGCCTCTAAAAGTGATACAGATTCCGCAGTATTAGTTTCATCTAGAACTGGCGGAGGTAAAACAGAAGCTTTCATCACTCCGATTATTGATTATTGTATTTCTAATATAGAGAATAAAGGAACAAAAGCAATAATTTTCTATCCAACTAAAGCATTGGGAAATGATCAGGCAAGTAGAATTATCTCAATGTTGTATTTGATAAACCAAGAATTAGGCACGGAAAAAAAAATTACAGTGGGAATATGTCATGGAGATATTCCTAAAAGTGAAGATGATGATGAATGGCAAAAATATTGGAATGGTGTTCCACTAAAATGTCCGAAATGTGGGGATGGGTATCTTCAAGCCATGTCACACAAGATAGTAAAATGTCAGAAATGTTATGAAGAACTTGATTTTGTGTTTTTATTTCAAGAACCCTGTTTTGGAGCACTAACGGATATTTTGATTACAAACCCAGATAAATTACAATACGACATGGTATGGAATCCTGATCATCATGGAGTTTTTGGAAGGAAAATCAAGTGTTGTAAAAAATGTCTTCGGGGTTATGCAAGTGGTAAATTGAAATGTTATTGTGGTCATGAAAATTTTTACAAGTGGGAGCCTCATCCGCCAAAATTTATTGTATTTGATGAGATACACCAATTCAAGGGTACATTCGGATCTAATGTGCTATATATTCATGAAAGATTGAAAACAATTTTTAAAAGATATGCTAAACAGAATTTTGAAGAAGATTGGGCAGTTTGCTCTATTGGTTCGTCTGCAACAATTGCAAACGCAAATGAATTTTGTGAGAAGTTTTTTGGATTGGAAAAGGCAAACATAGAGATTGTGCCAAAAAATGAACAAGTTAGAGATTCATATTATGAAAATGCAGATGGAAACGAAAGAAAACATATTTTTGTTATGCCATATAGATATAGACCCGCAGCTACTTGTGCGAAAATTGTTGGGTATTTGCAAGCTAGAAGAATTGACGGAATAAGACCTGAACCATTTTCACATAATTTTTCAAATACTGGAGATCCTCTCCAGATACTTGGTTTTGTAAACAACATTAGTGACGTTGGAAATTTAAAAAACATTGTTGAAAGAGAAAGAAAATATTCAATTCCAGTAGAGGTTGGAGGTCACTCAACAGATTTCAATAATAAAGATAGAGGAACCATTGAACGAGAATTCAATAATAAAAAAACAAATGTAATATTTTCAACCCCAACTCTTGAAGTAGGTGTTGATTTTGATACGGTTAATTCTGTTATAATTTATGGATTCCCTTATTCATTTAATGACTATGTACAACGTATAGGTAGAGGAGGTAGAGGAGAAAGTTCTCTTGTGGTTACTATTTGTCATAATTGGAAACCAATTGATCATTACTATTTGAGTGATGCAAAAAAGAAGATTTCTGAACCACAAAAATCAATTGAGCCAATACCAATAACCAGAGATAATCCAGAAATTATCAAAAGACAGATGTATGCTGCAGCATATGATTATATTTCATGTTTGGAGGACTCTCCACAATTATGGCAAGATATTAAAACTAAAATGAAAGAAGAGTTTGAGAATAGGGCAGATAAGATTTATGATCCCAACACAGGGTTTTCACCAATCAAAGCGTTGGGTCTTTCTGGTACTCAAATTGCAGAATATCAAGATGATTTAAAGAAATTTGTTGATAAAGAAGTTACTAGATTTGGTAGTCTTGTGCAGGGAATGCAAAAAAATGAATTTCTCAATACACATAGAGATAGCCCTAATCAAAGATACAAAATTTTTGATATTAGACAAACAGAGAAGCAAGTAAGTGTAGAAATGATTTGGGAGGTATTTGAATAATGTCACAGAACAGAAAAGAAAAGCCTCTGAGCCAAACTATTCGCAATTATTATCCAAAGGCGTTTGTGATGCATCAAGATGTAACATTTCGTGTTGATGGACCAACTCAAACAGGATTACCCGGAATAACTCCTGATGATGATGCAACACGTAAGATAGACAAAGAATTTATGAGAAATCCAAAGCTAGCTGAAAAAGTCTGGGAAAGGATTCTTTATGAACTTGAGACACGTGGTTTTGACACTACTATATTGAGAAATCAGATAGTTGATGATGATGATGATGATGAGACAAATGAAATTAGAGTCATTGTGCCTGAAGCAATTACACTAAGATTAGATAAAGCGTTAAACGTTGGAAGATGTCCAAAATGTGGAAATTTGAATTGGATTAATAAAATATCTAGAAACTCTCAAGGTCTTCCTGTTCATAGTAATTGCCCGGGTTTTGCCAAAAATCCAAAATACAGACAAGCACCAGTGTTTGTTCCATATCCAGAGGATGTAAAAGATAAATGGAAAGCTGACAGAAATACATTAAAAATCCAGACCATCATTCACAAGGATGTAAATTGCTATTATCTAAACAATGGTAGCTGTAATCATCCTCAATCAAAGAATAAGAAATGTGATCCTAATTTTTCAAATCAACATTCGTACATGATAAATGGTCCAAACTATCCATTATCAGGAATAAAAATTGTAAATAATAACTGCCCATTAGGATTGAAGAATATACCAATACGTGGACTTACTCCAGTTCGAGCTGGTGTGGGATTAAGATATCAAAAACAATTCCCAGCCAATGGAATCACACAACGTCTTTACACTTCCATTGCTTGGGAAACTGAAAAGCAATCAGAAGAGATAGATAACATCAATTCTGCAATACAAGAAATTAAAAAAACTTGGTTTAATGGTGAGCTAGTAAACTTTGATGAAACAAAATTTACAAGGTTAAGAGTTGTTGACGCAGTTTATGGTATTAGAATTGGAGGATATTATGATAGTTGGATAAATACGAAAAAGGTTTTGGGAAGGATGTTAAAGACTCAAGGATTTGTCATTTCAATTAATGAAAAAATTTGGGATGTTGCAGAAAATCTAAAGAATAAATTTACAGGACAAGAAGAAGATCCTGAGAAAGAAATAGTAACAATTTTGGCACATACCCTAAAACATGCAATACTAAACAACGTTCCTACATTTACAGGAATTGATGAAACAAAATTTGGAGGAAGTTACGAAGTTTTGCCTGATAAAAAAGGAGTGAAAATATATTATTTTGATAATGAAGAAGGAGGACATGGCGGATTTGCCACACTAACTGGGGATATTAGAAGATTTACAGAAATGATGAGTGCAGTGTATAACCAAACTGAATGTCCAGTAAGAAATTGTAATAGAGGATGTAAGCACTGTCTCTTTATAAGAAATTGTGGATTAGGAAATCAGAAAATCAATAGACGACTTCTTTTGGCAGCAAATGTATTGAAAAAACAACTTACACAATAATTTTTCAATCAAGTAGGGACCAAATTAGATTTTATGCTATCAAGTAAAGGCTCGTCTTTGTCAACGTTCAATAATTCATCAATAAATTTTTGTGGCTCTTCTTTCCATGTAAGAATTTTTTTGAGATGATTATCAAAGGTTTCAAATGGATTACCTCTTTTCACAAAGTCTAGTTGAGTTGCTAATTTACCAGTGTCAATAGAATCACGAAGTGAAATATAGACTACACATGTAGATATATCATCTTCAGGCGTGTTTGTTAGTTTTGCATAGACTTTTTTGTAAAATTCGACTTGCTGTTTATGTTCTGATTTTACATCCTTATCGGTTTTCCAGTCAACTATGAGTATTCCATCATCATGTTTGAAAATTGCATCAATTTTTCCATCTAAAGTCACACTTCCCGCATAATCTGTAATATCAGAAATGGAGAAATTCTGAAATTTCATTTCTGCAGAATCAAATGTTAGACCAGGGTAAATATCAGATAATTCCTTCAGGGTTTTGACTGCGTTTTCCAATACCGCCTTCTCATTTCCTGAAAAATCTGACGGTTTTACTTTATCTTTTAATAATTTTTCAATGTCTTTATGCAAAGCATCACCAAATTCAGCACCAAATCCACCAGAGGAAGTTTGTGAGTATGTTGGAACTTTCATAATTCTTGATTTAAGAAAATCATATGAATTTGTAAGTTTAATTGCAGAATATGACAAGTTATCAAGTTTATTAAAATAATTATGAATGTATTTTATTAGCCAATCATCAGTTTGATTCAATAATTTTTTTGCGTCATCAAATTTACCAGCAACAAAAAGTGAGTATGCTTCTGCTAATTTGAAATCAGAGAAAGATGTTACATCTTGTTGTTTCTTGTCAGTAGGATCTACAGTGAGAGTTGATGCATCATCTATAACAAATTCATCTTTTGTTTTATCATCTACAAGAACAATTAATTTTTTTGCAGCACGAGTGAATGCAACAAAATCAATACGTAATGATTCTTCCTCAATTTCATCTTCTACATCTATATCATTAGACAAAAGAATTGATTCAGTGATTGGGTCTATGAAAGATGAAGCTCTTTTTTTGCTTGGATAATATACAACTATGTCAAATGTTCTTCCTTTAGATTTATGAACAGATGTTAGCGTAACATTAGATTCTTCATTACTATCAACGTATGATTCTTCAACAATTTTAATGAAATCAAAAAGACCTTCAACGGTTGGTTTTTCCATTGTAAAATATTCATCAATTTGGCTTTTTACAGACTGTACAGTAGATAACCATTCTGAGCCTCTGGATATACTTATTGGAAAAATTACTTTCTGAAAAATTTCTTCAAGAAGAGCTTTTGTTAATTCTGAATTTGAAGAGTAAATTTCTGGCAAGGAAAAAGATTCTTTATTCTTGTATTTTTCTGTAATTTCAAAAGCATCTTTTAGTGAATTAGGCGAAAAAAATGTAAATAACGAAGAGATCTTTGCATCTTTTTCATCTGATAAGACACCTAACAGGAATTTTGTGATTTCATCTCTTGCTTTTTTTGTTGTTGCCTGAGATGAAGTTGTTACATATTTGACATTATGAAAATCAAGGAATTTGGAAATCTTGATAATTTGATGGTTTTTTCTGGTAATAACACCAATTTTTTTGTCGCGATTTTCATTAATTATATCTAGAATTTTTACATATGGTGCTTCAGTTGTTATAATCTCTGGTTGAGGTCCACTTTCACGCGAGTTTAAATTTTCTAATTCTTCCTCATATTGTTTTGGATAACTGGTTTTTTCAAGAAAAAACTTTTTTGAATAGTTCAAAATTTCTTGGGTACTACGCATATTTTCTCCTAAGATCATTGGATTGCAGGATTTCTTAAATTCTTCAAAGTTTTTAGTGGAACCGCCTTGAAAACCAAAAATTGCTTGTTTAGAATCTCCAACCAGAAAAAGAGTTTCATGTAACTTTCTTACAATATTTGCTTCAATCTCATTCATATCTTGCATTTCATCAACTGCAACATACGGAAATTTTCTTCCTGAATAATTTTTGGAGAATAATAATAACATGTCAGCGTAATCAACTGTATCAATTTTTAGATTTTCATAATCTCGATAAACATCTACAAATTTTTCTAAAAATGTAAGCATCTCAGTTATCGAATACTTTGATTTTGGATCATGTAATTTTTCAAGATGGGCACTTGCTTTTGGAATATCTATAGTATCAGGTGTGATACCGAAATTTTTAATGTATCTAATAGCATTTTCAACTTTTGGTACAATATCAGAAATGAGATAATCTTTTCCATAATTAAAGATATTATGTTTTTCAAAGCTTTGAAGTAACGAAAATCTTAGAATATTATTTCCAATTATATCACCAGAAATGTCACCAGACTCTAATAGATATTGATAAGCAAAACTATGAAAAGTGTTAATGTTAATTCTTGAAATTATAGAATTAGATATTGTTCCATGTGAATTTTTCTTAATTGCTTCATACATTTCCTTTTTTGCTTTTTCTGTATAAGTAATACACAAAATATCTTCAGGCTCTACATTTTGTTTTAAAAGGCTAATGATCTTAAACGAAAGTGTAGTTGTTTTTCCAGTTCCTGGATTTGCTATTACAATTGTATTTCCTTCATTGTCAATTATCTTTTGTTGTTCAGATGTTGGAGCTGAGATAGATATACTCATACACTGACATTACTTTTTAGTATAAAAGTTGGATCAAGATTGAATTATTGCTTCTAATTTGTTATACAAATCATTATTTTTTGTATAATCTGGTTTGAATGAGTCCATTTTTCTATTACGAAGTTCATACTCCCATTTCTTTGACCATTCATCTTTTGAATCAATTGCAATAGATGAACCTCCTAATTTTTCAATCATTGAAAAGCATGGTATATCACTAGGACCGTCTCCTAAATAGATCATATTTTCGAAAGGAATTCTCCTTTTTTCAATAGGAATAAAATCATTCACATCATATGGTTTTTCACGAATATGAGATGTTATTCCTTTGTTTATAGCAAAGATGAATTTGGTTTTTTCAGTAAACGTAATACTTGATTTTATACCAGATATCGTTCCATCTTTTTCAAATAATCTTCCACCAAAAATGTCTGTAAATGAATTGGCTATACGTGAACCCTTCATCATAGATTCAATTCCAGATGATACAACATAACCTTCAACTGAAATATCTGATTGCTTTCCTAATTGGGAGTTGAGTTCTTCTATGAAAGTTGCTGCTCCAGGATATGCCTCAACAGATGCACTAAATTCAGCTAGCTTTTCATTTGTATTTTGTTTTATTTTTCCATCTTGAATTAATTTGATTAGTTCGGTCATCCAGGCAATTGGTGGATCCCAACCATCCTTGACCAAAAGATCAATTTTATCCCAAAAAGTTTGAGGTTCAATTCCATTGTCTTTGAGTAGTAAACTTGGTAAATCCGGCATTAGTGTATTATCACAATCACAAATGATGGCTTTTGTTATCATACATCGGTAATGTAAGAATATCTTATAGAGATTTTCTAATCATGTTTTTATCATACAAAATGAATATAGCACATGGTATGGACACAAGCTAAAAGGAGTGCAGCAGCAAAAAAGGCAGCCAGAACGAGAAAAAAAAATTTGTTAAAAAAATCAGGTAAAAATTCAACCAGGAAAAAAAGGAAAACAAGAGATACAACACATCAAAAACTTAGTTCAAAAAAAATCAATGATTCTGAAGGGAAATTTCTTGAACTTTTAGAAAAGAAACTAAATTCAGAAGCAATTGTCTTTAAAACAGGTGCTGTGGATAAAAAACACTACAAAAAATTTGCCGGGGTTCCAGATATAGCTGCATTTGAAAAAAATAAAATAACATTTTATGAAATAAAACCAGCTATTCCTAAACAGAATAAGGGATTAAAAAGTGAATTTAAAAATCTAGATGCATCATTTCTAAAAGAACATCAAGAAGATTGGATTAAGAAAAATTGTTTGAAAAAAGGGGCAAATACATTAAAACCAAAAGTTTTTTTAGTATTTTATAAAAAAGGTAGAAAAAATGTCTACAGATATTTTTTAAAAAAATTAAGCAGAACGTCATTGGCAAGATATAGCAGGAGTGCAGATAAGAAAAAGAGAGATAAAATCTTAAAATTTATTGTAAATCAACGCTATAGTCAGAAAATATAAACTGATTAAGATTGGATAGATTTTTCTATTTTGGGTATGGTTCTAACATGCTAATAAAAAAAATAAAAGCTCGTTGCCCAAGTGCAGAAAAAATTGAACCAGTAAAACATTCACAGTATATGATAAGAAATCATATCTTCAAATTTCATAAAAAAAGTAGTAAAGATTTTTCAGCTAAAGGAGATGTAGAGAGAACAAATAACATAGATGATGTTGTGTATGGTGTTTTATTTAGCATAAAAAAGGAAGAAAAAAGAAAGTTAGACCGTGAAGAAGGACTTCATTATGGATATGAAGAAAAAACTGTTTATGTGTTTGATGAAAAATCTTCTGGCGTACTGAGTTCTTATCCAGATATTATATCCGCAATAACCTATTATGCTACAGATATAGATTCTGAACTGAAACCATATCATTGGTATAAACGTCAAACTGTAAAAGGTGCAAGAGATAATGAATTACCTGAGGATTATACAAAAAGAATAGAGAGTATGGAATCAATTCAAGATGACGATGAAAAAAGACGAATAGAAAATGAAAAATTTCTAAAATAAAATTAGTATCTTTAGTATCTAAGATATCATGTTGTATCTTAATTTCATTGGTGTTCTAGTAAGAATATGGAAACCAAAACAAAATACTTTGAAGGAAAGGTCAAAGACGACGTTCCTAAAATAGGCATAAACGATGAGGGCAAATTTGTCAAGCAGTTTGAAGA